>MDTG01285740.1_pt1 | contig 10451 bp, 14 predicted proteins | sample 811421 | NCBI WGS metagenome assembly MDTG01 (sample SAMN05326645, study PRJNA326480) | marine metagenome | isolation source: seawater | place: Pacific Ocean: South East | collected 2011
AGATTCTGAAACTGGTGTCCTGTAGTGTCTTCCATCTCTTCTCCATTGTTCTCCCTTGCCTGTCATAATGTCAATCATTCTATCTATTGTACCGTTGGTCCAATCTGAAATCTTGCCTATACTAGGGGATGGTTTGTTTAATAATACTTCTAGTTTTTCTATTGCGTCTTGTTGTGACCATGGAACATACATTCTTGTATGGTCATTCGCAAATGTTTCTGGAAATGATCTATACGCCGGAAACAGTGTGTTGCATCCAAGAGAGTCAGCCTCCGACACAGTGTTTGATACCCAGTCCTGCAATGCACAATTAAACATTACTCTTGAATCTGCAAGTATTTCGTAGTATTCATTCTTCTTTAAATTTTCATGTATTGTTAGTATACCTTCTTTTGCTAAATGTTTGGCTTCATCAACATAAAATTGATTGTTTGATCTTAAAGGGCCGCCTTGGCATATAGCAAATTCAACATCAGGGTGTTTCTTTTTATATGCTTCTGCTAAGTCCATGTAGAACTGTGGCTGTTTTTCTTGATCCCATCTTGCTCCAAAAATTACACGTTTTTTCCTTTGATCGAAAGGTTTGATATTTTGTGTCCTGCTCTGTACTTCTTCCTTGCCAAAGCTCAAGCCGGATATGTTGTATATGGGTGCTGACCAGTTTGCTATACGCATGTGTGCAACCATTTCTTCGTTGGTTGCCAAAATAACTACATTTGGAATCTCGTTGCACATTTGTTCGTACATACTCATCCATTTGCTCATTCCCCATACATGTACAAAGTCATCTGGATCTATGGACTGTGCGAGACATCTAAGATATATGGTTGGTCTGTGCTTTGCGTCAACTTGATTTAATATGTAAGGCAGTGATTCCATTCCAGGCTGGAACATGTCCTCAAAGAAAACAATATCTTTACTAGTAACTTCACCATTCCGCATCATTTGTACTAGGTTCATCATCTGACTCATGCCAAAGTATGATCTACCGTGTGCATCTAAAACTTGACCAACACTTATGGCCTTGCTGTCATCTATGGTAGTGCCTGGTACAACTACGTAGTCGATGTTTCTTTTCTTGTATGCCTGTTCAGTCCAGTCTTGCAGTTGTAAGGTGTATCTGCCTTCGTAAGGTTCGAGACCCATATAAAATATCTTCATAATTTTTTACCTCTTGTCATTTTAATCTTTTTGTTCTATTATACAGATATTCTGCCACTCTGTAAATCCTATGTAAATTTACCACACTATCATTCCAATGTTTTGCCATTAGAGGCTGTGCGATTCTTCGAATGGCTTTTTGGTTCTTGGACATTTTCACACCTGCTTCAAACACAGCACCTCCAGAGGTCTTTGCCTCCACATATCCGACTTCATGTTTTTTATCCATTCTTCTCTTTGACATACTTTAACATTGTATCGATATCAGAAACTGTAAATGGGTCGTCATCGTCACTAGCATTGTTTTTCCCTGGTTCTTCAAATAATTTAACAACTTCACCATTATCTACTAGCATAGAGTATCTCCAAGACCTCATTCCAAAACCTTGCTTTGGCTTGTTAACAAGCATACCCATTCCCTGAGTGAATACGCCTTCGCCGTCACCGATTGGTTTTACTTTGTTAATATTTTGGTTTTTGAACCATGCGTTCATTACAAATGCATCATTGACTGACAAACAGTATACTTCGTCAATACCTAAACCCTTAAGCTCTTCGTATTTTTCCTCATATCCTGGTAGTTGTTGACTACTACAAGTTGGCGTGAATGCCCCGGGTAGTGCGAACACAACAACTTTTTTGTTGTCAAAAATTTCAGTGGTGTCTTGATCTTTCCAGTCTCCGCCTATAAATCCGCAACCACCAATTGCTTCATCGTCTCCTGTTCTTGTCTTAAAGTTTGTATATGGTACTTTCATCTTACTTTCTCTCCTTGATTAATTTAATTTCGCCCTGGTTAGTGTGTTTGATTTTGTGCTTATTTTGTAGGGCGAGGTGAAAAAGTGTTTTGTATTTTTCTTCTTTCACCAACAAAGTAATGCACTCATCCATGTCGTCATCATAGTCCGAGTTTGACCAAATGAAGTCTTTGCCATACACCAAGCCTAAGTTTCCAGCGGTAGCACAAATGTTTGCCACTGCGTCAACTGTTGTGTAGGAAGCATTGAGCCCACCGCCTTCGACGGGCAAATGTCCCATTCTTGACGTCGCTCTTTTTTCTTTTATGCTAAACTCTTTCATATACCGCGTGTGATCCATTCTCCCCATCTTCTGAAACATCAATTTCGATTTTTCTGCCGGGGTATCTTTTAGCTATTGTAATGTATAAATCATCTGATATCATTTCACAACTTTTGAAGTCTAGTTTCATTGTACCATCTGCATACATTTTTTCCATCCATCTTTTGAACTGTATAAATTCTATATCTCTATCGTCGTGGAATACTTCTATGGCCACTTTAAAATGGAATATGTGTCTGTGTGGATGTCCTAGGAAACTTACGTCGTAATCATCACCTGTCGCTAATTTAGGATCATCCAATGCCGCAGGGTACTTGTGGATGCCCTCTTTACGGAAAGTTACCCAAATCATTTTACTGCTTTTGTTTGCTTGTTCCTTCAGTGCTTGTTCTCTTTGTTCATATGTTGGATCTGCCGTTGCCATTATTTTCCTTTCCTTTTTAGTTTTGCTTCTAATTTTTTTACTTTTTCTTCTAGTTGTTCAACTCTCTTGATGTAATAATCAGTGCCATATAGTCCCATCTTCTCAAATTTTTTGTTTTCACTCAACCATGCTTTGTAACTTTCCAATCCTTCATCCTTCTTGGGCATGTGTCCACTCCTCTATTGGTTCGTCTTGTTTGTATTGATCCCATGATGTAAAACCTGCTGATTGTTTAAAGTGATCCATGGTCATTGTCCAAACACCAGGATTAGTCTCACTGAAATCTACATCGTCTACCTTAATACACAGGTTATCATCGTCTTCTGATTTTGGAAATATGATCGAGCAGAATGGAATAAATTTTTCATGTGTCCAAATACTTTCAAATCTTGCCTTCACTTCATTGTGTATGGCGTGTGGATAATCGATAGTCACATAGTAACCTTTGCGTAGCAGTCTGATTATCTGGTTAATTTGTGTTGCGTGATTGTACATAAATGTTCTGTTGGCTCCAAAGTAAATTGCTTCAGCATTAACTTTCTTTGCTAGTTCCTCTATTTGATCAAAGTATAGATCGTTTCTAGCCAAGAACAGCGTTTGTTTTCCATATGCAGGCGTGTGTTCTACTTCTAAACCTGAAAATACGCCTACACTATCACTTTTGCCTGTTTTATAATCTCTATCCATGTCTTTATTATATTACTGTTTTGCTATTTTGTCAATGTTGCTCTTGCTCTAGCGATTGCATCTTTTATCATTAATTTGGTTCTTTTCAACCTTGTCAAAATGTCCTTGCTTTCGGAACTTCTATCCTTAAGCCTGTCTTTGGTAAGTTCTTTTACCTTTTTATCGAGGTATGCATGTTCTTCCTCTAATTTTTTAAGTTTTTTACTTCTTCTCTTTCTTATTTTCATGTTGTCCTCCTATTCAAATAAAGAACTAAAATTATTTGTTCCTTTACCACCACCTGTGGCTCTGGCCCATCTGTTTCCTCTGATGTCGGCAAGATAACTTGATGCGTTTGCAATCACATCCATTGGCTTCTCACTAGTAAAAACTTCTTCGACAAACGTATTAAAATACAATATGTTTCTTGGAACATATATGCTTGGCTCATCTGTTTTGTCAGATGCCTTTGTTTTACGCCAGTGTTTTACCTCTGGTCTGTGTTTTAATGATTCTATATCATTCAAATCGTTGGCAATTTGTATTGCTCTGATTTGGTTGTATACATTGTGTGCCATCATTAATACGTAACTAAAACTGTCCCAACTTGTGGCTCCTATCTTTCCATTTTTATTTAGATCTTTTTCACCATAATAACAAACATCTCCCATGGTTAATCTCCTGCCTACTCCGCTGTCGAAAGGAAACTGTATTTTGCTACCCTTAAGTTGTTTGTCATCTGGCGCTTTATCCATTACAAATGAAAATCTATCTGGTGTGAATGAGTTGTGCGTGTAAACTAGTCCATTTGCAGTTGATAAGAATGCACTTGCCGAATCAAAACTTATGGTGAAGTTAGGGTTGATGTGCTTTCTAACTTGTCTTTGTACCTGAGTCAAGTAGCACCCCCAGTCCATTTGCGACGTTCCCAGTACGTGCATCCAGTCTTTGCCGTCAAGTTTCTTTTCATCTCGCATGATTATCATACGTTTCAGCATGACCTCCATGTCGCACATGTTGATGCCGCCCATTGCCCATCCTTCGAACTCAAAGTCTTTGACTTGATCATACCATATTTGGGCAGTGTTCCAGTCATCACCTTGTAGCACATTCAAAAATTTTGTTTGACCTAATCTGTTCTTTTGGAAAAATTTGTTGTTGTATATTGTTCCGTCAAGTGTGTCTTGGAAAGTTTTTAATCCTGTCTTTGGACTATTGAGGTCATCGGCCGCCCATGTTGGTACATCCAGAGTCATTGCCCAGTCACTTGTAAGTTCTAGCCAATTAAGAATGTCCGATCTTACTTTGTTTGCTTTGTTCCCTTCGAAGTCTTTCCAGTCGAATTTTATAACGCCTTTGCCTATTTGATATCCACCTGAGTCACCAACTATGGTTGTAAATTCTCTGTCTCTGTTTACAAACATGTGATCTCTGTCACCAACCTTGTCCATGTCTAAGCAGGCGTGTCCTGCCGAATACAACGCAGTCGGATATGTAAACATGCCTTTGTCTGGATTTATAAAGTTAAGACTTTCAACACCGTTTTCGAAAGTATTTGGTATCCTGTCTTCTGGGATATGTGTCCCGCCTGTTACCCTCTGTTTGCTTATGAATGTATTATAAAAATTAGATATAGCAGGCAAGAACACTGCAAAGTCTCTACTTAACTCTCCTAAGTGTTCTTGCTTACTATTCTGTGTCGTCATTACTGCGCCTGTGCTGGTATGATGTATTGATACTTGCCTAAACCAGAATCAACACTTACCATCATAGCACCCTCGTTGGAGAAGTGCAAAGTGACCTTTGCTGAATCTGAAAGTTTCAATATCTGTAGCACCTGTCCAACAGGCCAACTCCAACCTTTGTTAAGTGTTCCCTTAACGTCAGTTGCGAATACAAACTCTCCACCGTGAGATGCTTGGTCACCAAAAGTAAAAATTAAATTTCCATCTTCAGTCCTTACAACGAACGAATTGTGTTCTGTGTTTGCAGTTGCCTGGAAGTTGAATCTTTGCACACTTGCCACAGTAGGTTCTATCTCAACGTCCCACTTAACTCCCTTAAACTTCACAGTTTTAAGTTTTTCGTTGATTATTTCAGCATTCATAAATCTGTAGTCATTCTTAAAGTCACCCTTCTCGTTTTCGAAATGGATTCCTGTTGGAACAGTTGCACCGTTTCTTTCACCGGACAACACAGTTATTTTTGCCTTATCTTTGTACTCTGGACATTTCAAGTGTATGTCTAGTTTGCCCATTTGTGGCATACCAAACGTACCGTTCATCTCCGTCTGTGGTTTGTGGAAAGATCCTTGCAGGATTACAGATCTGTCTTCTGCCATTGAATCGATTGCTGTTTCTTTATCGTCTCCAGTGATTTTAACAAGATCAAGGAATCCCAGTCCATGCGTGTGTTTAACGATGTCTTTCAAGATATCTATCATAATACAAATATTGTATAGTATATTTAGATCTTAGTCTAGTGTTATTTCAGAAACTTTGTACAGCACTGGATTTTGTTTACCAGGTTTACGAAATATTACATAACTGGCCTGCGGTCTAAAATGACTTATCTCAACTATTTGATATCCTTCATCAATAAGCATTTTTTCCATTGCGGCTTTGGTATTGTAATTCCAATATCCTCTTTTTGCCAGTTTTAACTCCTCATCAAGTTGGCAATCTGCATACTGGATAAAACCATATCCTCCTGGTATCAAAACTCTTTTAATATCGTGTAGGTATTGTTGCACGTGCTGTTGGGTAAAGAAAACAAATGTGTCCCAACTGAAGATAAAATTACAACTGCCCTGTGGTATATTACTACACTCTGTATTTCTAGTCATGTAGAATTTTAAGTATTTTTGATGCTGTCTCGGAAACATTCTTCTTATCAATGGCTCACGGTCCGGTAATATATCAAGGAAGTAATTTAGACGCCATGCTTTAAAATCCTGTGAGAACATTCCTAGTCCTGGTCCTATTTCGAGGCTGTTATAGATGTTTGATCTTGAGAATTGAAATATTTTAGTTTGAATTTGCCTAGATAACATGGCATCTACTACTGGATCTTTCAACTTTTGCTCCATGTCCTGCCTAAACCAATCAGGCGTTTTGTCTAGCCTGTCTATAACTTGTTCATTGTTGGCGTCCACGGCAACAGCAATGTCCTTCAAAATTTTAAGATTCGAATCTATTAATTCTTGTAGGTCTTCTTTTTTAACTTTTTCTAATTTTTCTATTAGAAGTTTTATTTCTTCTATGCTCAGCATAAACTTATTTAGAATTGAAACAGTTTGTTGAATGTGTTTGTGGTTTCAGTGCTTTGCACGTCCCAACCCAAAACACCTATTAGATTATCAATCTTTTGATCAAGTATAGTGCTTTCCATTGCATCACCATCAAATGGCAGTTCCTTGAACCATTCTGGTATACGTAATTCATCAACAGGATATGCAATGCTTGTATAACCTAATGGATTACTTTTCAACTTACACACTATTACTTTGGCACCATCTGTGATTGGCATCGAGTACTTGTCACCATACATCTCTCTACATCTGTTCCAGTTCATACTTGCTCTAACGTGTCCAGGCATGTTTGTCTTGCCTTTCCGCGTTTCTTCTTCTGTATATTTGGTCATGTTGTTGGCTCTCTTTGGTGATCCTTTTTCCCAACCCGGCCTTGCTTTAAATTCAGCCCTAAATTCACTGATCTTTTCTAGCACCTCTTTTTCTGTCTTACCTGTTAGCACCATATACAACAAATCGCTTAGGAAATCCTGCACGTACACAGGAGTGTCTGAACGCTTGAGATCAAGTCCCATTGCTTTCATTTTACCTTCCTTGCCTTCTGTGTCAGTACGCTTACCTTCTTTATCATAAAACAGCACTGCATATCTCTTCTTTGTAATAAACAGACCTTTTGACGCTACAAGTTCTCGTCCTGCCGCAATAACATCGCCTCTCGTACTTGGTGTGTGGAACGCTTTAGTCATGAACGCTTTGAATGATCCATTTACTTCATCTGATATTCTATCATATAGTGCAACCACAGAGTCCTTGGTCCACGGTATGGTCTCTTCCTTAATTTCCTTTTGTAGTGTTTTATATGCGGAGAAGTACACAGAGTCTGTGTCACCATACACGACACTTTCCCCTTTGTGATCATACTTGCCAGCGACAATTTCATTTACTTTGCTGGCCATGTGTTTAGTGATACATCTTCCTGTAAGTGTCACTGACTGGCCAATACGTATGTCAAAAAATCTACAACCTGGATTTAGGATGGCACCATATAAACTGTTTAGGTTAATTTTTTTAACCAGTTGTCTTTTATCCCAATATTCTCTTTCTATCTCGTTATCACTGCAGTCACGCATTTTCTGTTGCATCTCTTGCCTCTCTGCGTACCAACGTTTAAGTAGTCCCGGTATAATCGCCTCATATTCATAAGTGAAGATAGTGCCATTAGCACTCAACATCCATTTATTGTTGCCATCAAAAATTATTTCATATAGTTGTGCCGCACTCATACGCACACTTGTTTTGTCTTCCCAGTCGACAATTATCTCTGTTCCTTTTTCCTGATTCATCACTGCTTGATATTCCCAACTGCCAAATTGGCTATCCCAGGCCGCCGCAAATGATTTTTTAGCGTGTTTGGCTCTGTTTATTTCTGCCGAAGTAATTACTGGTCTTATCTGCCCAACTATTGTTTCTGGTCCCATGTTCAGTGCTCTAATTACACTTGGATACAGCGAGTTGATATCTATCGATCCGATCCAGTCGTGTATGCCTTTCATTGGCGTTGCCACATAGGCACCTGCCGCAGGTTGATTTTCTTCACCGTCTTTTTTGTATTTTCTTCCTGGCACTTGCATTCCACGTCTGTGTGCCTCATTTACAATGGCCTGTTCTGTAACTGCTACTGCACCCATTGTTGTTTGTAGAAGCACTGTGTTTTGGTGTGCAATTTCATTTGCCAATTCAATAAATTTTAATTTCTTTTCAAGTTTGGCCAGCAAAGCACAGTCTTGCCTGTTGTACTCTATGAACAATCCAAAATCATTTTTATACAGGTTGTCGAGTGATCCTTCATATATTGTTTTCTTCTCGCCAAGCTCGTGTTCACCGATAGCGTCTAGTCTGAAACTGTGTCTTTCCTCATAAGTGTATTTCCTATATAGTTCAAGTAGGTCTAAGTGTACTCTGCCTACCAGATCAAAACTCAATTGTTCTCTTCCGTATTTTTCAAAGACTCTTCTCTTTGGCTTCTCTCCCCAGAAACGCAGTCTTCGTGTGTCATCACCACTTAATACTTTTTGTATTCTTCCAACGGTATATGGAATATCATATCCTTCTGAGTTCCACCCACTCAGTATGTCTGCATCATCAACAAGTTGTAAGAAAGCATCAAGCATATCTTTTTCTGTCTCGAACAACATTGTGTTATCAAATCTTTTTACAAGTTCTTCTGCATCTTTCATGCTGATAGTCTTTGGTGGAACAGCCAGCGTCACCAGTTGATCCGTCCAGCTCATATAACAACTTATGGCAGTAATGGGCATGAACGGATCGTCTGTTGTTGAGTAACCTCGATCTGGATCGAAGTCTACCTCGATATCAAAAAACATAACGTTCAGTTTTGGTGTTTCCTTACCTAAGTAATTTTCCTCCAAACATCTGAACACTGGATTGATATCGTGTTCATAAAGTTGCTTGTTTGATCTTATACGTTGCTCTTTTATGAATTCTTTATTGGTTTGACACATGACTCTCTGCAATGGTTCACCGGTCATGCCTCTGTGTTTACCCCTTGCATCTGGATAGTAGAACACGTATCTTGCGTCATATTCAACAAACACACGACCTTTCTTAGGATCACGTTCAACGACGTATATTTTATCTTCGTCTTTTTTGTATAGTGCGTCTATGTAACTCATTTAACTATGTTTATTTCGCTATCAGTTTTGATCACTACTCTTGCGCCACATGACAATATAGGCTTGTCGTTTCCACCATATATTATTTTGCTTGGACCAAGTACTTCAACCTCATGACAGTATGTGTTTTTCGATCCTTGTTTGATTGTGATACAAGGATCATTTTTGTTATGCTTCTTGTTAGCCCTTATCACATGCTGATTGACGTGTATGTATTTTGTTTTTGTTCTCATTGTATGAATACCTTGTATAAACCTATTGTGTTCATCACTGTAAACCATCCTGTCAGTGTTGCTATCCAGACCAGCCTACGCCTGATGCCTGCAATACACATGGTGCTAGATCCAAGCCAGTACAATGGAAACACAATACTCATTATAGGCTCAGGTGACGTGAAAGTCAACACTGCTGAGCCACATACGGTAACAATCACCGAAAACAGTTCCAGATAGAATGCTGTTGAATCTGTCTTGTAACTGTTTACCCAAAATTCCTTGAGTAATTTATACACTAAAGTTTGCCGGCTGTGTTTAGAATGCTCTCCAGCGTGTCCATCTCGTCTGCGATGTTCTGGTAGTTGCCTTTGTGTGCAACCGATATCGCCTTGTTGATGAGTGCTGGTTTCAATTCCAATTCTTCTGATATTGCTTTTACTGTGTCTTTCAATCCACCTTTTAGATCTTCCACTTCGCCCAGTACCTGTGAGCCTTGGGAAATGATTTGGATTAGTTTTTGCTTTTCTGCGTCATTAAAGTTTCTTACTGCCATTTGTTTCTCCTGTTGTTATCCAACAAGTATATAATAGATCTGTTTGGAATGCAAATTATTTTTTCTTCTTGGTATTGACGTTTATTGCTTTACCACGTCTGTTGGGATTTGGATCTTTTCTCCTCTTCCTTTTAGCCGCACTTGCCCGGCCTTTTTTACCTAATGCATAGGCCTTCTTGGCTGGTAAGCATTTTGGTTTACCTTCGCCCTTGCTTTTGCCACCACAGGCACCTCTGATTTTTCCTTTTGGACCAACTCTGACCCATTTGTCCTTGAACCATTTCTTTAGGTTCTCATCCAATGATTCTTCTAATACTATATCTCCACAGTTCACACAGAAGTCAATGTGTTCTCTCTTAACGCAGTTGGGTACACGTTTTCCGAACATGGTCTTCATGCCCTTCTTTTC
>MDTG01138809.1_pt1 | contig 10450 bp, 6 predicted proteins | sample 811421 | NCBI WGS metagenome assembly MDTG01 (sample SAMN05326645, study PRJNA326480) | marine metagenome | isolation source: seawater | place: Pacific Ocean: South East | collected 2011
ACGGACCTCGGGCAGTTCCGCTCGGACCGATTCGACCTGGAGCCGTTGCTGGAGGACCTGCAATGCGGTTCCGACCCCTCGCCCGTATCGGAGTTCGGTGAGCTTGAGCAGGGTCCGACTCGACTCGATCTGCGATTCGATCAGGCCTCGAAGCGACGCCTGGGCCTGAACCGTGAACCATGCATCCGCGACCCCTCCGGAGATGAGCAACGCGGTGTTCTCCGCGTCATCACGACTCGCGACCGCGCGAAGCGTGGCGGCCTCCGCTCGATTGGCGATCTTTCGCCACAGGTCGAGTTCCCAACTGAGGCCCAGGCCCACCGAGAAGCGGTCGTCGAGGAACTCCTGGCCGTTCAGTTCGGAAACCGTCTTGGCCCGGGTCGCCCCGCCGTCCAGATCGACCTCGGGGTAGAGGAAGGAACCGGAGACCCTCGCCGACGCCCGGGCCTGGGAAAGCCTGGCCCAGGCCTGTCGGAGACCCAGGTTGCCTTCGAATGCTCCGGTGATCGCCCGGTCGAGGCCCGAATCATCGAATGAACGCCACCAGTCATCGGGGGCGACGACCTGGGGCTCGTAGGTGGCGGCGAAGGCATCGGGAATCGGCACCTCCGGTTCGCTCGTATCGCGCAGCGTGTGTGGTGAACAGCCTCCGGCGAGGGAAAGGACGATCACCGCCGAGGTCCTGGCAAGGCCGGCTTGATCTCGGCGTGGGGGAATGGAGATCATGACTTGGATTCCTCCGGGGCCATGGTCCGCGCAGCGGCCAGGGAGGCAAGGGCGTTCATCGTGATCAGTTCGGCGATCGCCGGGCCGTCGTCCGGACCGATGGTCGGTTCGACGGGCAGATGTTCGATCATCTCCCTGCAGACGCGATGCACCATGCACTGCCCAAGTATCGAAAGGCAGTGAAGCTTGAGGGTCCGGAGGTCGGTCTCGGCGGGGAGCAGGGATTTCACGATTTCCTCCAGCCCCCGATACACCGGGTGAAGGACCGACTCGACCACTCCGCCCATCTCCGTGGTGGGTTGGGCCGCTTCTCGAAGCAGAAGTCGACGCGCCGGATCGATTGCCGCTTCGACGCTTCTCCCCACGTACCAGTCGATCCACCCGGCCAAGGCCTCCTCCGGCCTCCTCTGGAGACCGAGGGACGGCATCGGGGTGGATCGGCTGGCGTCATAGGCGAGTTTCACGACCTCTCGATACAAGGCGGCCTTGCCGCCGAAGTGATAGTTGATCGCGGCGATGTTGACCTCGGCCGCGGCGCAGATCTCCCGCACGCTCGCGGCCTCGAATCCGCGATCGGCGAAGGCCTCGGTGGCGGCCTCAAGGATGTCGGATCTCGAAGAGATGGCTCGATTCCAGTCGGGTGCTCGCAAACCGGCCAAACGGCCGTCTGAAACAACCGTTTGAAAGGTCGAAGATGATAGCGATCTTTGATCGCAGCACCCCTGAAAAGGCCTTTTCAGGATCATTAAGGGACTTTTCTCGTCCTTGGGGAGGAAACCGGGAAGATCGGGCTCGGAACTCATCCTCGGATCCTTACCGTGGAGGTCAACCCTTAGAACCACGTCCAACGTCCCTTGGAGATTCAGCATGCGTTTCGCCACCACCGCCCTTCTCATGGTGCCCCTGATGCTGCTCTCTGCGGTCCACGCGGGTGATACCTGCGGCGATCCGGCCGCAGGGCCCTGCGACGATCCCAACGGGATTCCCGGATGCGACGATGCCGTGTGCTGCGCCACGGTCTGCTCGATCGACTCCTTCTGCTGCGAAGCGGGTTGGGACGAGGTCTGCGCCGAGTATGCAGCCAGCGAGTGTGCGAATTGCGGCCAGGACGGAACGCCAGCGAACGACGATTGCGAATGCGCGACGGTGGTCGGTGAAGGGGTCTACGACTTCTCGACCATCACCGCGACCGCCGACGGCCCCGATCTTCCCGGATCGTGCGACGAGGGCTTCGGAACCGCTTTCAGCCCCGACGTCTGGTACGTCATCCAGCCGGAAGTCGAGACGGGAATCGTGGTATCCACCTGCGGAACCGTGGACTTCGACACCCGTCTGGCGGCTTATGTCGACTGTGATGGCACCCTCGTGGCGTGCAACGACGACGGCGATGACTGTCCCGACTTCAGTTCCCGCATGACCTTTCCCGCGACCGCGGGGGAGACCTATCTGATCCGGGTGGGTGGATACGGCAGCGCGGTGGGCACCGGCACGGTCTCCATCCAGTACGGGAAGATCCCCCCGCCGTATCCCACCACCGCCGCTCCGGTCTGGTCGATCGCGGATGGGGGAAACGATCACGCCTACGCCACCGTCGTGATCCCACGGGATTCCAGCTTCGACGATGCGATCTCGACCGCCGAGAGATTCGGCGCCAGTCTCGCCTCGCTGACCTCTCCGCAGGAGAACGACTTCGTTCGCGACTTCGCAACCACCGCGAATCCCGGTGTCTACGACCGAGCCGCCTTCGGTCTGGTCCAGGATCCACTGGCCGCCGAACCGGCCGGAGGCTGGGGCTGGACGACCGGGGAAAGCCTGGACTGGACCAACTGGAGGCCGGGTGAACCCAACGACAATCCCGCACCGGAAGATTTCGGCGAGTTCTACGAGAATGGAGAATGGAACGACTGCTTCGATGACGACTTCGGGCAGGTGGTGCTCGAGTTCGATGAGGATCCGGGCATCGATGATGGCGTGGTCTGGCCCCTCTTCGAGGGTGGCAACGGCCATCGATACCAGCCGGTGATCGTGTATCCGAGGGTCGACTGGGCCACCGCGAAGACCATGGCCGAGAAGGCCGGCGGACGACTGGCGAGCTTCGAGACGGCCAAGGAACTCGCCTGGGTCTACGACAACCTCGTCTGTATCGGTGCTCTCTGGGAACAGCCGGACGTGATCACGGGAAACACGGGCCCGATGATCGGTCTGGAGTCTCTGGGCGGCATCTGGACCTGGTCCAGCGGTGAGCCACTCGACTACGACCCCTGGTATCCCGGGGAACCGAGCGGTGACGGCACGGTGGCGTGTTTCTTCGTCAACAACGGCGATTCACCTCGCGCGACCTTCAACGACATCGCCGAGGATCAGGTCAGTCGTTCCTTCATCATCGAGTTCGAGGACGATTCCCCCGCCTGCCCGACCGACCTCAACGGCGACGGAACCACCAACGGTGAGGATTTCGGTCTCCTTCTGGTCCAGTGGGGGGCCTGTGCGGGCTGTGGAGCGGACCTCGATGGAAACGGAATCGTCGCGGGTCCCGACGTCGGACTGATGCTGGTCGGCTGGGGACCGTGCCCCTGAGATCGGGAAGTCGGGGGGGTGGTAGGATCGTTTCCATGAAACGATCCGCTCCCTTGAATGGAATCCCGGCGATCTGCGCCATCCTCTGCATGCTGTCCGCATGGACCACCGTCCAAGCGAACCAGGAAGAGGAGATGGTGGAGAAGGCCGAAGCGCCGGCCGATCCGGTCCTCCTCCCGGCAGGGGATTCGGTGACCGTTCACGAGGTCACCAAGGACGGGGAGCGGATTCGATACCGGGCGACCGCGGGAACCCTTCCGTTGTTCGACGAGTCCGACGGCAAGGTCAGGGCGAGGATCTTCTTCGTCTCCTACGAGCGCCTCGAGCCACAGCCGCCCGTGTCGGGTGCGGAGGGGGAATCCGGCGAGTGGGTGCCCTGCGCTCCGGAGAAACGACCCGTCACCTTCTGCTTCAACGGAGGGCCGGGTTCGAGTTCGGTGTGGCTTCATCTCGGTGCGTGGGGACCCCGAAGAGTCGAGATGGGCGACGCGGGAGGACTTCTTCCGCCTCCCTGGCGTCTGGTCGACAACGAATCGACCCTGCTGGATCGAAGCGACCTGGTCTTCATCGATCCGGTCACCACCGGATTCAGTCGGGCGGCGGACGGCGTCGATCACCATGACTTCCACGGCCTGGAACGAGATGGGAGAGCGGTAGCCGACTTCATCCGCCTCTGGACCACCCGAAACCATCGCTGGGGATCGCCGAAGTTCATCGCGGGTGAAAGCTATGGCACGACGCGGGCCGCCTGGCTGGCGGACGAACTTCAGGGTCGACACGGGATGTTCCTCGATGGCGTGGTCCTGATCTCCAGCGTGCTGGATTTCGGAACCGTTCGCTTCAATCGAAACAACATGCTCCCCGACGTCCTCTATCTACCGACCTACGCGGCGACCGGGTGGTACCACGGCAAGGTCGACCGGAAGATCTTTCCCTCCATGCAGTCCGTGGTAGATGCGGCCGAGACATTCGCCATGGATCGCTATCTGCCGGCTCTGGCCGCGGGAACGTCGCTGCCCTCGGAGGAACGCGTGGCGGTGGTATCGGGGCTCTCGCGACTGACGGGGCTGAAGCCGGCATTCATCGAGGAATGGGATCTCCGACTCTGGGGCGGTCCGGTGCAGAAGGAACTGCTGCGGGAGCGGAGGGAGACGGTGGGTCGTCTCGATTCACGTTTCAAGGGGCGAGACGCGCGGGCCGCGGGGCAATCGCCGGACTACGACCCGAGCATGGAGGCGATCCGAGGCCCCTACACCGCCACGCTCAACGACTACGTTCGTCGCGAACTGGGCTTCAAGAGCGACCTGCCGTACGAGATCCTGACCGGAAGGGTCCACCCCTGGGACTACTCTCGCTGGGAGAACCGTTACGTCGATGTCGCTCCGGACCTGCGGTCCGCGATGGTGCGCAATCCCGATCTCCGCGTCTTCCATGGAGGTGGCTGGTACGACATGGCGACCCCTCCCTTCGCGGCGGACTGGGTCTTCGACCATCTCGAGCTCGAACCCGCGGATCGCGATCGCATCGAGCGTGCGTACTATCCGGCCGGACACATGATGTACGTGCACGACGAGAGTCGGACTGCGCTCGACGAGGATCTCGGCGCCTTCTACGACCGTGCCACCGAAGGACAGCGGGCGCCGGCCCCGCAGCCATCGGACATCAATCGACCGCGATGATCAGAGGCACGGTTCCGGCCGCTTCGCCGGTCAGTTCCGACCATGATCCGGGGAAGAACGGGGCATCACGCTCGGTGAGAGGCTCGAGCTGGTCGAACCACGTGGCCTCGGGATCGAACTTGGCGAAGAAGGGCTGCCTCACGAGTTCGCCTCGGCGGCACTGAAGGTATTCGAGGATGAAGGCCTTCTCGCCTCCGACCTCCTGGACCCCGAGGACGTGCACCTTGCCGGGGAAGGCCGACATCGAGGGGCCTCGAACCGTTCGTGCGATGCCGCTCACCTGCTGGTAGGCCTCGCGATAGATTCGGTGGCACTCGTGGAGGGGGGTCTCGAAGTATCCACGAGCCCCGGTGTCGCGCTCGACGAAGAAGTAGTACGGGATGCAGCCGAGCCGCACGCCGGTGTTCCACATCTCCGCCCAGATTTCCGGGTCGTCGTTGACGTGACGAATGAGGGGGCTCTGCATCCGGATGTTGGCTCCGGCCTCTCGGATCCGCCGGACCGCTTCGCGGGCGATCGGCGTGGAGAGCTCCACCGGGTGGGAGTAGTGGCCCATGATCGCCACGGTGCGGCCGCTGTTCACGATCCTGCGGAAGCAGTCCAGCAGCTCGTCGGCATCCGCATCGGTCACGTACCGCTGCGGCCAGTAGGCGACGCTCTTGGTTCCGATGCGAATCGTCTGGACGTGTGCGAGCTCGGGGTCCTCGAGGATTCGATCCACGTAGCGGGCGAAGACCTTGGTCCTCATCACCATGGGATCGCCCCCGGTGAAGAGGACATCGGTGACCTCGGGGTGTTCCTTCAGGTAACCCGCGAGCTGTTCGACGTCCTTGTTGGCGAACTTCATGTCGTCGAGTCCGACGAACTGTGCCCAGCGGAAGCAGAAGGTGCAGTACGCGTGGCAGGTCTGTCCGGCCGCGGGGAAGAACAGGACGGTCTGGTCGTACTTGTGCTGGATCCCCGGAACCGGCTCTCCGCCGACGGTCGGCACGTTGTGGGTCATCTGCCCGGCGGGATGTGGATTCAGCTGGAGCTGGATCTCGCGGACGCAGGCATCCAGTTCAGCCTTGTCTCCGGATTCGAGGTTCACACGGACCTGTTCGAACTGCTCGGGGGAGAGCATGTCCCGGTGAGGGAAGGTCAGGCGGAAGATCGGATCGTCGGGAACCGCGTTCCAGTCGATCAGTTCCTCCATCACGTAGCGGTTGGTTCGAAAGGGGAGAACCGTGGACACGACCTCGATGCCTTTCCGAAGCTCTTCATCCATCGCCTGCCATTCGGGGGTGGCACCGACGTTGGACCTGGTCACAGCCTTGAACCGTTCCGGGTTCTCGACATCGATCAGTTCGCGATCACTGACCGAGGCGGTCAGTCCGGTGGAGATGTTTCGGCTCTCGGAGATCATCGGGGCAAAGCCTCCAGCGGCTCGGTGACGATGGGACGGGATTCCCAGCCACGGCGTCGTGGTGTCACTCTGATTTTGGGCCCTCCGGGGGGCCCGGGGGCTGTCGGTTCGGATGTCACGGGAGGCGGGATCGGATCTGGAAAACTCCCAGACCACGCTCCACCCATCACCTCTGGTGATTCCTCGTAGACGAGGACCGGAAGTCCCATTGTAGTGGGTCCCGGCTGGCGAGGTTGAAAACCGCCTTTTACAGGCCTAAAACCCGTTTTTTCGTCTGGCGATCAAGGTGAACGGCACCAGAAGGACCACGCTCAACTGGATCAAGGCGCCGGTCAGGTATGTCCCCTGGATACCGATCGATTCCTCCAGGGGCCCCGAAAGCATGTAGATCCCGCTGACCCCCAGATTCATCAGGGCCATGTACGCCGTGAACTGGGTCGCCGCGACCGAAGGACGACAGACCCCGAAACAGATCGCGAAGAAGGCGGCATTGAGGCAGCCGGCGAGAGCGGATTCCAAGATCAGGTAGAACCAGACGAAGGTGCGATTGCCCCAGAAGCCCTCTCCGAGGCCGAAGACGGCCAGCAGGATGGCCAGGGTCAGGCTGCAGATCGCGAAGATCCTGCGGGGGCCGATCAGGTCCGCGAGGAACCCCCCGAGGACGGCGCCGGCCAGACCCGCCAGGACCGCGGCTCCCCCGGTGGCAGCGCCGTACTCCGCCGGTGACCAGCCCAGCTCGCCGACGAAGAGATTCGTGGCGATCGGACTCAGAAGCCCGCTCGCGGCGGTCGCCAGCAGGGCCACCAACGAGGTGACGATGGCGGCTCGCATGGTGAAGGCGCCGGCCAGGTCCCGCAGGAGCATCAGGGTCGAACGAGGTCTGGTTCCGGCTGGGATTCGAGATCGTCCCGGTTGGTTTCCGGGGGCCGCCGACGATTCGAGATTCGTTTCGTGATCGGAATCGGGACGTGACCAGGGAAGAAGGAGGTCGCCGGGGCGTTCGATCGTCAGGAGAGGGAGCAGGGCGATGACTCCGATGACCGCGATCATCCCGAGGTAGGCGCTCGGCATGCCGCAGAGTCCTGCGAGGACCGAGAGTCCGCCGCCGCCGATCGCGGTGCCACCGTACTTCGCGCCGTACATCAGGCCGCTCGCCTTGCCGCGGTCCTCCGGCGGCAGCAGATCGATCGCCATCGCATCCACGCACACGTCCTGAAGGCTGTTGAAGATGTTGTGAAGCACGACCAGCAGGCCCAGCGTCCGGAGGTCGGCGACGGGGTCGGGCATCATGGCCATCGCGACGAGAGTGCCGATCATCCCGGCCTGGGCGACCAGGATCCAGGGACGACGTCGGCCCCATCGAGCGTTTCCGAAACGATCCACGAACGGGCCCCAGACCCATTTGAACGCCCAGGGGATGGTGCCGAGGGCGAACACCGATGCAATGGCCTTGGTCTCCGCTCCGGATGCGGCCATCGCCGCCGCGAGAGTGACGGTCAGGAATCCGAAGGGAACGCCCTGCGCAACGTACAGGGCGCAGAGCACCACCAGTCGGAGCCAGCGATGTTCGGAAAGGGCGATGGGACGCATGGCGGGTCCGGGTGGCCGATGGAATGGACCCGGAGGGGCTCGAACCCTCACGCCGCTTCCGCGGCCGCGGCTTTTAAGGCCGCTGCGTCTGCCAATTTCGCCACGGGTCCATCGGCAATCCTACTCCCAGTCCGCCACCCGGGCTCGACCGGGTCGCGGTGGGGATCCCGCTGCGCCGGGCATGGAGCGTTGAAAACGGGTGGAAGTCAGGGATGGGTTCTGCGGAGGAACCGGACCAGTTAAGGTTCTTGCAGGTACAAGACGCGAGAGGTCGCATCCGAGATCGAACCTGCCTGTCGTCGCAGCGACGCGAGCAGGCAGGGTCCCCCCAGGAACGCAAGGAGACAGGCATGCTGTTCAGGCTCGAGTACGACGAGGATCTCGCCCAGGCCGCCTACCTGATCGGTTGCCAGCGCACCGGAGAGGCGATCGTCATCGACCCCGAGCGCGACGTCGATCGATATCTCCTTCTCGCCCGGGAACACGGACTTCGGGTCGTGGCGGTGGCGGAGACCCACATACACGCGGACTTCCTTTCGGGAGCGAGGGAACTCGCCACCCGGGTGGGTGCGATGGTGTTCCTTTCCGGGCTCGGGGGTCCTGACTGGCGCTCGAGATGGCTGAAGGGTCTCGAGCATCAGGAGCTGAAGGACGGCGATCGATTTTCGGTCGGTCACATCGAGTTCACCGCGATCCACACGCCTGGGCACACTCCGGAGCACCTGAGCTTCACGGTCACCGACCGCGGCTCGGGTGCGGAGATTCCGATGGGTGTGATCACCGGGGACTTCGTCTTCGTCGGCGACCTCGGACGTCCCGATCTTCTGGAGACCGCCGCGGGTCGGGTCGGGGACCGGGAGCCGTCGGCTCGAAACCTCGCTTCCTCGGCGAGACGGTTCCTGGCGTTCGACGATCACCTGCAGGTATGGCCCGCCCATGGTTCAGGCAGTGCATGCGGCAAGGCCCTGGGCGCCGTCCCCCAGTCGACGGTCGGCTACGAGCGCCGATACAACCAGGCTCTCTCCCTGGCCGGTGATGAACCAGCGTTCGTTGCGAACATCCTGTCCGGCCAGCCCGAGCCTCCGGTGTACTTCGCGAGGATGAAGGCCTGGAATCGGGATGGCGTGCCGTTGCTCGGAGATCTCCCCGCGCCTCCTCGTCTGGCTGCCGGCGAAGTCGACGAGGCGAGCGCTGGTGCGCGAATCGTGGATGTCCGTCCCTGGAGGGATTTCTCGGCCGGACACCTTCCCGGTGCCAACTGGGTGATGGGTGGGATCGGTTTCCTCATGGCGGCGGGTTCCTACGTGGAACCGGAGGAGCGGATCGTGCTCGTATGCGAGGAGGATCAGGTCGACCGGCTGGTCCGCTCGCTGGTGAGAATCGGTCTCGACCGGATCGAGGCGGTGGTGACTCCGGCGGTGCTCGTGGAACGGGCCAGGGATGGTGGTGCCGTGGCACGAACCCCCGAGATCGACGCCGATGGTTTCCTGAAGCGTCTGGAGCAGGGAGATCGTCACGTGGTCGACGTCCGGCGCGCGGTCGAGCATGAGGCGGCCGCCTTGGAGGGATCCATCAACGTCGCCCACACCCGCCTTCCGGTTCGACTCGAGGAGATCCCCTCCCGGGGGGAGCTTCTGGTTCACTGCGCGGGGGGCATTCGCAGCGCCGCAGCGGTCACCGAGCTTCGGCGGCGAGGATTCGATGCCGTCAACGTCGCCGGCGGCTGGTCCGCCATGGCACGTGCCGGTTGTGGATCGGCGGTTTCGAGTTGCTGAGTCGCATCGATGCTTGAAGCGATCGGCGGACTGATCATCGGGGTGTGCCTGGGCCTTCTCGGCTCGGGAGGTTCCATCCTCGCGGTGCCGATCCTCGTGTACCTGCTCGGTCACGAGCCGAAGATCGCGATCGCCGAGAGCCTGGCGATCGTGGGCGGCATCTCGCTTCTCGCCGCCATCCGGCCGTTGCTGGAGAAGCGGATCGACTGGCCCGCGGTCCTCATGTTCGGCGTGCCCGCCATCATCGGAACCGTGCTCGGCGTCTGGGGCTCGCAGTGGATGGGAGGTCGCGAGCAACTGGTGCTCTTCGGTGTGGTCATGCTGATCGCGGCCATCCTGATGTTCCGGGGGCGGGGGGAGGTTCCCGAGGCCGGGCCGAGGACCCGTACCGTTCGCGACTACGTGATCCTGGTTCTGGAGGGAGCGGGAGTCGGAATCCTGACCGGAATCATCGGGGTCGGAGGCGGATTCATGATCGTGCCCGCACTGGTGCTGCTCGGTCGCCTTCCGATGGGAATGGCGGTCGGGACGAGCCTGATGATCATCGCGGTGAAGAGTGGGGCGGGTTTCGTGAAGTCCATCGGACAATTCCCGGATGGCATCGCGGCGATGGACCTCGGAACCGTGGGGCTCTTCATCCTGATGGGGGGGATGCGTGGCGAACATACTGGAGAGAGCAGAACTGAAGAAAAAATGAC
>MDTG01047749.1_pt1 | contig 10449 bp, 8 predicted proteins | sample 811421 | NCBI WGS metagenome assembly MDTG01 (sample SAMN05326645, study PRJNA326480) | marine metagenome | isolation source: seawater | place: Pacific Ocean: South East | collected 2011
AAAATATTGGATCTTTCTGCAAATGCAAATCAGCCAATGTCATCACAAAACAAAAGATACAATTTAGTATACAATGGTGAAATTTATAATTATTTGGAATTAAAAAAAAAATATTTTAAAAATTATAATTTTAAATCAAATGGTGACACTGAATTATTGCTTAAGGGTTATGAAAAATTTGGAAAAAAATTCTTTCAAAAGCTAAATGGAATGTGGGCTGTAATTATATATGATAAAATTCTCAAAAAATTTATAGTATCGAGAGACAGGCTAGGTCTTAAACCTTTGTATTTTTCAAAAATAAAAAAAACAAACAATAGTAATGAATATATTTTTTCAAGTGAGCAAAAATCAATTTTATATTTGTTAAAAAAAAATAATATTAAAGCAACACTTAACATAAATTATGCTATTAATTTTTTACAAAATGGGAATTGTGATTTTAAAAATGACACTTTCTATAATGAAATAAGTTCTGTTGAGGAAGGAGCTATTTATTCTTTAAATAAAAGTTTTAAAAAACATAGTAAAATTTGGTCTTTGAAATTTAAAGAAAATGGTAAATCAAAAGATCTAATTACCCTAAAAAGGGTATTTAATAAAACTATTGAGCAACACACAATAGCCGACACTAAAATTGCAACTACTTTATCAAGAGGAATAGATTCTAATCTAATTTATGCTTTAGCAAAAAAAGTTAAAAAAATTGATGCTTTCACTCTGAAATTAGAGAACGGAAATAATAAAGAATATAATTCAATGATAAAAAATTCAAAAAAAGATAGAATCAATTTTTCAACTGTTATAGTAAAAAATAAAAATTTAAAAAAAAAATTTGATCTTTTTTTAAATTTTATGGATGAGCCATTCGTATCAGATAATATGTTTTACCAATCTTATCTCACTGAAAACTTAAAAAGAAGGCGATATAAAATTTTATTATGCGGTGATGGGGCTGACGAGTTTTTCTTTGGCTATGAAAAACAATATTTTTTATTTCTTATTCATTTACTCAAAAAAGGAGATTTTTTTAATCTTATAAAGCAAATCAAATATTCTAATATGATAACCTTTAGTGACTTTATTAAAAAGAGTTTTAAATATTTTACGATGGGACACGGAAAGAGATCAATTCTAATTGACGATTATTCAAAAAATATAATTAATGCCGATATTCTCTCAAAGGCAAAAAACTTTTATAAAAATAACAAAAGTTTTTTAAGTGATTTTCATGATGAAACTTATAATAGATATAAATTGGATATTATAAAAATTAATAAGGCAAATGATATTTCTGGAATGATGAATTCTATTGAAATAAGAGTACCTTTTTTAGATCATAGAATTATTGATATTTCTCAAAAATTTAGTTTTTTGGATTCCTTCCAAAACAACAAAAGCAAATCTTTATTAAGAAAGATATTCGGACAGGAATTGCCACAAAGTATAATTAAAGAAAAAAAAAAAATTAAAAGACCAAGTAATATTGTAAATTTTGTATATAAAGTTTTAGATAAAAAAATAAGAGACCAAATTAAAAATAAAGAAAATAGTAAACTATTTTCAAGTAATTTAAATAGAATTTACAATCAAAACAAAAAGGAACTTAATATGAATGCTGCATATATTTGGTTCAGATTTTATCAGATTAATAAACTTATCTCTTTAAAAGCTTTATCAATTAAATATTAAAATTGAAAATAAATGAATGGCTCTGCCTTTTTTAATCCAAAAAATATTATTAATATTAAAATAATAAATATTTTTAAACCAGAGACATAATCAAAGTTTAATGTGAAAAAGTTTTTATGATTTTTAAAAAAAGAATTAGAATTTTTAAAAATAAAACATATTATAAATGATATGAATAAGATTAATAATCCAAAATAATCATCACTAGAGATTATATTAAAATTAAAATTAAAATTACTATTTACACCCAAAAGAGATAAATAATAATTCTTAGTTATTTCTAAATTTTGTGATCTAAAGGGTACCCAGGCGATAATTACACATAAAAATGTAAGGAATTTATAGAAGATGAGATTAAAGTTAGTATTGTTATTTATATAATTTTTATAAATAAAATTTATATAAATATAAATTCCATGCAAAAAACCCCATAAAATAAAATTCCAGGAAGGTCCATGCCATAATCCTGAAATAGAAAAAGTTATTATTGCAGAAATAAAGATATTAACAAATGTATTATTAATATTTTTAAAATTAAAAAAATTTTTTCTAAATAACCATAAACTTAAGAAATTAAAAAGATATTCATTTATGAATCTAGATAAAGTTATATGCCACTTTTTCCAAAATTCTATTATAGAGCTTGATTTGTATGGCGAGTTAAAATTAAAGGGAAATTTAAATCCAAATATTAAAGCTAGTCCGATAGCCATATCTGAATAAGCACTAAAATCAAAATAAATTTGAAAAGAATAAGCTAATAAACCAATCCATTGTTCAAAAAAATTTATTTGGCTGAAAGAGAGCGATGAATCAAAAATAGGTGTTGCTATTTTTTCTAAATTATCAGCCAAAAAATTTTTTTTGAAAATACCTATTATAAAGAGAGAAGAACCTTTGATAAAGTTTTTAATAAAAATTTTTTTTGTTTTTGTAATTTTTTTTAATTGTGGAATAAATTCACTATTTTTTACAATTGGACCTGCTATTAACTGAGGAAAAAAAGTTACAAATAAAAAATAATTATAAAAAGAGTTTTTTTTTATTTTATTATTTCGTAAGTCTGAAAGATATCCAATTTGCTGAAATGTAAAAAAAGAGATTGCCAATGGCAAAGCTATATTTTTACTTTGAATATCAAAGTTGGTTAATAGATTTATATTTTCAATAATAAAATTTGTATATTTAAAGTACGATAAAATTAGTAGATTTCCAAAAATACCAATTATCAAATATTTATTTTTTTTTATATTTTCAGAAATTTTAATACTGATTAAATAATTAAATATAATTGAAGTAATAATCAAAAAAACATATTTCCAATTCCAATATGCATAAAAAAATAGGCTTAAGATCGAAAAACTTAATAAAAAATATTTTGTATTGCGTGATAAAATGAAAAGCACATAAGAAAAAATAGCAATAGGCAAAAAATAAAAAATGAAATTGAAAGAATTAAATAACATTTTATTTATTTAATAAATGGTCAAGAAAATTATTAAATTTTTTTAATTCCAAAATTTTTGCATTAGGGATCTTAATCTTAAATTCCTTTTCTATTTCCATTATTAAACTCATATGTCTCAATGAGTCCCAATTTGGATATACATTAAGTTCTATTTTTTTTATAGAATTCTCTATATTTGATCCAAATACTTTAATAAAATTTTTTTTTAGTTTTTTTTCCACAATTCTGTATTAAATAGTTTTTTTATGAACAAATACTACAAAATTTTGCTTTCATTCTCTATATCCCTTTTAATTTTTTTGATAATCACAATCTTTATATCTACACTTAATTTAAACTATCATTTTATAGATAAGGCAAAAGATAAAAACTATTTACTTTACAAATATCAAATAAAAAAAATTGAAAATTATAAAATTAATAAGTCAAATCTTATTTTTTTAGGTGATAGCTCTTTAGGAAATTCAATTGATAGCAATCTTTTTAACAAATTAAGTGGTTATAAATCAATTAACTTTGCTTTAAATGAAGCATATGGTTTTGCTGGGCAATTAAATTTATTAAGAGATATATTAAAAGTTCACAAACCTAAAAAAATTATTTTGTTTAATTCAATTAATTTTTTAAAAAAAAATACTGAAAATGAGGCATATCATCTAACATCTAGCTCATTTTTTGATATTAAAAATGCTTTTGATAAGATCAGTTTTATTAAATTTTATTATACCTACATTGTAAAATATTTAATTGTTAAATTAGAATTTAACATGACTGATTATCAAAATTTTTATAATCAAAGTATTAGTTTTGATTACATAAAACAAAGTAATAAAAAACCAAAAAAGATTGTAAAACAAATTTCAGGAATACAAAGTAATTTTGAGTCACAACATCATTATTTAAAATTAATTGAAAAACTTTGTAAAAAAGAAAAAATAGAAATAATTCAAATTTATGGTCCAATTTCAGAAAATTTTCTTCAATATGCAAATTTTTTGGTTCTAGAAAATGATAAATTTTACAGTAAATTTGATTATTTATTCAGAATAAAAAAACAAATAACTATTAATGATAATGAAATAGGTGATGATTATATGCATGTAAGGTATGATAAAAAAATTTTTTTTACAGAAAAATTTTATGAAATTCTTAAAGTTAAACTTTAAAAAAAAATGAAGAGATATTTCATTTTATTGATATTTTTGATATTAACATTAATTATCTTAATATATTTTCTCGAATTAGATCTAATTGAAATAACAGTTTCTTTACTAAAATTGATTGAGAAAGCTGGTTTAACATATTTTTAATAAAACATGAAATCTACAAAATCAAACAATCTTTTCTGGAAAAAAAAAATAAAATTAATTCATTGGAAAAAAATCCCAAAAAAAGTATTTAGTTCGAGTAATAATTCTTTCAAATGGTTTTCTGATGGAAAGCTTAATGTATGCTATAATTGTTTAGATTTTCATATTGAAAAAGGTATGGGAGATAAAATTGCAGTACATATAGTTTCTCAAGAAAATAAGATATTATCTTTAACATTCAAACAATTACTTAAAAGTGTTAAAAAATTTATTTTTTTACTTGAAAAAATTAAATTCGATAAAAAAAAATATATAGCAATTCATGCATCATCTTCTTTAGAATCAGTTATTGCTATGTTAAGTTGTGCAAGATTAGGAATTCCACATGCAGTCTTCTTTGAAGAACTGGAACAAAAATCTATTATTTCACGTTTAAAATTATTTAAACCTGATTTATTAATCACTAGATCAAACAATTTAGAATTTAAGAATAAATTTTCATCTTTAGATAGATATAGAATTTTTAAAAAATTAAAAATAATTTCATTTTCAAATAATCCAATTAAATCAGCTGACTATAAAATAAATTCAAAAGAGCTGATATCCTCTAAAAATTTAAAGCTAAGTGATACGATAAAATATGTTAATTCAAATCACAAACTTTTTACGCTGTTTACTTCTGGTTCAACCGGAATTCCCAAGGGTATAGAACACTCATCTGGAGGGTATTTAATCTATACTAAATATACTTGTATAAAAAAATTTGGCTTACAATCTAAAGATGTGATGTTTACTGCTTCAGATGCTGGTTGGATTAATGGTCATACTTATGCTCTTTATGGACCTTTGTCAGTAGGAGCTACAACAGTTTTAATCGAAAAACCATTTAAATTAATAGATTTATCTTTAATGCAAAAAATTTTAATCAATTGTAAAGTAAATATTTTATATCTTCCAGTAACATTAATTAGATTAGTTAAAGTTGCTTATGGAAATAATAAAATAAAAGAAAATTTTCTAAAAACTTTAGGTTCTATGGGAGAGCCACTTTCAAAGTTTATTGCAGATTGGTATCAAAAATTCTTCTTAAAAAAAAGAAAGAGTATAATTAATACATATTTTCAAACAGAAACAGGAGGAATAGTCTATTCACCTGAACATAATGACAGTAAAAAAAGTATTGAAAATGGATCAGTTGGAAAGTCAATTTCAAAAAATATTTCTATACTAAAAAATAAAAAATCTTTGTTTGAAATTAAAATTAATAATTCATGGCCGGGTTGTATGATTAATGTTTTGAATGGTCTTAAGGTTTATAAAAAGTATTGGGATAATGAAAAAAATTTTAAAATGTTTGATGAAGGTTTTATTAGTAAGAAAAAAAATTTATTTGTTTCAGGCCGAACGGATGATGTCGTTAATGTAAGAGGGCATAGAATTGGGTCAGGAGAAATCGAATCTATATTATTAAAGTTAAATGAAATAAGAGAAGCATGTGTTGTGGCAAAAAAGGATGCCATTCAAGGAAACAAAATCTATATTTTTATTACAATTAATAAAAAAAAATCTGAAAAAAAATTAAATGAAAAAATAAATAAATTGATACATCAAAATTTTGGCACTTTTGCAATACCAGAAAAAATTCTATTTGTTAGTAATTTACCAAAAACTAGAAGTGGAAAAATTCTAAGAAGAGTTCTGAGAGAAATCATTGAGGAAAGAAAAATTGATGATCTAAGTGATACAAGTACGATTTTGGATAAAAGTATTATAAAAGAAATATATGATCATATAAATTCTAAAATTTATGGTAATTGACAATAAAAGTTCTTTAATAATTATATTTTCATTATTTTTTTTATCTATTGAAATTTTTGATGATGATATTTTTAAATTAAATTATCTTATTTATGATTTATTTATAGTTCTATTAGGATATATATTTGGCAATAGTATAAAAAATGAACCTAATTTTAAAAATATAAAAATTTTTTTATCAAACTATTTATCTCAAATTTTAATTGCAGTTTTTTTTTATTTTATTATTTCAATCTTTTTAAAAAGCAATTTGCACCATTCAATTTTGAGAACTGGAGCCCTAGGAACTATTGGTTTATCGAATTTTTATTTGATGAAAAATCAAATAAATAATTTCGGTATGCAATCTTTGACAAATATTTTTTTTAGTATATGGTTTTTGTCAACAATATTACAAAATATTGTTTTTATTTATGTTTTAAAAGTTTTCTTTAAAAAAGAATTATTATTGAAATTTTTTTCAGTTTTATCATTTTTTATTTTTATATCGCTTTACTTATACGAATACACAGTAAATTATTTTTCATTTTTTTCAAAATTTTGGCAATTCTATTTAGGGTACTGGTGCTATCAAAATAAAAAAAAATTAAAGGTTAATGATTTATTATTATTAATTTTATTATTACTATTATTATTTATTCCAAAAAATATTGGATTAATAAATACCCCTTTATTTTCTCTAATTTTGGCTTTTATATTACTCAACCAAAATGATTTTCGATTAACTTTTAATAAAAAAATAAATGAATATTTTGAAAAATATTTTATCTCATTAGTTTTAATTTTACTTCCATTCAATAAAGTTTTTAATTTATATAGTATTTCCTTCGGATTTTTATTTGATCTAATAATTATATTTTTTTGTGCATTGTCTCTTATTTTATTAAGAAATTTTTTTTTAAAAATAATAAATTTAGCATCCTTTAATTACTCATTTTATTCAATAATTTTGTTAAATATAATTTTGAGTACTGTAATGATTGGTTATTCATATAAGAACAAAAGCTTTGATGATTTTTATCAATATTTTTATTCTGAATATGATTTTAAATCATGCAAAATTGATGAATTCAAAAAAAATGTTTCAAAATGTAAATTTATAATAGATCACAGAAATTCATCTTTATATTTTATTGGAAATAGTCATTCTGATATGCTTTTACCAATTATGAATGATCTTAAATTAGATGGCTATCAAATAATTTCTTTATACAAGTCTGGACTTTTTTCAAAATCTTTAACAGAGAATAAAAATTCAATAAATAGCAAAGAAACTATTGAGATAATTGATTTTTTAAAAAGTAACGCTAAAGAAGGTGATAAAGTAATTCTATCATCAAGAATTTTACCCTATTTTGAAAAAGACCTACAAGATTATCCACGTTTATCTTTCTACAAAGGCGAATTAATTACAAAACTAGAGTCATTAAATATCTTTAAAAAAGATTTAATTGACTTTGTAAAACAAATGAAAAAAAAAAAGATCGATGTTATTTACATTTTGCCATTCCCAGAATTTTTTTCAACACCTAACAAATGTTTTTCACCAATTCTTTATAATCTTAAAATTGAATATGAAAAAAAAGAGTGTGAAACTAGCAGTGAATTTCAATATGAAAGAAGAAAAAATTCTTACAACTCAATTATGTCAATTGTAAATAAGTTTGATAATTTTATTACAGTTGATCCAATCAATTTATTTTGTGACGAAATAAAGTGTTCTCCATTCATAAATGGTAGATCTTATTTTAGAGATAATGATCACGTGAATTACAACTCTAAATTAATTTTAAAAAATTTAATTAATAAAAGTATCAATCAATAAAAAAATTTTACATTTCTATTTTTGACCTTATTTTCTTTATTAAATATTTAAGTCAAAAAAGTTATTTTTAATATTCTTAATTTTAAAAATTTTGGAAATTTCTTTGTTTATTAATTTTAAACAATTATTATTTAGGTATGGATTTGAATAATTAATCTTATTTTTTTTATATAAATTCAAAACTTCATAAATTTTTGATAAAATTAATTTGTTATCAGACTTACAGTTAAAAACACTTCCCCCAAAAACTCTTCCAGACTGTCTTTTTCCAATATTAATAGTCGGAGTTTTTAAAGATGGAACTTCTATAATTCCACTGCTGGTATTACCGATTACTATTAAAGAATTAATTACTTCTTCAAAAAATTTGATTTGGCCTAGTGACAATGAATAGCTTGCATTTTTTTTTAATGTGCAAAACTTTTTAATTTTTGAGTTTATAAAGTTTATATCAGTATCATAACTTGCTAGAGTAAAATGTATCTTAAAATCTCTAATTTTTTTCAATGCTTTTAAAATTTCTAGTAAGTTATTTCTACTATTTAATAAGTTATTTGACTCTGAGTTTATACATACAACAATTGTATTTTTTTTTTTTATCTTATTATTATTTTTAAAATCTATATAAAATTTTTTAGCTTTAAATGCTCCTATTGATCCTACATTTGAAATATTTTCAGGATGTTCTCCTAACTGTTTAACTCTCTTTTTATATTTACTGGTTGAAGTAAAATGAAAGTTAGAAAGCTTAGTAATAATATGTCTAAAAACATCATCTTTTGAACCATGAGTTAATTCACCACCATGAATATGTAAAATTTTTATTGCGAATAAATTAGCAGCCATTGCACAACCTAAAGTTTGAAGCCTATCACCAAGTAGTATTAATAAATCAGGTTTATTATTATTAAACACGGATGATAATTTTTCGAATACATTTGAAAAGTTTAAAGCAACTTTTTTATAGGCAGTTCCTTGATGCTTTAATCTGATAAATTTTTTAACTTTTATCTTTTTTGTGTCAATAGTTTTCAAATTATTTTCAAATTTTTTTGAATTTTCGAATCCAGCTATTATAAATTGAACATCATATTTTTTTTTAAGTAAATTATATGTTTCCTTAAGTAGAAAAAATTCAGACCTACTTTCTGAAAAAATAAATATTTTTTTTCTATAATTTAATTGACTCATCAATATTAAAATTAAATTTTGAAATTTTATTAATTACTTTTTCATAATTAAATGAAGGTATACCCTTCCCAGTTCTTTTTGCCGTAATATTATTTAAAGTAAATTTTTGACCTTTTATAATTTTTTTTTTAGCAACTAAATATTTCTTTACATATTTCAAATTAGCTTTTTCACTCTTAGATATAAATACATTATGGCGTCCCAACATTTTTTGTGCAAAACTGACATTTTGAATCATATTTTTAAATTCTATTGGTTCCATACTAGATCTATGATCAGGACCCTTTAATCTTTTGTCTAATGTAAAATGTTTTTCTATAATATTCACACCTAACATAGTTGCACAAATAACTGCTAAGTCTCCTATCGAATGATCTGAGAAACCAACCTGGAGTTTAAATTTTTTTTTTTAGATATTTTATTTTTCTCAAATTTATATCATCAATAGGAGTTGGATAAGCACTATTACAATGCATTAAAATTAAATTTTTCTTTTTAAATTTTTTCTTTTCAAAAATTTGTAACACTTTTTTAATCTCGTAAAGTTTTGTTAGACCACATGAAAGTAAAATTTTTTTTTTCTTTTTGATTTTATTAATCAACAGAAGATTTGTAAGTTCTGGTGAAGGTATTTTATAATAATCTAGATTAAGTTTTTCTGTAAATTCTAAGCTTTTCTCGTCAAAAAAACTTAGCAAAAATTTTATTTTTTTTTTCTTTGAATATTTTTTTAAATAAATTAATTGTTCTTGGCTTAATTCCAATTTTTTTAATAGTTCTTGTTGATTTTTGGATTTTATAGATTTTTTTTTTTGATATGGTGTTAATTGAGCTATATTTGTTGAAATATCTTTTGTTCGATAAGCTTGAAATTTAATATAGTCAGCCCCAGCGAATTTTGCTTTGTCTATTAATTTTTTAGCTAAACTAATTTTACCATTATGATTAACTCCAGCCTCGGCTATGAAAATTGTTTTTTGTGTCATTATAAATAATTTTTATCTTTTAATTAAAGATCCCATTTTTATAAATGAATTATCTTTAATTTTAATGTTATTACTTAGTACGCTTCCACTTCCAATAAAGCAATTATTACCAATTTCCACAGAACCATTTATAATTACACCTGTTGATATATGGCAATG
>MDTG01092766.1_pt1 | contig 10449 bp, 8 predicted proteins | sample 811421 | NCBI WGS metagenome assembly MDTG01 (sample SAMN05326645, study PRJNA326480) | marine metagenome | isolation source: seawater | place: Pacific Ocean: South East | collected 2011
CAGCCCCCCCTGAGAGTATTTTTTCCAAGAAGAGGCTGCCGGGTGCTGCGAAATCGAAATCTTGTCGGATGGTTGCAAGCGGCCCCGCTGGCCACCGTGCTTTTGGGATTTCTCGTGGCCCCGATCGCCATGATCATCATCGTCAGCTTCTGGGGCGCGACAGAATATTCGATCTACCCGGCCTTTCAATTCGACAATTACCAGTTCCTGTTCAGCTCTCCGGTCACCTACACGGTGTTCTTCAACACACTCAAATATGCCATGATCACTTGGGCCTTCACCCTCGTCATCGGCTTCGCCGTGGCCTATTTCCTGGCCTTCGAGATCCGTAGTCTGAAATGGCAGATCGCACTTTTCCTGCTCTGCACGATCCCGTTCTGGACCTCGAATATCATTCGCATGATCAGCTGGATTCCGTTTCTGGGCCGGAACGGGCTGGCCAATTCGACACTGATCAGCTGGGGCGTCATCGATGAGCCGCTGGAATGGCTTTTGTTCTCGGACTTCTCGGTGATCCTCGCCTTCGTGCATCTCTACACGCTGTTCATGGTGGTGCCGATCTTCAACTCGATGATGCGGATCGACCGGTCGTTGATCGAGGCGGCGCGCGATTGCGGCGCCAATGGCTTTCAGACCCTGTGGAACGTGATCGTGCCGCTGTGCAAGCCGGGCATCATGATCGGCACGATCTTTGTCACAACGCTGGTGATGGGCGACTTTATCACCGTGCGGTTCATGTCCGGCTCGCAGCGCGCCAATGTCGGGCGTCTCATCTCGAACGATATCAGCCTGTTGCAATACCCCTCTGCCGCAGCGACAGCAGTGGTGCTGCTTTGCACGGTGCTGATCGTGATCGCTGTGCTGTTGCGGCTGGTCGATATCCGAAAGGAGTTGTGAGCATGGAACAACGCAGCCGGAGTTTTTACCTGCTGGCCGGAGTTTTCGGGCTGTTCGTGCTGTTTCTCTACGGCCCGATCGTGACCATAGGCATCCTGAGTTTCCAGGGGCCGCAGGGCGGGCTCACCTTTCCGATGAACGGCGTCTCGTTGCACTGGTTCCGCGACCTGTTCGAAGAACAGGCCGTGGGTGATATCTGGGGCAGTTTCCGCCGGTCATTCGCGCTCGGGCTGATGGTGATGGTGACGACCGTGGTGGTCTCGGTTCTGGCAGGGTTGGCGTTCCGTAAACGGTTCGCGGGCGCGACGGTTCTGTTTTACCTGAGCATCGCCTCGCTGGTAATCCCGTCGATCCTGATCTCTCTCGGCGTTGGGCTGATCTTCAATCAACTGGGGTTCAAGGTGCATTGGATCACGTCCGGTTTTGGCAGTCAGCTGACATGGACCCTGCCCTTTGGCCTGTTGATCATGTTCGCCGTCTTCAACCGGTTCGACAAGAGCTACGAGGAGGCCGCGCGCGATCAGGGCGCCACCCCGTGGCAGACCTTTGCGCATGTCGTTCTGCCGATCATCGCGCCATCGCTATTGGGGGTCGCGCTGTTCGGTTTCACCCTGAGCTACGACGAATTCGCCCGCACCCTGCTCACGGCAGGCAGCTACAACACCCTGCCACTGGAAATCTTCGGCATGACCACCAATGTCACCACCCCGGTGATCTTTGCGCTCGGCACGCTGACGACGCTGTTTTCGCTGGCGGTGATCGGCGTCTTCTTTCTGACGGTCTGGCTTCTGTCACGCCGGCGCAAACGCCCGTCGGACGCAGGCACGGGGATGGTCTGACCGGTGGCCGTGATCCTCATCAACCCCAACAGCACAGAGGCCATGACCAAAAGCGCGCTGACCGCCGCGCGGCTGGCCGCCCCCGATCTGGAATTCGAGGGCTGGACCTCTGCCCAGGGGCCTGCCGTAATCGAGGGCGAGGCCGATGGCGCGCGCGCAGTGCCGCCCCTGCTGGCACTGATCCGGAAGGCGTCCGATAGCGGGGCCGAAGCAATCATCATCGCCTGTTTCGACGATACCGGCCTCAGCGAAGCGCGCCGCATCGCCACCTGTCCGGTGATCGGGATCGGGCAGGCGAGTTTCGCGCTTGCGGGCCTCTTGTCGGATCAGGCGGCGGTGATCACCACGGTCGAGGCCGCCGTGCCGGTGATCACCCGCAACATCGCGCAGCATGGCTATAGCGCAACCATCCCGCAGGTTCTCGCCGCCGATACGCCCGTTCTGATGCTAGAGGAAGAGCCCGCCCGTGCCGCAGCCTATTTTGCGCGCACATCGACCCGCGTCACACCCGGCACGACGCTGGCCATACTGGGGTGCGCCGGGGCCGTGACGATCATTGGCGCGGTGGCCAAGGCGGTACCCTTTCCCGTCATCGACGGGGTCACGGCAGCGGCGCAATTGTGCCGTGTGCTGGTCGCGTCGTCGAAACGGAGCGCACTCAACGCGTCCTGACACCGCCGAGAAAAACACGAATGGCCAGCCGCGTTCGGTCGGCAAAACCTTCGGGCGAGGCCAGCCGCGAAGGATCTAGCAGCGATTCCAGCGGCCACGGGCGCAACATGTCGAGCAAAAGTGCTGCAGCCTGTCCGGTATCATCCAGCGTGATCTCCGCGCGTGCGACCCCGCGATCCAGTTCTTCGGTCAGAATGCGCAGATCACGCTGCATCAGCCGGTCCACCAGATCACGCCCGATCTCGGGACAGGCCGGAACCTGAGCCATGAAGGTCCGCAGGATTTCCAGCGGCAGGCCGTAGCCCTGATGACGCGCATTGCGGGACATCAGCCGGGTCAGTCGTTCGGCAATCGGCAGGTCAGTTTCAGACGCGGACAAGGGCTGAATGAATTGCTCCGCGACCTTGTCCATATAGGCGCGCAAGAGCGCCGTACGGCTCGGAAACACATCGTAGAGCGTGCGCTTCGACATCCCCGCATGGCGCGCGATGGTCTGCATTGAAGCCCCGTCCAGCCCGGTCTCCGAATGCAATTCTTCGAGCGCGGCAAAGATGACCTCGCGCCGTGCCTCGGGTGAGAGCGTCACCGGACGCCCGCGTCGTCCCGGATCACATTGCCCGATTGACGGGCGCTTTGCCGGTATCGACCCCATTCATCCTCGCACAGTCACTGTGCGCCCCCAATCGCACGCTTGCCATTTCCAAGCGTGTCATATTTATAAAACGTAAGAGTTTTATAAATCAACGGATGCATGCGCGCCAATCCATTATGCGTGAAAGGGCTTGTGATGGCTTATCTTCCCCGTGTCATGGCTGCACTCGCGGCCTTTGTCTGCCTGATGCCAGCGGCCCTCACGGCACAGCAGGGGCAAGGCCCCGCACCCGTGACCGTGGTCACGGTCGAGCCGCAGGATGTGACATTGACCTCGCTTTTGCCCGGGCGCGTCGCCGCCTCCGCTGAGGCCGAGGTGCGCCCGCAGGTCAACGGCATCATCACCGAACGGCTCTTCGAGGAAGGCGCGGACGTGGCGGCGGGCGATCCGCTCTATCAGATCGACGTGGCAACCTATGAGGCCACCGTCCGGCAGGCTCGCGCCAGCGTGGCACAGGCCGAGGCCGTGCTGCGCGCCGCCGAACGCGAGGCCCGGCGGCTGGTGGAACTGCAATCGCGCAACGTGGCCAGCGAACAAGCGCTCGACGAGGCGACATCGGCCCGCGACAGCGCCGAAGCCGGGCTGGAACTGGCGCGCGCGCAACTCAACTCTGCCGAGATCGAGCTGTCGCGCACCACGATCCGCGCCCGGCTTTCTGGTCGGATCGGCCTGTCGCAGACCTCGCAGGGCGCGCTTGTGACCGCAAGCCAGGCGCAGCCTCTGGCGGTGATCCGCAATATCAACCCGGTCTATGTGGACGTCACCCAATCCGCCGCCGACCTGCTCCGCTGGCGGCGCGGCGAGACCGAAGAGGAGTTGCGTGGTGCTGATGCGACGGTGCGGCTGATCCTCGCGGATGGCTCGGATTATTCCGAGACCGGGCAGCTCAAGGCCGCCGAGCCGAATGTCGATCCGCAGACCGGCGTGGTGACGCTGCGCATGCAGTTCGACAATCCCGATCTGCTGCTGTTGCCTGGCATGTATGTGCAGGTCGACATGCCCGTCGAGGTCGCCGAAGCCGTCTATCTCGTCCCGCAGGAAGGCGTGGTGCGCGACCGGCGCGGGCGGCCCAACGCCTGGGTGGTGAACGCAGAAAACGTGATCGAGGAGCGCACGATCAGCATCGTGCAGGACCGTGGCAATCAATGGGTCGTCAACGAGGGGCTGACCCCCGGAGATCGCATCGTCATCTCGGGCTTTCAGAAAACCTCTCCAGGGGCGACGGTCGCCCCCGAAGAACGCGCAGAATGACGGGGCAAAGGACGTAAAGCATGGCACGTTTCTTTATCGACCGCCCGGTCTTTGCCTGGGTCATCTCGATCCTGATCATGGGCATCGGGGTTCTGGCGATCCGGCTCTTGCCGGTGGCGCAATATCCCGAAATCGCCCCGCCTTCGGTCACGGTGGCCGCCAACTATCCCGGTGCCTCTGCCGAGACGGTCGCCAATACCGTGACGCAGGTGATCGAACAACAGATGACCGGGCTCGACGGGCTGCGCTATTTCTCGTCACGCTCCACCTCTCAGGGCAATGCCGAGATCACGCTGACCTTCGAGACCGGCACCGATGCCGATATCGCGCAGGTGCAGGTGCAGAACAAACTCGGACAGGCCACGCCGCTCCTGCCCGAAATCGTCCAGCGTCAGGGGATCACGGTCGAGAAATCCTCGGCCGGGTTCCTGATGGTCGTGGGCATGATCTCGACCGATGGCGCGCTCGAACAGGTGGATCTGTCGGATTACATGTCCACCAACCTCGTGGACGAGCTGAGCCGGGTCGAGGGCGTCGGCTCAGTGCAGGTGTTCGGCTCGGAATACGCCATGCGGATCTGGCTCGACCCGTCCAAGCTGGCGGCATTCGGCATGTCACCCTCCGAAGTCGTAGCCGCAGTCTCGGCGCAGAATGCGCAAATCTCGGCAGGGGCGTTCGGCGCACGGCCCGCGGTCGACGGCCAGCAACTCAACGCCACGATCACCGCGCAATCGCTGCTGAGCACGCCCGAGGATTTCCGCCAGATCGTGCTGCGCGCCGAAACGGATGGCGGCCTCGTGCTGCTCGATGACGTCGCCCGCGTCGAGATCGGGGCGCAAAACTATGCCACCACGGCGCGCTTCAACACCGACCCGGCGGCAGGCATGGCGATCACGCTGGCACCGGGGGCCAACGCGCTCGACACCGCGCGCGCGATCAAGGAACGGATGGCGGAATTCGCCCGCTTCTTCCCCGAGGGCGTCGATTACGTGATCCCCTACGACACCACGCCCTTTGTCGAGATTTCGATCAAGGAGGTGGTCAAGACCCTGTTCGAGGCCATCGGGCTGGTGTTCCTCGTGATGCTGCTCTTTCTGCAAAACCTGCGCGCCACGCTCATACCGACGCTGGCGGTGCCCGTGGTCCTTCTGGGCACCTTCGGGGTGCTCGCCGCCGCCGGTTTCTCGATCAATACCCTGACCATGCTGGCGATGGTGCTGGCCATCGGTCTTCTGGTCGATGACGCCATCGTGGTGGTCGAGAACGTCGAGCGGATCATGGAGGAAGAGGGCCTGCCGCCGCGCGAGGCCACGCATAAATCCATGGGCCAGATCACCGGTGCGCTAGTCGGCATCGCCATGGTGCTCTCGGCGGTCTTCGTGCCGATGGCGTTCTTTCCCGGCTCCACCGGCGTGATCTACCAGCAATTCGCGATCACCATCGTCTCGGCCATGGCGCTCTCGGTGGTGGTGGCGATCACGCTGACGCCCGCGCTCTGCGCCTCGCTGCTGAAACCCAAGGGGCACGAGCCGAAACGCGGCCCCTTCGCATGGTTCAACACCGGCTTCACCAAGCTGACCAATGGCTATACCGGCACGGTGCGCTGGTCGGTGCGCCGCCCGGTGCGGGTCTTCGTGGTCTATCTGGCGCTCGCCCTCGGCATGGCGCTGATGTTCCTGCGCACGCCCACCGGGTTCCTGCCCGAAGAGGATCAGGGCATCCTCTTCACCCTCATCCAGACGCCAACGGGATCGAGTGCCGAGCGCACGCTCGACGTGGTGAAACAGGTGGAGGAGTATTACCTCAACCAGGAATCCGAGGTGGTCGAGTCGATGTTCGGCGTCGTCGGCTTCAGCTTCTCCGGCAATGGCCAGAACATGGGCCTCGCCTTCGTGCAGCTCAAGGACTGGGACGAGCGCCCGCGACCCGATCAAAGCGTGCAGGCCCTTGCCGGCCGCGCCTTTGGGGCGTTCAGCCAGATCCGCGATGCGCAGGTTTTCCCGGTGGTGCCGCCCTCGGTGATCGAGCTTGGCAACGTGTCGGGGTTTGATTTCTACCTGCAGGCACGCGGCGGGCAGAGCCATGGCGACCTGATGGCGGCGCGCAATCAGCTTCTGGGGATGGCCGCGCAAAGCGATCTCATCGCCTCCGCCCGCCCCAACGGGCTTGAGGACGCGGCGCAGTTCAACCTCGATATCGACTGGCGCAAGGCGGGGGCGATGGGACTGACTCCGACCGATGTGGGCGAATTGCTGCAAATCGCCTGGGCGGGGACGTATGTGAACGATTTCCTCGATCAGGGGCGGATCAAGCGCGTCTACGTGCAGGGCGAGGCCGAGGCCCGCGCCACCCCCTCCGATATCGACAAGTGGCGCGTGCGCAACGCCAGCGGCGGGCTGGTGCCGTTCTCGAATTTCGCCGAAGGCAACTGGGATTACGGCGCGCAAGGGCTCTACCGCTATAACGGCATCCCCTCGGTGCAGTTGCAGGGCTCTCCGGCACCCGGCGTCTCGACCGGCGAGGCGATGGCCGAGATGGAAAGGCTGGCCGCCGAACTCGGAACCGGTTTCGAGCTTTCCTGGACGGGGCTATCGCTGGAGGAACGCGAATCCGGCAGTCAGGCGCCGCTGCTCTATGCCCTCTCGCTCGCCGCCGTGTTCCTGTCGCTGGCCGCGCTTTATGAAAGCTGGTCGATCCCCTTCGCGGTCATGCTCGCCATGCCTATCGGCATCGTCGGCGCGCTCACCGGCGCATGGCTGGGCGGGTTCGAGAACGGGGTGTTCTTCCAAGTCGGGCTGCTCACCGTGATCGGCCTCACCGGCAAGAACGCGATCCTGATCGTGGAGTTTGCCCGCGAACGGCACGAGGCGGGCGACCGCGTGATCGAGGCGGTGGCAACGGCGGCGCGGCAACGCTTTCGCCCGATCATCATGACCTCGATGGCGTTCTCGCTCGGGGTGCTGCCACTGGTGCTCAGTTCCGGCGCGGGCTCCGGCGGGCGCAACGCCATCGGCTCGGGCGTGCTCAGCGGCACGATCTCGGGCACGGTGCTGGGCGTGGTCTTCGTGCCGCTCTTCTTCGTGATCGTGACGCGCCTGTTCCGGCGCGCCTCGGCAAGGGAATAGCGTCAGTCCACGGCGATATTGTCGATCAGCCGCACCCCCGCGAGCCACGCCGCCGCAAACAGCCGCGCCGGTCGCGTGGGGGCGGTGAGCGCCGAAAGATCTTCCTGCGCCCGCAGATCGAGGTAATCGACCCCGGTGAACCCGGCCCGCTCCAGCCGCGCCGTGGCCTGCGCCTGCAAATCGGCAAAATCGCGCCCGGCGCGCAACCCGTCTGTGATCTTCTCCATCTCTTCGAAGAGCACGGGTGCAGTGGTGCGCGCCCGGTCCGACAACAGCAGATTGCGCGACGACAGCGCCAGCCCGTCGATATCACGGATCGTCGGACAGCCATGCACGGTGATCGGAATATCCAGATCCCGCGCCATCCGCCGCACCACCATGAATTGCTGGTAGTCCTTCTCGCCGAAAAACGCATCGGTCGCGGCGGTCTGGGTGAAAAGCTTGGTCACAACCGTGGCCACCCCGTCGAAATGGCCGGGGCGATGTGCCCCCTCCATAACATCGGTCAGACCGGAGACAGAGACCGTCGTCGCGAAATGTTCGGGATACATCTGGTCGCCGTCCGGCACCCAGAGCGCATCGACATCGAAACGCTCCAGCTTGCGCGCGTCCTCGACCTCGGTCCTTGGATAATTCTTCAGATCCTCGGGATTGTTGAACTGCTTGGGATTGACGAAAATCGTCACGATCACCCGGTCGCACCGCGCCTTGGCCGCCGCCACCAGCGACAGGTGCCCGTCATGCAGCGCGCCCATGGTGGGCACGACGCCGATGGTTTCGCCCGCGCGGATGAAGGGACGGGTGAACTCGCGCAGATCCTCAAGCACGCGCAGGATCGGGGCGGTCATGCCTTTGAGGCCTTGTCGGAAAACACATGTTCCGGCGCGGGAAAGCGGCGGCTGCGCACCTCCTCGGCATAGGCCGTGATCGCCGCCGCGCCATCCTCGCCCAAACTGCCGTATCGTTTGACAAATTTCGGCTTGAACGCGGTGAAAAGCCCCAGCATGTCATCGACCACGAGGATCTGCCCGTCGCAGCCCTTCGAGGCTCCGATGCCGATGGTGGGAATGCTCATGTCGGCCGTGATCTGATCTGCCAGCGTCGCGGGCACCTTTTCCAGCACCACCGAGAACGCCCCCGCCGCATCGACCGCGCGCGCATCCGCCACAAGCGCCTCTGCCGCAGCCCCCCGGCCCTGCACCTTGTAACCACCAAGCGTGTTGATGGATTGCGGCGTCAGACCGATATGCGCCATCACCGGCACGCCCCGCGCCACCAGAAAGGCAATCGTCTCGGCCATGTGCCGCCCGCCTTCCAGCTTGACCGCCGCCGCGCCCGTTTCCGCCATCAGCGTTGCTGCATTGCGAAACGCCTGCGCCGGGCTCTCCTCGTACGACCCGAACGGCATGTCGACCACCAGCATGGCGCGGCTCAGCCCCCGCGCCACCGCCTGCCCGTGCAGGATCATCATCTCCATCGTCACGCCCAGTGTCGAGGGCAGACCGTGCAGCACCATACCCACGCTGTCGCCCACCAGAACGAAATCGCACTGCGCATCCATCATCTGCGCCATCGGCGTGGTATAGGCGGTCAGGCTGACAATCGGGGTGCCGCCCTTCATCGCCCGGATGTCATCGGGCAGCGGGGCGGTTTTCTGGCTCGTGGCGCTCATGGCGGTCTTTCGGTTGTCTCTGCATCGCGGCGCAAGCTAGCAAGGGTGGAAGGGGAAATCCACAACTCAGTTTTGCACCGGCCAGGGCAGCAAACGTCGCTTTTGGGCGGCTTTGTGTCGGCTGAATTTCGCACGGATTGGCAGGACTGATAAAGATCGCCCAAACACCGCATACCCCAAGGGAGTCGCACGCCATGAAAACCCAAGTCAAAGCCCTCGTCGTCGGCGGCGGTGCCGTCGGCACATCCATCGCCTATCATCTGGCCAAGGCGGGCTGGGACGATGTCATGCTGCTGGAGCGCGACGAGCTGACCTCCGGCTCCACATGGCACGCGGCGGGGCTTTTGCCGCTCTTCAACATGTCCTACGCCACGACCCATATCCACAAATATTCGGTCGATTTCTACAAGACACTGGAGGAAGAGACCGGGCTGAATGCGGGCTTTGCCGTGGTGGGCAACCTGCGTATGGCGCAGACCGACGCACGTATGGACGAATACATGCTCTACGCCTCGACCGCCGAGACCTGCGGCGTCGCCTATGAATGGCTGACCCCCGACCAGATCAAGGAGCGCTGGCCGCTGATCGAGACCTCCGACCTCAAGGGCGCGATCTATCACACCGAGGACGGCTACATTAACCCCGCCGACGTGACGCAGGCGATGGCCAAGGGCGCGCGCCAGCGTGGCGTGATGATCGAGCGCAAATGGCAGGCCGATGCGTTCCACTGGAATGGCACCCATTGGGAAGTCACCTGCACCAAGATGGTCGAAAAGGGCGGCAACCTCGTGCCCTCGGACGAGCAGATCGTGATCACCGCCGAGCATGTCGTGACCGCCTCCGGCAACCACGCGCAGACCACCGCGAAAAAGCTGGGCATCAAGATGCCCGCGATCCCGGTCGAGCATCAGTTCATCGTGATGGACAAGGACCCGGCACTGGTCGACTACCGCGCGAATGGCGGGCAGGAGCACCCGGTGGTGCGCGACGCCGACGCGCAATCCTATGTGCGCGAAGAGCGTGGCGGCTGGATTCTGGGCGTCTACGAGAAGAACGCGCCCGCCTGCTTCGAATACGGCGTGCCCGACAGCTTCCGCGCCGACCTCTTCCCGCTCGATCTGGAGCGGATCGAAGAGCAGTACATGGCGATGATCCACCGCATCCCGTCCTGCGAGGAATCGGGCCTCAAGGACGATTTCAACGGCCCGATCTGCTACACCCCCGACGGCAACCCGCTGGTCGGCCCCGCGCCGGGGCTGCGCAACATGTGGCTGGCCGAGGGCTTTTCCTTCGGCATCACCGCCGCGGGCGGCACCGGATATTATCTCGCGCAGATGATGG
>MDTG01225284.1_pt1 | contig 10449 bp, 13 predicted proteins | sample 811421 | NCBI WGS metagenome assembly MDTG01 (sample SAMN05326645, study PRJNA326480) | marine metagenome | isolation source: seawater | place: Pacific Ocean: South East | collected 2011
AAAAGATGTTTTATCCAAATGTTATGGAGGAGATATCTCTAGAAAAAAGAAATTGTTGAAGAAACAGGCAAAAGGGAAAAAGAGAATGAAATCTATGGGAAAAGTCGATGTTCCCCAAGAGGCTTTTATGGCTGTATTGAAATTAAATAATGATTAATAAATGATTTTGTTTTTGTAGTTGTTTCGGGGAGTTTATTTCACTTGAATTATTTATAAACATAGAGACTTCCTGGTTGCTTTTTTCTGTGCTTAAGGTTGTCCAAATAAAACCTACAATTATCAAGGCTGCGATAGTTATTGATAACTCACCTACTGTGAGGCCCTCATTGTTGAAATGCATTCTAAATTGTATGTTTTAGTTTATTTAAGCAATTATTTTTTTATTTTCTACCTTTTTTAGTTAAATTTAATTAGGTATTATTATTAAACATTGGATTTGACAAGCTTTTTAAGACGTAAGAATTTGTCAGGAAGATTAATGCTTATTGGATTTGTCATCTTATCCATATATGTAGGCATTTCTTTTTTTGTGCCAATATTTATTTCTTTGGACTTTATACCCAATGGTGAATTTGGTCTTGGGAATCCCATCTTTTCAGCTCCATCCATAGATCATTGGTGTGGAACAGATCGACTTGGAAGAGATGTTTGCATTAGAACTTTAGCTGCTAGTGGTGTCGCGTTACAAGTCGTTTTTGTTGCTGTATCTCTTGCTGTGCTAGTGGGAATACCTTTGGGACTTTTAAGTGGGTACATTGGTGGTCTTTTTGATAGGATATTGGTGCTTATAATGGATACTCTTTATACCATTCCTGTCCTCCTCCTCTCCGTGGTGATGGCATTTCTATTTGGTAGAGGAATATTTAATGCTTCAATGGCATTGTGTGTTGTTTATATACCTCAATATTTTAGACTTGTTAGGAATCAGACTTCTCAAGTTAAATCAGAACTTTATATTGAAGCAGCTATATCAATGGGAGCCTCACCATTTTGGGTAATAAGAAAATACCTTTTGAAAAATGTTCTTACTTCTGTACCTGTAGTGTTAACTCTAAATGCTGCTGATGCTGTTTTAGTTCTTGGAGGATTGGGTTTTCTTGGATTGGGTCTACCAGAGAATGTCCCAGAATGGGGAAGTGATTTAAATATGGCATTAGTTGCATTGCCTACAGGTATTTGGTGGACAGCTATCTATCCTGGTTTGGCTATGTTCGTTTTGGTTTTGGGACTTTCCTTCATTGGAGAAGGTTTAGAAAAAATTATCAGTGAAACTGCTTGATAGAATTAATTATAAATTCAAAATCTTAATTCAATATCTCATTTTTTCTGTTCTTGGAAGGTCATCAATTATTTCTCCTTTCTCATTAAGTTCTGGATATTTTCTGCCTTCACTTTTGCACCAATCAGCAACCTCTGGGTAAGCCCATTCAAATATCTTTTTCTTATATGTTTCTTTGCTCATGCCCTCTCCGGATTCAGGTATGCAATTTGTGACTTGCCGTTGTCTTATAGCCTCAAATAATAATATTGATGCAGCAACTGATACATTCAAAGACTCTACCATTCCTCTCATTGGGATATGAATATGAACATCCATAAGGTTGGAAGCTTCTTCGCTAATACCCCATTTCTCGGCTCCTAGGACAAAAGCTGTTGGTCCCGTGAAATTACAATCTTTATAGTCGATTGATTTTGGATTTAAGTTAGTTCCGTATAATTTAAATCCCTTGTTCTTAAGAATTTTTATTGCCTCACTTGTCTCTTTGTACTGATTAATTTGTACCCATTTCTGGCTTCCTTGTGCAGTACTATTAAATGTTAAGAATTTTTCTTTGTTGAAGATTGCATATGCCTCAAGGACACCAACAGCATCACAACTTCTTATTATCGCCGACAAGTTATGTGGCTTCTCAACATTTTCAATTAATATAGTAAGGTTAGACATTCTTTTATTTAATACAGACTTAAGTCGTTCGTAACGTCTAGGTAATAAAGGCATTTGCTTATATGATGTGAAAAATAGATTCTTCGTAAATTGAATATCCATTCAATGTGAATTCTATCTCTATTTAATAAGGTGAAGAGCATAAATAAAAATCTTCATTAAAAAAGAGCTTCTACGTGTAGAAGCTCTTTTTTAAGAAAGAGATTTTAGCTTTTAATAAATTAGAAGCTAAATGCAGTTTCAAGAACTACACCAGTATCGTCTTCTTTGTTAGCTGTTGTTTCTTCAACTGTAAAGAATCCAGGAGTGATGGTTAGATTGTCATTTACTGCATAAGAGTAAGAAACTTCAAATCCTGTTTGATCTGAAGCACTACCACCATCAACATCAGTTGAGTTATAAGCGGCACTTAATGTTCCAGGACCAACTTCGTAGTCGATACCGACAAATAAGTCAGTTCTTTCTTCAGCAGTTCCTTCTGGATCCTTTGTGTCATATGCCACGCTGATTGTTGCAGGGATGGACTCAGGACTGTAGTAAATACCTCCGCCTAAGGTGTCGTAGGCAGTTGTCGAAGAATTGTCGCCATCATGTGAAGCTAGTACAAGACCGCCACCGAAGCCTTCTCCGTTATAGCCAATAGTGATTGTTGAAACATCATCACCATTGTCACCACCAATTCCTTTGGTTGAATCGTTTCCGTCAATGGAAACAAAGCTTGCAGAAGCAACAAAACCATTGTCACCGGAATAAGCAACACCAATTCCAGGACCAGTTAGGCTGTCATCTAACGAATAAGGCATGCTTCCAAGTCTGAAAGCATCCGAGTAAGCAGAAACTGTTGCTGCCACAACATCATCCTGGTCGACCAATGGTCCAGCAGTTACCGAAAGATCGCCAACAGGAAATGAGTAAAACAGAGAATGAACTTCAAGAGCATCTGTTGAGTTAGCCGCAACAGCACTGTCCATACTCGCTAATGGACCACTAGCATTGCCAGTCTCAATACCTGCGTAAAAAAGGTCTTCACCGGTGAAGCTAGAATTTACATCAAGGCCATATGCGTATTGCATATAAAGCTCTTCTTGAGTATCTGCTGTTCCACCATCTGCAACAGAACCAACAGTAAAAACTGCAGAACCTGAGAGAGATGTAGTTGATGAAAATGCAGTATCTGCATTAGCTGCAACTGGAGCCATTAGGCCCAATGCAGCAGGAGCTACCAGCAAGCGCTGAAAAAGCTTCATAGTGTCCTCACACATATAAGAAGTAAAATAAAATTATCTGAAACAACCCCCATATGGAAGTGTCGGATGTTACAGAATGCGGATTGTAACATAAGATACAAGTGCAGGTAAACTTGATTTCATTTTTTCGGGATCGCCTTAAATGGACTTTTAAGATCTTTGAGCTAACGTGTTGAATTAAAAGTCTTTTTGACTGAAATTGAGAATCATTGCTTTTGAGTAAAAAATCTTCATCAATAAAAGGCCTAAAGGCCAGAAAGGCTGCTTGGGATGTCGTCAAAGCAGTAGGTGCTGGAGCTTTTGCAGATGTAGCTTTGGAAAGGATTCTCAATCTTCACTCGTTTAAGTCGATAGATAAAGCCTTAATCACGGAACTTTCTTACGGAGCAATTCGTCAAAGATATTTTTTAGATTGTTGGATTGACTTTTTAGGCAAAGTATCTGCAAAGAATCAACCCCCTTTGTTGAGATGGTTATTGCATATTGGTCTTTATCAAATTTTAAAGATGGAGCGAATACCTCCAGCTGCGGCGATTAACACAACTGTTGAACTTGCTAAAACAAATCAATTAGCAAAGCTCGCTCCTGTTGTTAATGGCATTTTGAGATCTGCGCTAAGAAGGAAAGAAAGTGGTTTTCAGCTTCCCAAATTAGAAAATCCTATTTTGGAACTCGCAAAAAGTGAGTCTTTGCCAGTTTGGTTGGCAAATGAATTGATTTCATGGAAGGGAGTTGAGGACGCCTGCAATATTGCAAAGGCATTCAATACTGTAAGTCCAATTGATATCAGAGTGAATAAAATGCGAGCAGATTTAGGAGATGTAAAAGAAATTTTTGATGCCTGCGGCATTAAAAATAATTTGATTCCAAATTGTCCATATGGATTGGAAATTCCAGCTGGTGTTGGTGAACCTAAGAATTGGCCGGGTTATTCAGAGGGGAAATGGAGTGTTCAAGATAGATCTTCACAACTAATTGCTCCATTCTTGGGAGGGGTACCTGGCGAAAAAATTCTTGATGCTTGTGCGGCACCAGGTGGTAAATCAACACATATTGCTGAATTAATTAATAACCAGGGGGAAATTTGGTCTGTTGATATATCTTTTCAAAGATCTAAAAAAATATTAGCCAACTCTAAGAGGCTTGGTGCTACATGCTTGCAACTATTGGTTGCAGATTCTAATGAGTTATTAGCGGATCATCCTGACTGGTTAGCTCATTTTGATCGGATACTAATTGATGCTCCTTGCTCTGGTTTAGGTACGCTCGCTCGTCACCCTGACGCAAGATGGAGAATTAATAAACATAATGTACAGGAACTTGTTTTACTTCAAAGTAAGTTGCTAAGCTCTCTTTCTAATTTGTTGAAAAGCGGAGGAAAGTTAGTTTATTCCACTTGTACTATTCATCCCGACGAAAATTCTAATCAGATAAAAAATTTCCTTAAATTTAAGTCAAATTTTTCAATAGAATATGAGAAACAAATTTGGCCCGGTAACGACAATCATGGAGATGGTTTTTATATTGCAGTTTTGAATAACTTATAAACTAATTAATGAACTATGGCCAATTGCTATTGCAGTAACAAGCATTCCTAAAATAAGAAAGGGTTGAGCACTGGCTTGATATTTAACATCAAAACTTAATGGATCCCTTAGTAGCCATATATCCTGAAAAGTTATTTGAGGGATTATTAATAAAACTAGAACAACAGAAGCAAAATGTTGTCCGATAGCTATTAAAACAATAACCATTGCTAATTGAAAGATATCAATCATTCCTGCGCTAATACGGCTTGCATTTTTTATACCAAAAACAACAGGTAGAGACTCAAGCCCAAGGCTTTTATCTCCCTCCACGCTTTTAAAATCGTTTATCACAGCAATTCCTAACCCTGAGAGACTATACGCAAGAGTAAGCAAGGCAGTTGTCCAAGTTAAATGTCCGAAAAGCGCCTGACCGGCCCACCATGGGAGAGCTATATAACTTGCGCCAAGTGCATAATTTCCCAACCATCCATTTTGCTTCAATTTTAAAGGTGGTGCTGAGTAGATATAACTGACAAATGACCCACCCAACGCTAATAAAAGGACTGAAGGAATTGTGTGATGAGCCCACAAATCCAATAAATAAGCAACCCCAAGTCCAGCTAGGAGGAGAATCCATATTTGTAATTTGACTTGAAAAAGGGAAATTGCTCCTGAGGGAATTGGCCTATTCGGTTCATTTATTGCATCTATTTCTCTATCAAAGTAATCATTGATTGTTTGCGTGTATCCAGTAAGAAGCGGTCCACTCATGAACATGCAGCTTGCTGAAGCAATTACATTACTTAATTCCCAGTGATAATTACCACTAGCCGCAGCTCCACATATAACTCCCCATAGCAATGGAATCCATGTTATGGGCTTCATTAATTGCAAACGAAGTTTCCAAATGTTTGTTGTTTCTGAACCTCCTTTTATCCCAAGGAGTTGCCTAGCATCGCTCACTTTTAAACCTCAGAGTTAAGAAACTTCATCTTCAAAGAACCAATGTTTGCTTCCGTTATTCATTTTAATAACCACACCAATCCCACCCCTGCCATCAGTCATCTTGTAATCGATTACAGTCCCTCGAGGGTCTTCTGATAACTGGTCTATCAAGTAAGAAGGTATGCGATCTCTGACACGTTCAATATTAATTTTAATTTTTGAACCTATCCTTGAAAGAGAGGTTGGCTTGGCCATGGAATTAAAATACTTAATTTCGGGCACCTTAACAGTTCCTCTGTTTAAAAATCATGGTTGCTTTAAGATTGATCCCTTGTCTTGATGTTTCCAACGGAAGAGTAGTAAAAGGAGTTAATTTTGTTGGATTGCGCGATGCAGGTGATCCTGTTGAGTTGGGATGCAGATACAGCAATGCTGGAGCGGATGAATTGGTCTTTCTTGACATAACTGCAACTTACGAAAAAAGATCAACTTTGGTTGATATGGTTAGACGTACATCCGAATCAGTCACTATTCCGTTCACTGTTGGAGGAGGCATAACTTCATTAAATGGAATAAATGAACTATTGAGAGCAGGAGCTGACAAAGTAAGTTTAAATTCCAGTGCTGTAAATGACCCTTCTTTGATTTCTCAAGGAGCTGATCGTTTTGGTTCTCAATGTATTGTGGTAGCGATAGATGCAAAAAAGAGCAAAGATTTTTCTAATAAGTGGGAGGTTTATATCAGTGGAGGAAGGGAAAATACAGGTATAGATGCAATACAATGGGCAGAAACAGTATTTAAAAATGGGGCAGGAGAGATCCTATTAACCTCGATGGATGGTGACGGCACTCAAAATGGTTATGATCTTGAACTTACTAAATCAATTTCGGAGAAAGTCCCCATACCAGTAATAGCCTCAGGTGGTGCTGGTTGCTTGAGGCATATAAAAGAAGCTTTTACTGTTGGGAAATCCTCAGCAGCCCTCTTAGCTTCATTGCTGCATGATGGACAATTAACTATCAGCGAAATAAAAGAATATTTAATTAAGGAAAATTTACCTATCAGACCAATTGAATAATAAAGATTCGATTAAATGAGTTAAAAATTATTTTCTCGGTATAGGTTTTATATGGGTTAATTATTTTTCTATATACAAATGAAACCTGGTAATGAAAAAGCTGTTGAGGAAATGTTTGATTCGATTTCTTCTAAATATGACTTCTTAAATGATGTTTTTAGCTTTGGTTTACATAGGCTATGGAAAAGGAAACTTTTGGACACTGTTAATCCAAAATATGGTGAAAAATGGATAGATATGTGTTGTGGCACTGGAGACATGACAATACTTCTTGCAAAATATCTGAAAAGATCTGACAAGATTACTGGAATTGATTCTGCTTTTAAATCATTATTAGTTGCTAGAGAAAAATCAAAAAACATTCAATCTTCAATTGAATGGTTAAAGGGTGACGCTCTTAATACAAATCTTCCATCTCATCAATATGATGGCCTTTTGATGGCCTATGGCTTGAGGAACCTTTCGTCCTCAGAGGCTGGGCTTCGAGAGGCTTTTAGAATTTTAAAACCAGGAGGAAGAGCAGGAATCTTAGATTTTAGGTCTTTTCAAAATGTTTCTGCTCAAGCCCTTTTCCAAAAGATTTACTTAAGTATGTATGTGGTCCCAATTGCCTCAGCCTTAGGTTTAGGAAAAGAATATTCATATATAAAAAAAAGTTTAGTTAATTTTCCTTCAGGGGCACAGCAAATTAGTTTGGCACTTTCCGCTGGCTTTAAAAAAGCAGAATACCAAACATTAGCTATGGGGCAGATGGGTATTTTATTACTTTCATCCTAGATTCATATTTTTAATCAATTTTCAATTCTTTTCTCCTGCAAAAACTACATTTACCCCATAATTTAACTTCTCCTCTGGGAGAAGGAACGTTGCAAAAGGGACAATTGAAGATCCCATTCTTATCAGTTCTGCTTGGGTGCTCTTCCCAAATTTCTTTTTCACTTTTCCTAGCGACTAAATTAGCTGGATAATGTTGCTGAATCCTTATTTCTTTTATTTGATATCCATATGAATTTAGAGAATCAATCAACTCTAACCGGTTGTATTGTATTGCTTGTCTCCACTGAGGATGGCTAGCACCAATCGTAAGTATTTTATTTTTCATATTGAGTGGTGTGCAATTTAACGCTAGTTCTTTCCCTACAATCTTTCCCCAGTCTTGAATAAGGCCTCCAATATCACCCTCCCATGAAGATTTGATTTCTTCCAAGCATTTGAAAATTGATTTTTCTCTTTTTCCTTTTGCTCTATGTTTTGATTCTTCAAAAATCAATGTAAATAAATACTATTGATGAGTTAATGCCTAAATCTAGCTAATATTTTTTAGATTGCATAAAACATACACATGGGATTATTTGATAGGTTAAGTCGCTTATTAAGAGCGAACATTAATGCATTTGTAAGCGATGCAGAGGATCCAATAAAAATACTTGATCAATCTGTTGCTGATATGCAAGAGGATTTGGTGAAGCTTCGTCAAGCTGTGGCTATGGCCATAGCAAGTCAGAAAAGATTGGAGAGTCAGGCAAAGCAAGCAAAAGAACTAGTTAACTATTGGTTCACAAGGGCTGAATTGGCATTGAAAAAAGAAAAGGATGATTTAGCTAGAGAAGCTTTAAGTAGAAAAAAAACTTTTCAAGAAACGTTCGAATCTTTGTCGAGCCAGTTTGTAACACAAAATGGTCAAGTTGAAAAACTTAAGAAAAGTCTTTTGTTGTTGGAGAGGAAAATTGCCGAAGCTCGAACAAAAAAAGATATGCTAAAAGCGAGAGCTCAAGCGGCTAAAGCTCAGCAACAAATTCAAAGTGCTGTTGGTGATTTAGGAAGCAAGTCTGCTATGGCTGCTTTTGAGAGAATGGAGGATAAAGTAGAGGCACTGGAAGCCTCTGGGCAGGCAGCATTAGAGCTTGCTGGTGAAGATTTAGAAAGTAAGTTTGCAGCATTAGAAGGTGGTGATGATGTTGAAAAAGAATTAGAGATTTTAAGGAGTCAATTGAAATCAGGTGTTGAGTCATTAGCTTTGCCACCTTCTGAGATAAATGTCCAAGAAGTAAAAACAGTAGAAATTAAAGAGGTTGAAGTAGAACTAGAGGAGATGAAAAAGTCAATAGATCACTCTTGATTGATTGAAAATATAAATTAAATATGAATAATAAAAGACTTTTTAGAGGTGTTGGAGGGATTTATCGATATCACAAGTTGAAGCAGCCAAATTGCAATTCATGGTCTTTAATTTGGAGACCAATTTGTGCAAGCACAGAAATTGAACTAACAAATTGGATTGCAGAGACTCCAGTGGGCAAAAATGGGAGAAAAGCAATTTTTGCTGGCACACAAAAATTTGGTCAAGGACAATTTGGTCGAAATTGGCATTCACCTAATGGAGGCGTTTGGGTTAGTGCTGCAATGACAAGAGATATTGATACAAATAACTATGAGCTTTACGGCTTGGCGGTTGCATTAGCCATGGTTGAAAGATTTGAACGGATCGGAATTGATGTGAAAATCAAATGGCCAAATGATCTTTTAGTAGATGGTAAAAAATTAGCTGGAATCTTACCCAGAATATTGTCTAGAGGAGGAAAACTTAGATTATTAAGAGTTGGAGTTGGATTAAATGTCTTTAACAATGTTCCTCAAGAAGGAATTTCACTAAAGCAAATCATTGATAATGGAAACATAAATATAAATTTCTGGTCATCTGAAGTTTTATTTGCAATAGAAAGATCTTCAGATTTATTAGATGACCAAGGGTATCTATGTAGTCAAATTGAACAAAGATTGTGGTCCAAAGAATTTTTTGATAAACAAACTGGTTCTCAATGGTTGATAAAAGGTGTCAATCCCAGTGGTAAGTTAATCCTTGTTAAAGACGGTAAAGAAAAATTATTGTTAGCTTAAGTATTATCTTAGTAATTTAATTTTTTACGATTTCTATTACTTTTCCGTCTTTAAATCTTGCAATTTTTTTGGCTCTTTGTGCAACATTATCTTCATGTGTAACTAAAACAATTGTTATTCCTTGAGTATGCAGTTGGTCAAAAAGATTTAAAACATCCTCAGTAGTTTTTGAATCAAGTGCACCAGTTGGTTCATCAGCTAACAAGAGTGATGGTTGATTGATTATTGCTCTTGCAATGGCAACACGTTGTTGTTGCCCTCCAGATAATTGATTAGGAAGGTTAGTCATTCTATTCCCTAGTCCTACTCGGTTGAGAGCCTCTTGAGCACGCTTATTCCTTTCTGAAGGGGGGGTGCAGGCATAAATCATAGGAAGCATTACATTCTCAAGTGCTGAAACTTCTTGAAGAAGATGAAATTGTTGAAAAACAAAACCAAGCTCTTTATTCCTTATGTCCGCAAGCGAGTCATCATCAAGTTTTTCTACAGCAGTTCCATTGAGTTCATATGTTCCATCAGTAGGACGATCAAGACATCCCAGAATATTCATTGCGGTACTTTTACCAGAGCCACTTGCACCCATGACGGCAAGGTAATCCCCCTGAAAAACTTCAAGATTTAAGTCATCGAGAGCTTTAACTTCTACTGACCCTTCTCCATAAAATTTATTTACATGATTTAAGCGAGCTACAGATTTTTTCAATGATTTGAATTGGTTTGGTTAGCTAATTGAGCTGTTACTTGCAAGAGTAATAGCTTTAAGAAGTAATGGAGTTCCGTTTACCGCACTATCAGCAAAGTCAAAG
>MDTG01302118.1_pt1 | contig 10449 bp, 6 predicted proteins | sample 811421 | NCBI WGS metagenome assembly MDTG01 (sample SAMN05326645, study PRJNA326480) | marine metagenome | isolation source: seawater | place: Pacific Ocean: South East | collected 2011
AACGCATTAACAAGAGATTATAGTGGTTTGATGAAAGCCATAAATAAAAAGAAGGATGGTCATTACAGACCATAGGAGTAATTAATTGAGTGTATTAGAAAAAGATTTAAATCCTGATGTACAGATAGGACTATCTTTACCTATGGATCACACCGATGGGAGTGGGTTTTTTCCTGGTACACAAAATACATTGACACAGACCACAAGTAATATACAGAATTTATTATTGACTGCAAAGGGTGAAAGAGTAGGACAGCCAGATTTTGGGTGTGGTCTACTACAAGTATTATTTGAACCAATGAGTGATAGTCTATTGGAACGAGTTAGAGCTACAATTGATGAGGCCATGGAAAAATGGCTACCCCATGTTGCTGTAAGAGATTTAAGAGTTGAACAAGATGAAAACAACCCAAATCAATTAAATATTATAATGAAGTTTGCATTAACAATACAACCTGAAGCCTATGAAACAATCACATTGAACTTTCTAATGGGTGATTCTGATACCGGAAGCGGTGGTGGTTCCGGCGGTGATTCAGGTGGTGGTGGATATTAGGAGAAGTTAAATGCCACAACAATCAACAGGTAAAGAACTCAGATACTTAAATAAAGACTTTGGAGCATTTCGTAAGGATTTAATAGAATACGCAAAACAATATTATCCTAACACATATAATGACTTCAATGAATCATCACCGGGTATGATGTTTATCGAAATGGCCTCATATGTGGGTGATGTGTTGAGTTATTACTTAGACTCTCAATTTAAAGAAACTTTGTTAGCTTATGCAGAAGATACAAAGACATTATTTGAGATGGCACAATCATTTGGATATAAACCCAAACTTTCATCTGCATCATTTACTAATGTAGATGTATTTCAAATAGTACCAGCAAAAGGAAGTGGAGCATCAGTAAAACCTGATTATAGTTACGCTGTAACAATTGGTACTCAATCAAGCTTGATGTCAAATGGTGGAACAACATTTCGTATCAGAGAACCGATTAATTTTTCATATTCGAGTTCTTATGACCCAACCGAGGTATCTGTATATGAAAATGATGGAACAAATCCAACTTTTTATTTACTTAAAAAATCTGTTGGTTGTGTAAGTGGTGAAGTAAAAGAAGAACAATTTACATTTGGAGACGCTGAAAGATACTCTCGTGTGATATTGGGACAAACAAATATATTAGAAATAATATCTTGTACAGATAGTGATGGTAATACTTGGAGAGAGGTTCCGTTTTTAGCACAAGATACAGTATTCGATTCAATAGAAAATACGGCAGCCAATGACCCCCAATTAGTACAATTCAATGATACTGCACCATACCTTTTAAAACTTCTAAAAACAGGTAAAAGATTTGTAACATTTATAAGGGGTGATGGTAGAACAGAGGTTAGATTTGGTGCAGGAGAATCAGACTTTGATGAAGAGATAGTTCCTAATCCTAATAATGTTGGTTCCTCGTTACCTGGTAGTCCAACCTATTTGGATACATACTTCGACCCAACAAATTTCTTAAAGACTCAGGCTTATGGACAGGCACCTGCTAATACAACATTAACTATTAAGTATTCATATGGTGGTGGTATTGGTGACAATACAGTTACTGGTGGTATAAACTCATTTAGTGATATATCTATTAATTTAGACGAGACAGGATTAAATTCAGGATTAGTCACCACCGTCAGAGATTCCATTGCAGTAAATAATCCTTACCCATCGACTGGTGGTAAATCATCAGAGAGTGTGAAAGAACTAAAAGAGAATGCACTAGCCTATTTTCAATCACAAGGTAGAACGGTTACCAAAGAAGATTATATACTAAGAGCCTACGCGATGCCTCCAAAGTTTGGAGCTGTATCTAAGGCATATATTGTTCAAGATGAACAACTGAATATACCAAGTATGCAAGAAGAAGTCAAGGCTAATTTATTTATTGATGAAAGGAATAAAGGTCAACTCAGAGCACAAGACGCTAAGTCAGCTGAAAGAGTTCCTAATCCTTTAGCTCTAAATATGTATACATTGGGTTACACAGGTGATAAAAAATTAACACAAGTGAATTTAGCTGTAAAGGAAAACTTAAAAAAATATATTTCACAATATAGGTTGATGACGGATGCAGTAAATATCAAAAATGCATGGATTATAAACATCGGTGTAAGATTTAATTTCATATGTCGAGCTGGATTTAATAAAGAAGAGGTGACTCTAAGATGTATTAATAAAGTTGCCGAGTTTTTCAACATAGATAGGTGGCAAATTAACCAACCAATTATTATAGCAGAATTAGCATATGAGTTATCAGTAGTAGACGGAGTTGGTGCAGTAGTACCACCAACATTAGATAATCCAAAACAAACATCAGTTTTGATTTATAACAGATATAGGTCAGCTGATGGTTACTCAGGTAATATTTACGATATAAATTACGCAACCAAAGATGGTATAGTTTATCCATCACTTGACCCAAGTATCTTTGAACTTAAGTATCCTGCCTTGGATATAGAGGGAAAGGCAATCGGTGACTCAATAGGTAACACCTTATAGGAGATTTAAATGGCTCATTATTTTGAATATGCAACCAAAGATACTACTTTATATGAAAGAAGTGGAAGTAAAAACGCTGGGTTGGATGAGATTCTTGAGATAGCAAAAGATGTAAGTCCCGCTAACGCATTGTATGGTGTGAGTAGGGCATTAATAAAATTTGATTTAACTTACATTTCAAGTTCATATTCTACAGGAACATTCGGTGATAATCCTAAATTCTATTTAAATCTATATGATGCAAATACTCGTGGTATTCAATCCACCCAAACATTATTTGCATATGCTGTAACTCAATCATGGGAGAATGGATACGGAAGAAGCGATAGTAATCCAGGAATAAATGAAGGTGCAAGTTGGAATTTCAGAGATAATGATACATTGAAAACCCAATGGACTGGTTCAATGACAGCATCAGGAGGACATTGGAATACTCAATATTCTGCTTCTCAAATATTTAACCAAGAAGCAGCCGATATGAAAATGGATGTTACCAACTTAGTGTTATTACAACTGAGTGGAAGTTCTAATGGTGGAGTAGACAACGAAGGATTTATAATAAAACGAGATGGTAATGTTGGTAATTCTGATACCAGCACTGATGAAGGAAGTGGAACTCCATTGGGAACTTTTTCATTTTTCAGTAGGGAAACTCATACTATTTATCAACCTAAGTTGGAAGTTGTATGGAACGATTCCAAATGGGAAACGGGTTCATTAAACGCTTTATCATCAGAAGACTTAGAAGATTTAACTTTATATGCAAGAGGATTGAGAAGACAATATCGTGAGGATTCTAAAATCAAGTTTAGATTAGTAGGAAGACCTTTATATCCTGAAAAAACATTTTCAGCAACAACTGGATATGATACTGGTTATAATACCGCCAAGTATTTACCGAGTGGTAGTATATTCTATCAAATAAAAGATGCATTTACAGAGGATGTCATAATTCCTTATGGAGTCGGTTCTAAAATAAGTTGTGATTCAGTTGGTAATTATTTTAACCTTGACTTGAAACCATTATTGGCAGAAAGATTTTATAAAGTTGAAGTCAAGGTCGTTAGTGGTAGTGGTACGGCTGATGAAATGATTAATTTTTATACTGAAATACCTTCATTTAAAGTGGTGAAATAAAATGCCTTTAACAAAAGAAGAACTACAAAAAAATGAGTTCTATCAAAAACTTAAAGAACAAGATAGAACTGATTACCTAAATAACTTAGAACAAAAAAGAAAACTTAGTGGTGGGATTATTGTCAACGAGAATGGACAAACTATAATTAACGAAGAGACACCACCTCTTAGAAACGATAGTGGTATATTTTTAGCAGTTGAAGACCCGTTTGAAGACGGACAGAACTTACAGGATCCAGACCAAATTGTTAAGATTAAATTGGCTACAACAGTATATTTGACCAATCCTTATTGGGATAATGTGTTAGATAGGGAGTTTTCTGAGTTATGAGAATATTAACCAGCTTAGCTGACCAAGATTATCAAGAACTAAAACAAGAAGATACAGCTGTATTAGGTGATGGTGGATATCTTTACCCACCATTTGGGCAGGGCATAAAAGATTATGTCGAAATACACATACACGATAAAAATCGTAATTTTAAGGAAAAGGTTACTTCACAGCATACAAGATTTGAAGATGGTCAGATATTTTTAAATATAGGACAAGACTTAAGAGATAATGGGTACGACAGAGGAACTTTTGTTTGTATATATTATTTCATACGACCAATTGCTGGTGCCGATGACATTGTATTGACAAAGACTGTAAATGGTGTAGCTGGTATTGTACATCATGGAAATCCTGAGTTGACTGGTACAGCAACAACAAATAATTTTTATCTCGATAATGATGGTAACGCGTTTGTAGGTGTTGACCCACCAAATGATGGTTCAGAACCTAAACCATTGGATGTAAAAGAATGGAAATATAAAGTTGATGAGATAAGTACATCAAGAACTGAAATAAGAATTGTTCCACAGATAATATCCAATCAGAAGTATAAGATGGATTTTCGTAAGTTAATCGAAAACACCACTAAATATGTACCTGAAACAGCTTGGGATGAGTACATTGATGGTAACCAAGATTTACTCAACGCTTGGACTACTATACAAAGTTTACCTGATAATGGTTTATCCAAATGGTGGAGACCAAGATTAGAATATCAAGATGGTGTTACTACAAAAAAAGATTTTGGTAAACTTCACTATACCTTGTATGGATACAATGAGAATAGAAATGCTAATCCCGGTGATGGTGGTGGTCAAATAAGTTGGACAGGACCTGATAGTTCACGATTAGAATTCAATGTTAGAAGAGATACAGAGGACGAGGGATTTCAATCTTACATGCAAGGTGGTACTTTAGTCGTAAAAAATGCATATATAGTTGGAGAGGAAATCAGAAATGATTCATTTGAAAATGATGATTACTCACCTGAAGACCCAATACCTGATACACACATCGAAGTAACCGATTCACCCACAAATCCAAGAACTAAAATTTATACCATGATGTTAAGAAATCGTGAAGGTGAGACCAACTTAGATGACTTGGGTGCAGAGTTCAACACTAATTCACAACAAGTTCAATACTTTTGGGAGTTTGGATGTGGACACACAGAGGGGCCAACGACTGAACACCAAGTTGAGCATACATTTGATGTGGATGGTTCTTTTATAGCAAGTTGTACAATCATGACACCTAGCTTTGATTCTAATGTAACTGATGTCAAAACAATAACAGGAAGAACTTTAAGTCCTGTACAGATACAAACACCAGTTGATTTAACCATCAATGATGAAGGTGAAGCTGTAGATGTCGAACTACCAGGACCTCCACCACAATTGGAATACATACCCGATGGTTCAATTATCACATATTGGGGTACATTTTGGTTGATTGATAAAGGAAGGAAGAGATTTATTGTTAGTTACGGAACTGGTTCACCAGGAGCAGAAAATGGATTACAATTTGATAGTCTACCCGTAGGTGTGAATAACAGTGGAGAATTTCATTATAGTGCAGGAGCACAAGAGGTATTGTTATCATTATACGAGGCAAAGGGTATATCAACCGCTAAACCTGAATACTATGCATGGAGGTCAGCACTCGATGGAAATAATCCAAGTCCTGCAAAAAGATTAAGGGTTGATTCATCAGAAACAAATGATCCGGATATTGTTAAAAAGTTCCGTTTCCCAAGTGGAAGGGATACTGATGAGTTGTTACAGACCTATAATATATTACACTCACCATCATTTTTAATCAAGGTGAACTCCGCGATAAAGAACGCCATACCTGATGGGCCAATATTTAGGTCTTCTGATTTTGGAGCAACTGAAACTACATCCGATGGGCCTGCAGAACCATTCACAGGTGTAACTTCAGATTTTTGGCCATCCAATAGAAATCCATCAGGTGGAACATTGGTTGAAGTTACTGTTATTTCAATCATGGGTGCTCAGAATGATGCACGACAAGGTGTTGGGTTTATTCTAAACGAGGAAGAGGATACTACAACAGATTTAGGTTCATCAACAAATCCTACTACGGGTCAAACCATAACGGTTCCAGCGAACTCGGATGTGATATTGACACGAACAGCATATGGTGGGTCTAACGAAATGAGACAAGAATTCAGAGGATGGAGTACACAGGCAACATACAATACAAATAATCCTGATGTAATAACCTTAGACCATGATGTGACCATCACTGCACCAAGTGAAGGACAGGCATTTTATTACGCACACAGTTTGGATGAAGATTAATGAGTGATATAGATAAAAGAAAAATTATTTGGGGTGGTGTACAAAACACCGAAATCCCACAGATGGCCGCCTGTGGTAAGGGTGATGGTGGTGCTGACGCATCGACTGGTAATAAAAAACCTAAAAAACCAAAGAAAGTTGGTGGTGATTCATTATTAGATAAATTAAAAGATTGGATTGATGATAATAAAGATTTACTCAAGACATTAGCCTTAGGAGCTGTTGCGGCAGCTGTTCTAGCAGGTGTGGTTGTGGCAATGAGAAAGAATCGAAAAAACACCGATGAAAAATTAAAAGACCTCGAAGATGCTATGAAGGATGCTGAAGGGTTTGATTTAGATTTACTAAAACAGCAAAAAGAAGCTCTTCTTAATGAACCATACGATAGTGGTGTGGATGCTGATGTTCCATTGACAGAATTGAAAACACCACCTGATTATATCGGTCAACAGGCAATTGTTGATGGTGACTTGTATGTTTACAAAGACCCACCAGGAGCATGGATAAACTTTGGGCCAGTAACACCACGATATAATCCATCACAAGGAATAGCAAAACCAGTCACAAGAGATTATACAGCAAGAATCGTTGAAGTACACAATCAAGACTCGGTAACTACTGATAAAACATGGAATGATTTAGCAACACAATTAGGTGATATAAGTGGAAATCAACCAAATCTTGAAATAAAATTTCCACAATGGTATGTCGTTACAGAAGACCCACAAGATTTGTATACCTATATGAGATATGGTAAAAACGGAAGGTCTTTGATATTGAATAGAAAGGAAGATAACGAAACATACTCGGATTACCCATATTCAATAATATACAAATTATATGAACCTTTACCTGATGAAATACAAGAAGGAGAAATGGTTTATGTTACCAAAGAGTTATCAAATCCTTATGAAGAAACCGTACAATTATTAGATTTCGTTGATGAGGATATTACTGATGTCGTTTTAAGAAATCCAAAATTAGATAGCAATGAAGATTTTGATGGATATTTTAGACAACGAACTACTCAGTATCGTAATCAAAATGAATTATTAACATCCAATACAACAATAGCCAACTTATTAGAAAACAAGATATTAAGTGGTAGTTTCCAAGATAGTATTGAATTGGATGGTGTTGATTATTCAAGATTTAAAAACTTTACCAAGTTTAGTTCAGCTGAAGATAGGGTAAAAAACTTTAGATATAAATTACAACTTATTGAACAATACGACAGTCAAAGTCTTTCCTATGATGGGGTGAATGGTACTGAAACCGCACAATATACCGCATCATTAAATGCTAAAACGACAAAATTAAAAAATGAATTTACTCCATTCGAACATTATATGTATTATAATACATCCTCATATGTTTCAAGTTCACTTGGAGAATTTCACAATAACTCATGGCCGAAGAAAAGTGGTACAGGTACTCAAATAGACCCATATGTTTTATATTCTATAAGTGAATCTTTCGCAGTAGATTGGTATGATAAACAAATTATAAGTGCTTCATTCTACGATAGAAATAATAAAAATAGATTGATAAATAATATTCCTAATCATATTAAAGATGATGTAAGAAATCAACCATTCTTGACTTTTATTAATATGACGGCCGAACATTTTGATAAAATTTGGACTTACATTGACCAAGTAACTCAGATATATGACAGAAAAGATGGTATTGATACTGGTCTATCACGAGATTTAATATGGCATGTTGGAAGGTCTTTTGGATTTTATTTAAATGATGGACAAGATTTAGTAAGTTTACCTGAATACACACTCGGAGCAGATGTTACTGGTTCGGATGGTTCATTTTCAATACAATCAGCATCTCCACAAAAAGATATATCAAGAGAGATATGGAAAAGAATATTAAACAATATGCCATTCTTCCTTAAATCTCGTGGTACAATAAGAGGTCTAAAAGGATTAATAAATTGTTATGGTATTCCAAGTAGTATACTTAGGGTAAGAGAGTACGGAGGTCCTAAGCCTCCAAAAACTACTGGTGGTGCTGGACGAGTCATGGTGACAAGAAGGTTTACCAAAGCACTTGAATTCAAGGGTGGTCATGTAGAAACTTCATGGGCAAATGATATTGAGAGTTTAAGAAAACCAGATACGGTTGAGTTTAGGTTTAGAGCGGCCACTGGTGGAAACCAATGTCTTGTACAGGCTGGAACAGATTGGGCGATAAAACTCGTAGATAATGGTTCTACTGATGATTATGGAACCGTTCAGTTTGACCTCGTTGGTAGTTCAACGCTTAATATAACTTCTGATTCTTTACCAATTTATGATGGTGAATTTTATTCGGTAATGTTAACAAGATTAGATGCTGATACAGTAGAACCAGCTGGTATTCATGGAAAGGATGTTTCAAGTGGTCAGTTGAGTTCTGATTCTACCTCACAAAATATCTTGTATTCATTGTATGTTGGTAGATATGATGCACCATTAGAAAGAATTATATATAAATCCTTTACAAGTGCGAGTACAGATGACACAAGTCAAAATAGTGCTTTTGTAGGTAATGAAACTTTATACATAGGTGGTAAACCAAGTGATGACTTTGCTGCAGGATTGAGTGGTAGTATGATGGAGTTTAGGTATTGGACTACTGCACTCAATAGTGGTTCATTTGATAATCATACATCCGCACCTAAAGCTTTTGATGGTAATCACTTGTCTTCATCTTGGCATGATTTAACATTAAGGTATAGTTTTGATGACGATAAAGATTTAGGTTCTGATAACTCAATTCGTGATACAAGTGCAAATCAAACCTATACTCAACCAGGCACAGCTCAAGGATACTCAAGTCTCAATACACCTCATTTTAGAAAGTTAATAGATAGACAAGAGGCAAAAACACCGAACTTAGGTCCTAATAATAGGATGGAAAATAAAATTCGAATAGAAGCTCAAAAACTATTAGGAAGTCTATCGATTGATGAACGACAAGAATTAAGTGCTTATGATTTAGCACCAACAGATAGTAACAAACTTGGTGTATACTTTTCTCCTGCAGATGTTATCAATGAAGATATCATATTGAGTGTTGCCGGATTTGATTATGACGATTACTTAGGTGACCCAAGAGATAAATACTCATTGAGATATAGAGGTTTAGACTATGCGGCCGAACAATATTGGAAAAAGTATAATTCACCAAATAACTTTTGGGATTATATAAGACTTATACAATTTTATGATGTGAGTGTATTTGACCAAATAAGAAAGATGATTCCAGCTAGAGCGAATGCTAATGTAGGTTTATTAATTGAACCAAATATATTAGAAAGAGATAAGGTGATTATAGGAGCACCACCACTAAGAGAGATAATAAATTATAAAGGAAGTATAAGTGATACTGGTCGCGGATTTAAAGATATGCCAGGATCAATAGCTAGTGCTTCAGGTGAATCTAAACCATTGAGTAGTTCAATTGGTATATTTAATCCACCGAATCCTATTTTGACATTGAGTGGTTCTTTTCCTACATATACAGGTTCAATGTCATCAATTCCATCAGCATCGGGTGGAAAGTATTTAACATTCTCTTCGTCAATTTCAGAGGATATATTTAGAACACCATCTTTATATATACTTTCTTCATCATATGACCAAAACGAAGGAAAAATTAATTATCCACTTTTTAAGATAGAAATTGGAGGACCTGAATATGTATTTAGAGAGGTGTTACAACCTAATGTAAGTGGGTCAACCATTTCAGAACATAACTTGGAAGAAAGATTCTTTTACACCACACAGGCAAGTGCCTCGATAGATAATTTTTATTCATCTTCTTTTGTAAGAAGTGACAAACATAGTTTATTCCTTGATAGTCAATTATTTAGATTATCTGTAGGAGGATCAATACAAACCAAGAAAACTACTTTGGATAAATTAGAACCAGTAACAGTAGTATTGACTTCACCAACGACATTAAAGACAAAAGAAGGTGGAGAATCTAAACTTAAAGTATTATAATGAAAATAAATTTTAGATATATTTATATTTATAAAAGAGAAGTTTTATTCAATATTATCTAAAATCCAAATTTTACAATCTCAAAGGAG
>MDTG01392196.1_pt1 | contig 10449 bp, 2 predicted proteins | sample 811421 | NCBI WGS metagenome assembly MDTG01 (sample SAMN05326645, study PRJNA326480) | marine metagenome | isolation source: seawater | place: Pacific Ocean: South East | collected 2011
AACTTAGAATCTTTGCTTTCAATGTTTTTGCTGTAAGCTGTCAGCCGTTAGCTGTTAGCCATGTACAAGTAGAATAATGTAGTAAAGGAATTTTATGATATTGTTAATTTTCTTAATCACATATCTAGATAGTCACGGATGACACAGATACATTTAGGAGGGAGCCGTTATGAGGAGAATAAGTAGACAGATTAGTTTCATTTTAGCTATAGTTTTGATTTTTTCAAGTTTCCAGTTGCCTTTTTTAGGAAGTGGGATTGCTTATGCAGCTGGGGAGCCAGAAATAACAGATATTAGCCTTATTGCAACAACCACGGTGGAAGGAACCCAGTCGCTTAAGTATCAGATATACGGAAAGAATTTCAGTGATCCGACTTTCTGGATCGATGGAAGAACCGTTGACAGTGATGGATATGAAATTGTGGATGGTGCTTATTTAATAATTAGTACCTCCGATAACAATGATTTCTTTGAGAGTGGAGCCCATACATTTGAGGTGCAAAACAGTGACGGAACGGAATCTGATGGGGCGTTAACTTTTACTGTTAAGATAGCACCATGGGTTACATCTATTTCGGAATCGAAGATATATATTGGAGAGAGTCTTACCATTTATGGTACAGGTATAGATGATGAGATTACAGAAGTTATTATTGGTGGTAATTCATATGAATACACCGATGATGGCGATGATACAAATGATGAATTTGAAATATATGAGGATGAGCAAAAGATTGTCATCCCTGCAGCTAAATCCGCTCAAGTTCCTAGAGAGGGAGATGTAAAGCTTGTAAAGGAAACCGATGAAGAATATGAAATCATAGGGGTTTATAAAGGTGCAATTTCGGTAGTAGGAAAACTTGAGGGAGTAGAAGTTGAAAGTATTGTTCCAAATACAGGATCTGTAGATGGTGGGACAAGTATAAGAATATTAGGTGAAGACGGTTCTAGTGAATTTAGATCAGATATGAAAATTTATATAGATGAAGTAGATGAAGATAATCTATTTAGTGATATAGAGCTTATAACCGATGAATCCGATGATAGTATTATAGGGATTTCGGGTACAACCCCTGGTTCTCCGACCGATTCCCAAGGGGTATTTACGATAATTGTTACTGATAATACGGGTTCAAATGAACTTGAAATAGAAAATGCATTTACATATGAAGATAAGGATAACCTATTGACCCTTTCCTCTGTAACACCTCCATATGGTAAAGGGGTTGATGATGACGAGACTGTTGAAATCACAGGTAGAAATATGGTTACATTGAACATATCTAACTTATCGGAGTGGACGGTAAATGATGAAGTATACAGCGATGGAAGCTATTACGACTACGATAGTAATTCCTTTATTATACAGTACGAAGGTAAATATGGCGAAGGTAGTGGTGACGACGATTATAACGTAGACATTACTAGAGAGATTAAGCTTATACTAGGTATGACCACAGAGATAACGGAGTATGAATATGCTGCAGCACAGGACAGTGTTACTGCTAAAGTACCATCCGTAACGGAAGCTGGAGCAGTATCAGTAACTATGCAGACATCAACATATGTTACATATAAAGATAGCGGCGAATATGTATATAGTAGAGATGAAGAGTATACTCTTTCCAACGGATTTACATTCTTATCCGCTACGACTATACCTGAAATTGATAGTATTGAGCCTTCTAGAGGGCCGATAGATGAATTGATATATCTGACAATTAAAGGAAGTAATTTTCAGGTTCTTGCAGAAACCGATGATGAGGATAACATCATCACGGAGTATCCAATAATCAATATAGGAAATAAAATAATTGATCCAAACACCCGTGATGTAGATGATATAGATGCTGGTTATGAAGAAGGAACAAACCCTGACTGGATAGAGGTCTACGATGACGAGGGTAATGAAGTTAATGGTATAGGTAGGCTTGTTGGTACCGTTATAAAAACTGCTATACAGGCCCATGGTAGTAATGACATACTGGGTATTGTAGATGTACAGATAACAAATCCTGACCTTGGAGAAAGCGAATACTCAGATGATTTAGACAAAAAATTTGAATTCTTAAGTCATGAAAGAGAAGACGATGAAATGCCCACGATAACAAGTATAGATCCTGAGATTGGTCCAATCGAAGGTGGAACTGAAATTACAATCCTAGGGGAAAATTTCGATTACAAAGAATTAACTCCAGATGTTATAGTAACTATAGATGGCCAAGCTGCGACTGTAACAAGTGCAACTGCAACCAAGATCGTGGCTACGGTGCCTGCAGGTATAACCATTGGTGATAAACCGGTACAGGTCATTACAGAAGATGGTGCAATGGAAACTGTGGATGAAGGATTTACATATATTAGACAAGTATCAAGCCCTGAGATAGAAGATATTGCACCGAGTTATGGTGGTGAGGGTACGATAGTGTATATTTTTGGTGTAGACAAAGGAAGTGACTACCCAAACTTCTATGCCCCAGATCCCGATGGTTCAAGAATAGAAGAACAAATTGGAACTAGAGTGTATTTAAATGGTATAGATGTCAACGATATAGAAGATGATGATTCGGATTCAAGGGTAGAGGTTATAGATGACAATACTCTAAGGATAGTAATGCCGGGTGGATATTCTCCGGGACTAAAAGACGTTACTATCACAAACCCAGATACATCCAGCGTTGAAATAGAAGATGGATTTAATTATAAGATTCCACCTGAAGATGAAGAAGTGGTAATAACTAGTATAGATCCAGACTATGGTACACATACCGGTGGAATGTTTGTAACGATTGAAGGTGAAAACTTTAAAGATGGAGCTCAGGTTTTCTTTGGAGGGAAGGAAGCTACAGATGTTACTGTAGGTAGCAATAGAGATAAAATAAGTCTTAGAACACCTGCCTACGAATTACCTGATCCCGACTTAGAACCAAGTAAGGAAGTAGAGGTAACGGTGGTTAACTACAACGGAAGTTCAGCCACATCCTCACCGGAGTATGATGAAGGAGAGTATATTGGTGGTGGTTATACCTATATGGTTCCGGAGAGTGAGCCTGTTATAGATGAAGTAACTCCATCTGAAGGGACCACAATTGGTAACGAATATGTGTCCTTGATAGGTTCAGACTTTAGAAAGTACTTTGATAGTGATACGGATTCATACGTTTATCCAAAGGTTTATTTTGGAGAAGAAGAGGTAGATGATGTAATATATATTGATGATACAGAGTTGTATGTAGAAACTCCCTTTTATGATGATGAAGGTAGTGTTGATATAACTGTTATAAATCCAGATGCAGGAACTTATGTAAAGATAAATGGATTTACATATAGCATGACAGAGCCAATAATTGACGAAGTTTTGCCTGACAGGGGAAATAAAAGTGGTGGACAAGAGATCATTATTAAAGGTAAGGATATTTTAGCAGGTGATTTTTCAGACGAGATTGAAGGGGAATTGCTTGGAGATGATGAACCTAAGATAAATGTACTAGCAATATTTGGAGATGAATATGATACAGACAAAGTAGTATTGGATCAAGCTGAAATTGAATTAGAGGATATTACGATAGATTATTATGAAGGAAGATCTGCCGTTGAATTGGAGGAGGGAAGCACAACAGCTAGTGTTTTAATATATCATGAAGATATTGAAACGCCTATTGCCTATTACGACCTAGATCCCGATGAAAGACATCTATTTATACTTGAATGGGAGGAAATTTTAGGAGAAGAAATAGGTGCTGAGGCTGTTCTGGTAGAGCTAAGGGATGATGAACTTAAAGCTACAAGAAGGATAGCGCCAGAGGCTGAGGTTATGGATGCCACCGATGAGGATGGAACTAAAACCTTAGTAGTTCTAACTCCTCCGGCATCATATATAGGCGAAAAGAACTTATACATTGAAAATAAAGATGGAGGATCATCAAGTACAACCTTTGAATATTTAAATCCATCAAGCGATCCTATTATTAAATCCATATCACCAAGCAGCGCAATTGTGAGTTCCGATGACGATGATGAAATCATTGAATACTATGTTGAGAGTACCGTAGAAGGCGGACTATACATAACTATAGATGGATATGATCTAGATCAAGATGTTGAAGTTTTCATAGATGGTACGGAGGCCACATTAGTTAGTAGATCTGTTTTGAATGAAGAAGATGAAGAGGGAAGAATAAGAACAAGGGTCGTTGTAAAATCGCCAGCAGGAGATACAGATGATCTTAATGAAGAACTTAGGATTATGATTATAAATGGAGATGGCGGATTTGTAGATGCTTCAGATACATCTAAAATAATACCTCAAATCGATGGAGAAGAAGCAAAGCCATATTACTTTGTATATAGAATTCCCGAGAGTAGCCCATATATAGACAGTATACTTCCTACCCAAACCTCCCAGTACGGAGGCAATGAAGTTAGGATAGTAGGATATGACTTTAGAACTGGAGCAACTGTTGTCATAGGTGGTGTACAATGCTCAATTGAATTCATTGATAACGATGAAATTGTTATAGTAACGCCTACTGATCTAACCCCTGGTCTAAAGGATGTTCAGATTATAAACTCTGACCATGGATCTGTCACCAAAACCGGAGCAATTAAGGTAGTTAGTTATCCTGAGATAACTGCTGTTACAACCGAAGGCGGCCAGGATGTAGAATGGGTATCGATAGAGGGTGGTTACAAAATTGTTTTATTGGGGCAAAACTTTGATTACGGTGCAGAGGTATACTTTGGTGGAACTAGAAAGAGTATAGGCGTTTCGGATAGTGCCGATGCAAAGGGGTTATACGCCGATGACAATTACTATCAGATTGTAGATTCATATCAAGCTGAGGAAGTGGAGTATGTCAGTGAAAGTCAACTTATTGTAACCGTTCCTGAAGTTTTCGATGAAGGAGACTACACCATAACAGTTTTAAATGATGATGGTGGGTTGTCTGATGATAGTGAAGGCATAGATTATAGGGTTCCTATTCCGACGAGTCCAGTTAATCTTGAAGCTGAAATAGTGAATGATAAATATATTAGGATTTATGGATATTCGTCATCGAATGTAAGTTATTATGAAATATATACTTATTTGGGAGATGATGATCCTGATGAAGATGATTATGAGTACCTTGATACTACAAATAGAACCTCCTATAAGATAACTGAATTTAAAGACTTTGATGACGATGAGGATATTTATTTAAAAATAAGAGCTGTGAATAAATATGGACCTTCTGAGTGGTCCAATGAAGTCAAGATTTCCTATAGAGAGTTAGATGATATAGACGAAATAGGAGAAGAAGACGAAGACGGAGACTTGGTATCCGACTACCAAGAAGATGCAAGTAGAGAAGGAGTAAATGTTGTTCTAGGTAATGATGGACTTAGTGGCAGTGACTATAATGTCTATGTCATAGATTTGAAGGATAAAAAATATGAAGATATAGATACTAGAATAATCAATGTTCCCGGTGAAATAATCCAGGAATCCAGTAGAACGATTCTTGTAGACAATGGGGAGACAAGGCTGCAATTTAATCCAAGGAATTTTTATGTGTACTCCTTCTATAACATGAGTAGTTCGGATCAAGAGGATACCTATGGAAGGTTGACGTTTAAAAAGCTAGAAGGATCAGAAGCCGATGGCTTGGAAAAAAAGGTTCCGAGAAAATACAAACTTAAATCAAAAATATATCAAGTTAAAGCAGAGCTTCAGTCTGGACGTAATGTAATAAATGTAGATAGTACCTCTGGTACCATGGATCTAGAAATAAGCTATGATGAAGAGTTATTGATGGGAATGGATGAAAGCAAGCTTCAACTATATAAATATGATCCAGGTGAAGGTGAATGGATAGACCTTCCAGGAGGAGTAGACAAAGAAAATAATAATGTCTATGCAAGAATAGATGGGCCGGGACATTATGCTATACTTGGAGAAAAATAAAAAGACAGTTACAAGCTTAAGGGCGAAATTTTAGGTCGGTTACAACCTTGAGGGTAATGTTTTGAGGGTCAGTTACGAGATACACTCTTAAATGGCATTGCTTATAGGTCCGTTGTATTTTAGTGGTTGGCTGTTATGGACAAGTTTTGAGAGAGTATAAAGAGAAAATGTTCCATAGGGACTGTCCCTGTGGCATGTTTTCAGTGGTTATAAATAAAATTAAGGAAATTATACTGTCTTAAAAGATAGACCATAGCTCAGTTTCTGACAAAGAGTGCTGATTACTAAATATGATAGAAATCTTACAACTTACAAGAGTTATTTGGAGGGTTACTATGAGAAGGTCAATAACAATTATTTTAAGTATAATTATGATAATATACTGTGTACTTCCTGCATATGCAAATAACTATGAGGACGGTATCCCTGTTCCGGAGTTTAAAGGATCGGTAGTTGATATTGAAGATAAAGTAGATATCATGGGATACAGTAAAGGGGCAGAGCTTTTACAAAACTCAATATTTACCGATACAACGAATCATTGGGGAAAAAGGGCAATAACTAGAATGAGTGCCCAGTCGGTGATTAAGGGATATGGGGAACATAAATTTAAGCCCGATAATTACATTACTCGTCAAGAAGTGATAGCTTCTCTTGTTAGGATGAAGGGCTTGGAAGGAACTGTACAGGAGAACATATCGACTCAGGGACAAGGCTTGACTAGTGCTGTTATAAACGATGTATGGGCAGAGGGGTATATCATCGAGGCTGGTACCCTTGGAATCCTAACTGGTAACGAGGATGGAAACTTTAGAGCGTATACTACCCGTGAAGAGATAGCTGTATGGGTAGCTAGGCTGTTGGAGCTTGACCCAGTATATGATAATTTAGAAATAATCTATACCTTCGATGACTGGAGGGAAATATCCTTTGGCAATATTGGAGCCATTGAAGCTGTGCTTCAAGAAAGGATACTACAAGGGGATACAAATGGTAACTTTAATCCGAAGGACTATATCAATAGAGCTGAGTTAACCTCTATATTAAATAATATAAGTGATAGATTATATGAGGATAGAAATCTTCAGCCTTATTTTGGACAGGTTATCAATATCCAAAGAAAAACCTCTAGGGAAATAGGTTCTCTAATGGATGAAACTATTGTAACCGTAAAGAATATTGATGGAACCATAACTTCACTAATATCTAAAAATTCTGCTAAAGGAATACTGAATGAATTTGTTGTATATAAAAATGGAATTGTATCTGGAAGTAGCAGTTTAAGCATAGGTGATGAAGTAGAATATATCGTAAGGGATGAGCAAGTAATTTATGTAGAAGTATACAATGACGGATCGATTTTGGAAAAGGTTAAAGAGAGTAGCCTTAAGGAATCAAACCTAAGAACTTATTTTGGGAAAATAACAGCGATATCAACGGAAGACTACTGGTCGATGGAAAATAATAAAGTAGTAAATAGATTTAGAGTTAGAAATATTGATGGTCAGTCCTTTGATATAGTTGTGGAAACCGATAAGAATACAGGCATAAAGAATGATGTCATCGTCTATAAAAATGATAGAGTGGGTGGGAGCAGTCTATTATCCCAGGGGGATGATATAGAGTATATAGTTAAGGACAATAAGAGTATAGTTTATGTTAATGTAATATCCTTGGATAAGCAGGTTGTTAGCGGAACAGTTAAAACTGTAAGTCCCCAGGAAAATAAGATTACAATTGTGGACTATGATGATGATACAAGGATATTTGGAGTTGTACCATATGCTGCTGTAACTATTAATTTAAGACCTGCGCAGCTTTCAGACCTTAAGTATGGACAAGAGGTAACACTTAATATTAATAACGGGTTAGTTACATCCATCACTGGAGAAACCTTTATGGACGAGCCTGGATATATACCGAGTAATGGAAAGGTTAGAAGTGGTAAAATCCAATATCTTGGTAGAGATAGCCTCACCATAGAGTATGGAGATGACACATCTGAAAGCTTTAATGTACATGATGATACGACTATAATTAAAGAAGATAGAAGTATAAGCTTTAAGGACCTTAGAGAAGGGGATAAGATCAAACTTTACTTCGATAACATTTATTCTAGCGATATAAGTAAGATTGAAGTAGAGGGTGAAGAACAGTTAATTAAAAAGATATATAAAGGCGAACTACAAAAAGTTGATTTAGGTGATGATGAGATAACATTAACCAATCCAGAGGTATTGAGAAATAGTGAGTGGGACGAGGTTGATGATTATAAAATCACCTTGGAACTAGATGATTCCGCCGATATTTTCTATAATGGTTATTCCATAGATGTTAATGACCTAAAGGATGATCATATAAATGATGATATTTATGTAGTTCTTGAAGACTCATACGGTAGAGATAAGGGTATTAAGCTTGTGGTTAAAAAGGGAAGCGAAAGGCTTTATAACGATACGATTGATGATATAAACTATGTAGCTGATAAACTGGAGCTGGATAATGGCAAAAATATTTCCTATGATGAAGGTACTATAATTGTTAAGGATGATAGGTTGGTAAGCTCCAGTAGCCTTGAAGAAGATTTAACTGCTCTAGTTGTATCCGGGTATTCCGGTGGGAACTATATGGCCAATGTAATACAGCTTGGTAGCACTGGATACAAGATATTTGAAAATATCTATGTTGGAAAGATCGATGCCATTGATTCCGATGAATTTGAGATAAAATACGACAGTGAATTAGATGAAAACGAGTGGGATGATGTTTCTTCAAGTAGTTCAAAAACATTAAGCTTCGACTATAGCGATGATACCTTCATAGTTGATATAACCGATGGATATGATGAAATATCACCGGATGATTTCTTCCATGACGGTTATTCCGATGAAGAAGATGAAGATTACTTTACATTTATAGTTACTGATGATGACCGTAATGTTATTGCAATGACATTAAGGGAAGATGAACTCTTTGAGGATACGGATATAGACAGCCATGGAGACATAGAGGATAAACTAGAAAAATTATTACTCACTAGAGGTAGTGTGACAGAGGTTGATGAGCTAAGGGAAAGGCTGGAAATGCATGATCCATACGATTGGAGTTCATTCTACGACGAGTGGAAGGAAAACAATAATGATCAATACGTTGATATAGGCGAGACCCTATTTATTAAAGAGGGAGAAGCCATCTCCATGGAGGATGTAGAAGAAGACGACATAATCTACATACTAAGAGATGATGAGGATGCTATAATTATATTTGTGGAATAGAAGGGCCGTTACATTCTTATGGGGCGATTCTTAAGGGACTCGTTACAACGTTACAGTCTTTTGGGTATAGGATGCAGGTCGGTTACAAAAAAAGACCATAAAGACAATGGGACTTGGGGACTGACCCAACTGAAACACACGTTTCTCAGTGTGTATGGGGGTCTATCCCCGTGTCCCACGACCCTATCTCAACGACTTAAAGGTTTTCTTTAAAAAGTAACGAACCTTAAATCAAAACCCATGAGGATGTAACGCTGTAACGGTCTCATAAGAATGACCAATAAGTGTGCAACGCAAAAAGTACTTAGTGTTAATTTGAATCAAAAACTTATTTCGGTGGTGAAACCATGAAGAGAATTCTTATTGTAGTATTGGCCATAATAATATTTGCTACAACAGCTTCATACGGACAGATTACAGGCTATGATGGCGGAATTAAGGATGATTATATATATAAGGAAGTAATATTTATTACCGGAGAGCCAATAGTCGTTGAAGGTACTGTTGAAACCAAAGAAAGGCAGAAGAGTGATGTTATTACTACAACTCAAACCTTTGAATTGAGCAATGACAGTGAAGAGGTAGAGCTTAAAAGAAAGATAACCTATGAAACTAACCTATATATAAAGGAAGATATAGGACAAACAGTTGCAGTGACTTCTATAAGTAAATCCAGTGAAGAAATATCAGTAGGAAGTGACGAGTATGAGCTTGAGGATTATCAGTTTTCACACTCGACTATATATGATAATCGACCGGCAGTAGACTTTTACTCTGGAAACCTGTCCGGTAAAAAAACATACTCTATAAACGGTGATGAGGGAACTGTTATAGTTGAAACCAGTGGAGATACCATGGTTGGATATGAACATTATTGGGGTACATCGGAGACATTTATATTAACTCAAGATATTCATAGGGAAGAGACGACCGTATATGAGGATGTATATGGAGATGAATACAATGTTGAGTGGGATGGGATGACGACTTTAAAGATCTCTTCTATGACAAAGAAGGATTTCTCCTATGTTAGAAATGATCCTACTAACATCAGCTTTAGAGGAGGTCTTTTGCAGACAGAAAAAGAGGAAAATGTCCTGCAGTATGAATATGATCTGCCTAAATTTGATGACGATGGAATACCCTATGAAAAGAAAAGAAATCGAGATGAAGAAAACTTACGTATGGACACAGTACCTATTCATAAGAGACTTGTAATACCAAGTT
>MDTG01018959.1_pt1 | contig 10448 bp, 6 predicted proteins | sample 811421 | NCBI WGS metagenome assembly MDTG01 (sample SAMN05326645, study PRJNA326480) | marine metagenome | isolation source: seawater | place: Pacific Ocean: South East | collected 2011
CACACCATCATACTGAAGTCATACAAACATACCAAAATCAAACCATCATACTATCATCATACCAAAATCACACAATCTTAGAAACATATTATATATATTTTTTTTGTTTGTTGGGTGTTGTCAAAAAGTTGTCGTCGGTTGTGGACTTCTTCTTTCTTCGTTTGGTGTCCTGATGCATTTTCTTTTCATTTTTGAAACCTTAATAAATCATCCCAGTAAAAAAAAGGTAAATTTTTTTTCTCGAGAATTTTCATCAGCCGCCTCTTGATGATATGCCTCTTTGAACAACAACAACGACTTTGACGACGACGACGACTTTATAGTATTATTATTATTAATACTAAAGGATTGTACTCTCCCGCGAGACGAAGGAAGAAGAAGAGGACGACACCCCCCCCCTACGCGAGAGAGAACGAGAGAACGAAAGAGAGAGAGAGAGAAAAGTGCGCGACTTTCGTAAACGTCGTGGCTTTTTCGAGGAACGAACGATGGCCGCGAAAAGAAGAACGAAAAACGCGGCGAGGAAGAAAAGATGGGCGGAAACGGAAGAGACGATGTCGCGTCGTCGAGACGGCGCGAACGTGGAGACGAAAGAAGACGAGGAGTTGTTCGTGGTAGACGACGTGGGCGCGAGAGGAGGGGAAGGAAAGAGAGGGAGCGACGAAGCGACGACGACGACGACTTCTGGGAGTGGTGGTGGAGTCGTCACCAAAAGACAACGAGCTCGGATGAAGACGTTACGAGTCGACTCGATATTGACGAAGGAAAAAGTCGAAAAGTCGTATCCGAAACCGACGAAACATCGGGCAGTGGACGGACGCGTGTCCGTGATGAAGAAGAAGGAAAAGAACGATAATAAGAACAACGCGAGTAAAAATACGCAACAACACGAACTAGAACAGCAAGAACAAGAACAAAACGGCGCGAGCTTGTGGGAAAAGCACTTCCCGAAAGCCACGGGAATCGCTCGACAGGCGATGAAGATTTTACGACCGACGGTGGATCGGAAACACGCGAAACCGGTGCAAGTGGACGAGGCCGGGTGTTCGTACAATCCACCGGAAGATATGCGAAATGAAGTCATCATGAAAGCGGCGGCGAAGGAAATCGCGAAGGAGTATAAAGAACAATTGAATCCAGTGAGGCCGCCGTTGTTAGGGCAGGAAGCGGACGCGTTGAGGATAAAAGAGTTGTATTACGAAACCGGGTTTGGCGAAGAGGACGACGAAGACGAGGACGACGAAGAGAAAGGGATAAACACGAAGAAGAACAAAAATAATACTTCGGAAAAACTCAATAAAGCAGCGCGAAATAAACGCGCCCGACATCAACAGTTACAAAAAGAAATCGAAGAGAGAAAGTTGTTGAAAAAACAACGACGGGATTTGAGCGAATTGAAATCAATCACGAAAGATATCGCGGAGAAGGAAAAGCGAGATGAAATGAGACGACACAGACTTCACTTGGCGCGTAAAGAACGCGAAGAAACGCAACCTCGGCGGTTAGGAAAACACAAATACGAGGAAGATTTACCGGAAGTCTTGTTCAAAGAACAAGTGAACGGAAAGTTACGAACATTGCACGGTGCACACGCATTGTTAAAGGACCGTCTGAAATCCTATCAAAGAAGGGAATTGATTGAGCCGAGGAAGAGACAGATAAAAAAGAAATCGAAGATGATGATGAAGTACGAACCGGGCGCGAGAGGCGCGCGCGAGAGAGAGAATCAAAAAGAAATAAACGCTCTGAATGCGCAGATTAAGGAGAAGAAAAAGATGTCTTCTGTTTAGTTTCGATGTAGTTTACTTTGAGAAGAAAGTAGAGCGGTGCGTGTGGTAAAATCATTAATCATACATAGATATAGAAAGCGAGAGCATATGCGCGAGTTCAAACGATATTCACACAAACGCACTCAAAATCCAAAAAATACGCAATAAAAAAACGCCTCGTTTTTACGAAAAGGCAAAAAAAAAATACCGACATTCGTCACGCCCGAACGATGGGTAGAATCGAAATCGTCGCAACCGAAGAAGACCGCGTGTATGCCTCGAAACGTGACTGGCAATGCCCTGACGTCCCGTTCGCGCAAATCGATAAGCATCACGCGATATCGAATTTAAAAATCTGTTGGTCTTTCTTTTTCTCTTCTTCAAAATCATCTTTGCCTCCGCAGAGTTGTGTATTAAAGCGTGCTTTGAGCGAGACGTTGCGATTTTTCCCACTCTCGAGGAAAGTTGTCGACTTCCCCATTATTCCAAGTCTTTCGGGTCGAGAAGAGTGCGGCGTGTACTGGAAAGAGCTGGATGTTTTGTACCATCGCTCGGACGACGAAAGCGACGATGATGAACCAAACGAGATGGCAAAAATGATAGAAAGAGTGCAAAGAGAAACGAAACCTTTGACAATTCCTCGCCGTTCGTGCATGACGGTACAGAAAACGAATGTGGTTTGCGTTCAGGATCAAAGGGAAGGAGAAGAAGAGCGATGGGTAGTTTTAACATTTTTTGTGAGGCATTACGCGTGCGATGGAGACTCGTTGAAAATGTTTCTTTCATTCTTTTGTCATGTCATCGAAGAGCAACACGAGCAACAACAAAGAATACAACACCAAAAGCCCTTTTTGCTGCCGAAACGACGTGTAAATGGCCTTCAATTACCGACGAGCAAACGCGTTGAGTACTTTCAACTTTCAAAGAATGAAAAAATGAAAGTTAAAGAGCATGGCGAGTTTATCGCACTCCCTCAGCTCATCGAACACGGGTGCGTGAAAATAAGGCCGTCGCGAGCGATTCGCGGCATTTTGGTCGGTAGTCTCAAATACATCTTTTCAAAAACGACGAGAATTCAGATAAAACTCACGGATGAATTTATCCGAGAAATGAAAGAGAGAACTGCGGAGCGGGCGCCAGTTGAAGATTACATCGTCGAAGATGATTTCGTCTCCACCAATGACATCGCAACGGCGTTCGCTTGGAACTTTCTTTCTTTGTTGAAAGAAAGGAAGAAGAAAAAGAAGGAACCAAGGGGAAAACCGTCATATTGCAATATTGCAATAAACTACAGAAATTATGGAGTTTTGCCGAAAAACTATTTCGGTAACGCTTCGTTTGCGCACGTTATCGCTGTCGATGATGTGTATGCGAATGTCGAGAAACGAGCGAGAGAAATACGAAGATCCTTGCAGAAATACCGCGAAGGAGATCCACGCGCAATTGATTCTCGAATAAAAGCTAGGCTTGCACTTGGATCTTTGGACAAGTTATCGTTGCAAGAGCATTTGATTTCATTACATTCCATGTTGAATTTGCTCGATTTAAGCTGTACGAATTGGATGACGTTTGACTTTTATAATTTATAATTTGGACGCGGCGTCAAAGCGACGCACTTTGACGGATACGTGACGCCACACGTACCGAATACGTGCGCTATTATTCCCACGCGGAATGGTAATGGGTGTAAGATCGTGTTAGAAATTAGAAAAAAACAAGTTAAAAAAGCAACTGAGATTATTCGAGGGATGTTGGTTCTTGACGATGATCCCGGTAATAACAAATGATTATCAATGTAAAGCTAAAGTGTGTACCACGGTACCGGCGTTCTGAACCTCTCTCTTGTAAAAGGCTACGCGCAGATACGTGCGCTTTTCATTCTCAATTCGTTCATCTTTGCCTCGATGCGTTCCTCGACTCGTTTGCGAGCGTACAACTTCGCCTCAATTTTAAGTTTTGCAAACTCGCGCAATTTCTGTGCCTCTCTTCTCGCGAAGAAACTTCTCACCTGCGCTTGCAATAGAATGCACGCGCGTTTTTTCTTTTCATTTTCAGCCTCTCTTTTCTCGAGCGCTGCGAATGCTGCCTGCGCTTTGCATTCATTTGCCACTTGTGCTCTGGTTTTCACCCCTCGGTAAAGACTTTGGATGCGCATAGCTGCGTGATGTCGCGCTTTCTCAGCTTTAATTTCGCCGTAAAATTTTCGTTGCTGCATGCCTCTGAAAGATTTTTGAATCAATATCGCGCTTTTCCGTTCGGCGCGCTCTCGCTCTCGCTTAGCATCAAGTACCAAGCGTTCTTCTTCTTCTTTTCGTCGGATTTCTTTACGTAATTCTGTGACGGTTATTCGAGCTTTGCTTCCTCTGAATTTCGATTGAATCTTAATCGCAGCTTTCGTTTCTTTTTCTTGTCGCTTAACTTTTTCCTTCATTTCTCGGACGGCACCGCGACGAGCTTTGTTTCCTCGAAAGCTCGATTGAATTGTCGTCGCTGCGTGTTTCTGCTTCAAAAATGCTTTGCGATCGTTCGATCCTTTCCAGTGCTTCTGTACCACTGTAGCAGCGTCGTTTCGAATTTTGACGAATCTCACCGAGCGAGGCGATGATGCTAACCTTGATGAGCCACCGCTCGAAATAGTAATGTCAAGTTCTTCTTCCTTGTCGTCGTCGCCATCTTTGTCTTTGTGACGAATATCATCTCTCGAAGGCGACGGCGTTTTCAAAAGGGGCAACTGCGACGGTCCTCGATCTTTGGTCGTCGTCGTTGTTGTTTCATTTTCATCTTCATCCTCTTCTTTTTCTTCGTCTTCTTGGTCGTCCTCATCATCAACTTCGCCGACAATTTGGTCGATTTCGTTGAGCAGCTCATCGCTATTACTGCTGATTTTGCTACTACTAGTAATGCTGTTATTTCTATTGTTAATGTTCGCGCCATGGGACGATGCGTCGGAGGTGGCGGCTTCTGCGATAGTTTCAATTTCATCGAGTAAATCTTCTTCTTTACCAGTTCCTTCTTCTACCTCATCCATCTCCTCTTTTTCGTCGTCGTTGTTATTTTCTTTATCACTGCTGCCAGTGAGACTGTCGCTCTCGCTGCTTTTTGTTGTCGCAGTCGCTGTCATCCTTTGGACCCAAGTCCCAATTTTATTCAACCCAGACGTATCGATGGAGTTTAACAAACTCGTCGGACTGGAAAACAACGATGATGTCGTCGTTGTTGTCATCTCTTTTAACTCACCAACCGGCGTTCTCGGTTCATCAACAACATCCCCGTCACCTTCCCTCTTCTTTTCTTCTTCTTCTTCTTGCTGTTCTCGTCGTTCCTCCTCTTCTCTTCTCTTCTCCTCAATCAACTCCTTATCGATGTTCGTCAACATCGACCCCAAACTGTCCGATATTTTCTTAATCTTCTTCGTCTTTTTATCATCATCACGGTTATAACTACCGCCCATCTTTGTCTCCGCGTGGTAATCGTCCAGGAACTCTTTAAACTCCTCTCTCAACGCGTGCATTCGCATCGAACTCGCCATCGCGAGTTCCACTCTATACGCTCGCAACTCTCGACATTCCTTGTAAAACTTCACGCGATCTTTCGCATTCAAATTACCCACGATGATACCGTGTTCGTTCTTAAGGTACAAAGATAACGCACGGTTACCCCCGGCACTCAGCGTGGCCAGTTCTAGTTCCGTTAAGATTGGTTGTCGTTCTTCTTCTAGGCTAGTATCGTTTTCTTTTTCATCGTTGTCTTCATCGTTGTCGTTGTCTTCATCATCATCGCTTTCTTCTTCCAATGCAGACGAAGCGCATATCATCGGTAACCGCGAAAACTCCGCCGTTCCATCTTCTTCGTTCGGTTTGACGGTATCATCGTTCCCGTTTCCGTTTCTTTTGCGATGAAAAAATATGCTCTTCACGTACTTACCGCTCTCCGTTTTCAAATGTCCATCTGTCTTGTGTTCCTCCGCGCACGCGTGGCACAAAAGTGTACCAAATTTACAGTGCAAATACACGCCCAATTTCTTCTTGCAATCGAAGCAGAGTTTGTTTTCGTTCTTCTTCTTCTTCTTCTCGTTTTCCTCCTCCTCCTCTCCCTCCGACTCGGCAGAGGAGGTGAACACGGACTCGTGTATCGTTTGGAGAATGAAGCAGTTTCTTGGACCAATCGCGTCCTCAAAACGAACATTTTGTGTCGTCTTCTTTTTCTTTTTCTTCTTCTTCTTCTTCTTCTTCAAAGTCGTTGTCGTCATCGTCGTTGTCGTTCTGACTCGCTCGCACGCGCGCGCTAAAGGCTCGTTTCTCCGAATTTGCGCACGTAAACGTAAAGAGAGAAAGAGAGAGAAAGAAAGAGAAAGGGAGAGCGCAAACGATTAAATGAGGATTTCTGAAGTCGTTTTTGGTGTTACAAAATTGGTTTTTTGTAACACTAAAACGAGAGGAGGAGGAGAGTAAGAAGTAAAATTTTGTACAAAATACTAACGAGCCTCGGACTTTATATACTTTAGATAATAAGAGAAATACGACTTTCTTTCCTCACTAAAGACATCACGACGCGCGCCAGACCACGCACGAAACGAATAAGATAAACAAGGAAAATGTTCGCTACTCTTACCATCACTCGTCGACGTTTCTCCGCCCTCTCGCCGCTTTTTTGCTGCGCGGTGTCTCTGTTCTTATTTTTCTTCTCGACGAACGCGGAAGCGTCTTTCGATGAAAACATCGGACGCTCACTTTTGCAGGATCACTCGTCCGCTCATGCCGAATGGCACGGGATGAGAATGGACAAACGAGGCGAGTTTTGGGATCGCGTTGGCAGACATTTTGATCACGGCAATAATCGTCGCGAAGAAGAAGATGGCCCGTTGCGGTGAGTGTTTCTTGTTACCTTGTGTATTTTAAATTCTCTCACTCACTCTTCCTCTCTCTCTCTGTACATTTCCACACAGATGTCTGTTGAACAATTGCGGCGATCAAACGCGTGACTGCATCCACTCGAAACCATGCAGAGATTTCATGAGGTGCCAATTAAACTGTGGACGAGAAAATCGTCGCACGGAAAGGAAAGATGTCGACGGGTTGGAGTTCAATCCCACGAAGTGCGCGTTTGCGTGCGTGAGAGAACAAAGCGAATCTGATGCCGTGAAGAAATTTTCTTTGTGTACGATTACGAGCGGGTGTTCTTTACCGCTTCAATAAGAAGAAATTTAATTACTACTACCTAAAATTATTACTACAAATGTTGTAATATGCATGTTATTCTTTCTAATATGAATGCGTCTCTTGGTGCCGCCACTTCGTTTATACGAGAGCATCTGGCGCGTCGCCTTTAAACAAATCTTTCATGTGCACGTTTGTTAACTTCATTCTTTCAAAGTTCGGCGCCCGTTTCTTCTTCTTCATCATTTTCTTCTCCGCTTCTAGCTCTTCTCGAGAGACTTTTCGGAACGACCGTTTTGCCGCCGGTTCGATGTTTACTCTTCGTAACTCCTTATCAAATTCATCCTCATCCTCAGGAATCTTTACCTCAGCGTACATCTTCACAAACTCCTCGTCCAACAACTCTTTGTTGATGTTCTCTTCTTCATCTCTTTCTTTACTCGCACCTCCTCCCGACACATCCTCCTCCATAACGCTCACTCTCGGATACGTCACCCATTTCCTCGTCTCTGAATTTTGCACTCGCCACACCTTCTTGCCTTCTTCCAACTTCATCACGTCCACCAACACGCCATCGTAGCTATCACCTAAATCTTCCTCCAACACCCCATCCACATGCTTAAAAATCAATCCCAAAAGCTCGTTCTTATTCCGTATGTCAAACTTCGGCTTATACTTCAACGTATCTCTCCTCTCGTCGTATGAAATCTTCTCGTTTGCTTTCAAAGTCAAAAACAACTCCGACTGCTTATCGATGTGCGTGTCGAAGCCGAGCAGCGCTTTCAACTCGCTATTCGTCATTTGCTCTCGAGTGCGTTTTAAACAATCGATCGTTGCTTTTTGTCGTGCAAGAAGAGACGTCGGGACGTGTATCACTTGCTGTTGCTGTTGATTCGTATGCGCGCCGGCAGCCGCCAGCTCTCTCTCTTTCAACAACTTTGCGTTTGCTTTTTTTAATTTTTCCTCCTGTCGTTGCCTCTCCTGTTCCGCTTGTCTTCGTATGCGTTCCTGTTGCGCTTCCGATCGAGCATCTAACGCGACGCGATCGCGAGCGACTTCAATCATGATTTTCGCCGCTGCTTTTTCGCCCTTGCGGTACTTTTTCAAGGTTTCTTCCAAAGTGGATTTCCCGCCTTTTGATTTCCTCTTCTTTCCCGATTTTTCCGACATTTTCTCGCTCTTCTTCTTCTTCTTCTTCTTCTTCTTCTCCTCTCTCCTCTCTCCTCTCTTTCTCTTTCTCTCTCTCCGATCACGCGCGACGCGTGTGTTCTCTTTTCTCTCTCGCCGCGCGACGGTGCGTGTTGTCGCTTTTGAATGCCGAGAGAGAAGGACAAAAGTGAAGATTTGATTGAGTCCAATTGAGGAAGAGAACAAAAAAGAAGAAGTTCATCGATAAAAAAAAACCGGACAACAAAAAGAAAAAACAAACGACTTTGGGGACGACGGGGCGACGCTCGCGGTACAAATGGGGGCGGAGTGTTTCGTCGATCGCTTACTTTTTACAAAAAACGTACGGGTGAACGTGTGTGTTGTGTTTAAAAACTACGTGTTACAAAAATGATCCTTTTCTCTCTCTCTCTCTCTCTCTTTTTATTTGTCTTTCCTTCTTCTTTTTGACCAACTTTCTGGAAAAATTGATGTTCTCTTAAGCCACGGTGTACTCTTCTACGGTTAATTTAGTCTCCCCGCCGTATTTAACCGGCGTGTCGTCCGTCGTTCTGCTCACACCTTCGATTCTCACGTCACACAAGGTCGATCGGGCGGAAAAGTTGACTTGAACCGGGAAGAAGAGTTCGCCGTCGCACGCCGGCGTGACGAATTCCATGCTACCGTTTCGGTTCGAATCGTCGATTAAATCAATAGTCCACACCAGTTCGTTTCGTCTAGAGTCAACTGCAAATTCGCCGTCGCAGCTGTTAATAGTTGGTGGTTCTCGGGAAGAAGGCAACGGGATGATGATGGAAACGTTTTCGTACTCCATGACGTCCGAGGCTTCGTATTCGATGGAGACAAAGGATTCACCGCCGGACACGGACGGCCAGCAGTTGATGACAATCGGTACTTTGCTTTCATCTCTGGATTGGAAACGCCATTTTAAAATACCGAGCGCGCTACCACAAGGGAATGGTCTGTTTGGATCTTTTAATCCTAAAATACCTTCGTTGGCGTGTAATTGCTTGTCAATGTTTGGATGCGTTTTGAATTGGTACCCTTCGTTCGCGCCGGTGTCAATCTTAACCTTTACAAACGCATCGTCTTCGTTTTGGATTTCCATCATCATCGTGCCTTGTACTTCCATGCTTTCTAAACCACCGTCTTTGGATAAATGGACGTTTAACTTCTCTTCGACGATGATGTTGACGGATTCTTGTGGGACTTGCGGAACTTGCGTGCTCGCCTCGTTCCCTTTGGTATATTCAGCCTCCACGGATTCGCCTTCCTGTCGCAAAGCGTCCATGAACCGGTTCGTTTTCTGCTTCGAACCCAAAACCATCCCTTTCTTAGGACCAGCTTTCGCGGCGAGACCTTTGGGTCCTCTCGGTTCGCCATAGCCATCCGCACCTTTGGAGCTGCCTCCGTACCCGCCCATATTGTCCATATCGTCGCCAAACCCACCTCCACTGCCGGAACGACCGCCCATACCTCCCGACGCGAACGGATCGGAGTCGCTCTCTTGAAATCCAGAGATGCCACCACCACCAAACCCGCCGCTCCCTCCTCCGCCTCTCTCCATCTTCTTCTCCACTTTAATCTTATCAATCTCCATCGCCTTCCTCTTCATCACATCCTTCGTATCGTTAATCTTCGATTGGATGATCATCTTGTGTAACTTCTCTTCGTGCGATTCCATCTCCATAAACGTTCTAATTTGATTCATGGTCACGTTTTCTTTATGTCCAGCTGAAATGACTTCGTCGAACGCGAATATCAACTCAAACGCCGCTTTGCTCACGCCTTCCTCGTCTACTTGTTGATAACAGTACTCCGGTAGCGTCTTCGCCAGCATTCTCAAAACGTCCAAATCCTCCAAAATATTCGACGCTTTATTCGTGACTAACAGTAAATACATGGTCCCGTTTTCCAACGGTTGATACACGTATCGCACGTTTTCCGTTTCCACGTACGTGTGTTGTTTCCCTTGACTGGAGGAACTTCCGACCAATTTCGGAAACGCAGCCAATAAACCTTCGATGCGTATTCGGGTCATCGGGACGAACTGGCGCGAGACCAGGGCTTTGCCCGATTTCGTCACCACCGAGGCGGCAAGGACAACCTGTGCACACCGCGACGAGGAAAGAGAGAGGAGAGGGAGCGCGTGAGTTTTGCGAATGTTCAAAAGAAAGAGAAAAATCGAGGGGTTTCAAAAGATCGCGTTTTTCTTTCGTCTTGCGCGCGCGCAAGAGAGAGAGAGAGAGAGAGAGAGAGAGAGAGAGAGAGAAAACGCGGTCCGAAGTCGAGCTCTCTCTCTCTCTCTCTCTTCTTCTTTTCCGACCGTTTTTGCGGTGCTCTTTTCTCGTCGCCA
>MDTG01088124.1_pt1 | contig 10448 bp, 4 predicted proteins | sample 811421 | NCBI WGS metagenome assembly MDTG01 (sample SAMN05326645, study PRJNA326480) | marine metagenome | isolation source: seawater | place: Pacific Ocean: South East | collected 2011
CCGCAGCACCAGCCCCTGGTGCTTTCGCGGGCCCAAAGACGGGGGTCTGGGGGGCGCAGCCCCCCAGGAGGAGGGGCGCAGCCCCCCAGGAGGAGGGGCGCAGCCCCCCAGGAATATCAGAAGCGATAGCGCGCCGAGACCCCGGCGTAGGTCGCCGTGCCGTCGTCGCCGATCGGGGCGCGGCGGAAGTCGGCCTCGCCGTAGGCGCGCACGCCGAAGCCGGCGCCGATCTCGTAGTCGAGCAGGAGGCGGAAGGCGATTCGGCGGTCGTGGACCGACTCGGGGAAGGAGTCGCGGTAGCCGATCGAGAGCTGGGCCATGAGCGACTCGCCCGTGTACATGTAGCTCAGCAGCAGGTAGGGGTCGTTGGTGGTCCGGCCCTCGCTGTCGCTGCGGTAGCGCCGGCGGAGCGAGAACTCGGTCATCAGCCGGTGCTTGCGGTTGAAGCGCAGCGAGACGCCGAGGGCGCCCCCGTTGGCCTCGCGCGAGTTGCGGCTCTCGTAGTGCTCGCCGCGCAGCCAGAGGTCGAGCAGGTCGTCCAGGAGGCGGAAGCGGATCAGGGCCCAGGCGTTGCGCCGCGCGCTGCGGTCGAGGCTCGCGATCTGGGGCTGGAGCAGGTCGAGGGCCAGGAGCTCGGCTTGCCACTGGGCGCGCCGCTCGCGATAGCCGGCCTCGACTCGGACCGCGCGGCTGATCTGAGCGTAGGCGCTCAGCTGCCCGGTCGTGAGGCGCGTGTCGGGGTCGTCCTTGATCGTGTCGAAGAGGTCGACGACCAGGATTCCGTTCAGGCCGAAGGAGCCGAGGCGCAGCCCGGCCTGAGCCTCCACGAAGTCGCGCTCGCCCTCGCCGCGGAAGCGCTCCTGAGCGGCGGCCACGCTGAAGCGCAGCGCGCCCGAGTGGCTGAAGGCGTGGTCGAGCTTGATCCCGCCGCCGTAGATCAGCGAGTCGTAGTCGGCGATCCGTGGGTTGTTGCTGACCGCGAAGCCGCCAAACATGAAGGGCGTCACCGGTCCGAAGCGGAGCCCGAAGCGCACGCCGTCGATCAGCCCGGCTTCGGTCACGGCCGGGACGATGTCGCGCCCGATCCCGGCCTCGACCCGGTCGCTGAAGCTGCGAATGTGCTCAGGGAGCTCGCTCTCGACCGTGAGCGAGAGCGAGCCGAGGCGCGCGTTCTCCTTGTCGACCCGCTCGCCCGTCCAGTCGTCGAAGTCGGCGTCGAAGGGGCGCCGGATCGAGCCGAAGAAGCGGAAGGTCATCCGGTCGCTGCCGCCGAGCTGGCGGACCTCGAAGCGGAGCCGCGTGTAGGGCGTGATCCGCGTCACGTCGGCTTCGTCGTCGGCCACGGTGTCGACGCCGACCATGACCTCGCCGCGGACCTCGTTGGCGATCCGGCCCGAGCGCGTCAGCTCGTTGCCCTCCTTGTCGACGCGCGGCTGGTCGGTCCAGTCCTCGGGCTTGCCCTCGCCGCCCTTCCCGCCGCTCGCCGAGGTCGCCTGGCGCCCGCCCCGGAAGGGGACCAGCTCGCGCTCGGGCGGGGGCTCGGCGCGGAAGGTCGAGAGGCTGGGCGCGCGCCGGCCGACGCGGACGTCGCTGCCGGCCGGAGCCTCGCCGGGGAGCGCGCCCTCGGGCGGGGGCTTGGTCTGGCCGACGACCCACAGGGCGCCCTCGGGCAGCTCGACCTCGGCCGGCAGCTCGACCACGAGGTAGCGCGAGCTGACCGCGAGCAGCTTGGCCTGGATCGGCTCGCCCTCGCCGAGCTGGAGCTTGATCGTCTGGTTGGGGGCCAGGCGCGCTTCGTGGCTCTTGAACGCGCTCTTGAGCTCGAGGTGCGCCCGCTGGGCGCGCCGACTGAAGACCTTGGCCTCGACCTTGACGGAGCTCTGGGCCCCCGCGGGCGCGGCGAGGAGGAACACCCCCAGCGCGAGCAGGATCCAGGAGAGCTCCGGGCGGGTCATCGGATCACCGCGCCCGAGAAGGAGAGGGGCGGGTTGACGTTGGTGTGGCAGCGGCCGCAGTCGCTGCCGAAGGGCGCGCCGCCGGTGTGGTCAGGGACGCTCGGGATCCCGGCGGTAGCGTTGAACTGCTGCTGGTGGCAGAACAGGCAGTCGCTGCCCCCCCCAGCCAGGCCCGAGAAGGTCGAGCCGGTGTGGCAGTCGGTGCAGCGCTGGAGCGCGTGCACGCCGTCGAGCACGTAGCTGCGGTGCTGGTAGGTCGCGCCGCGGAAGGTGGTCGTGGTGTGGCACCAGCCGCAGTTGGTGAAGCCGGCCGCGATATGGTTCGGCGTCGCGCGCGCTTGGTCGCGCACGTGGCACACCTGGCACTCGGTCGGGGTCACGGCCAGGGCCTCGCCGCGTCCGTTGCGGTGGCAGGCCTCGCAGGCGATCACCGCGTGCACGCCGGTCAGGGGGAAGCGCGTCCGCTCGTGCACGAAGAAGTTGCGCGGCACGTCCCAGGTGCGCGCGTTGTGGCACTGCTCGCAGGCCTGCGAGTTGGCGCCCGCGTGCGGGTCGTGGTGGCAGTCGGCGCAGCGCTCGCTCAGGCGGCGCAGGCCGCGGCGGTGGCAGTCGGCGCAGGAGGCCTTCTTGGGGTTGGCGTGCGCGCCCTCGAGGGGGAAGCCGGTCAGCGAGTGGTCGAAGGGCGAGTCGGGCTCGCTGATCTTGGTCCAGCTCTCCTCGACGTGGCACTCGGAGCAGGAGTCCCGCTTCTCCCACAGGGGGTCGCCCGCGGGCGTCGGGCTGGCGGCGGGCTCCGCCTCCTTCTTGGTGTCCTGCGCGACCAGGCTGGAGGCGCCGAGCGAGGCCACCAGGGCCAGGCCAGAGACGAGGGCTAGCGCGCGGAGCGGGCTCATCGGCTCGCCTGCTTCTTGCCCTTGGCCTTGGGCTTGCCTTGCTTGCCCTGCTCGCGCGGCTTGCTCTTGGCGTGCGGGTTCTGGTGGCAGTCGCCGCAGTCGCGCCCCTCGATCGGGTAGTAGTGGACCACCGCCCGCTGCTTCCCGTCAGGGAAGGTCCGCTTCGCGGAGAGGTGACAGTCGCCGCACTCGACCTCGGCGTGCGCCCCCGCGAGCGGGAAGCGGCACTTGTCGTGGTCGAAGCGGCTCGGCTTCCAGTCCTCGATCACGTGACAAGCCTGGCACCCGGTGCGCTTGCGCGCGAACTGGCCGAGGTGGACGTCGAGGTGGCAGCCAGCGCAGTCCTGGGGCGTGCCGTGGTAGGTGACCGCCTTGCCGTGCTTGAGCTGGGGCACGTGGCAGCGGTTGCAGTCGGTGTCGTGGGGACCCTGGAGCGGGAACCCGATCCGGCGGTGGCCGGCCTGGACCTCGAAGGTGCTCGGGACGAAGCGGTCCTCGCCGTGGCACGACGAGCACGACTGGCGGAACTGGCCCGCGTGCACGTCCTCGTGGCAGCGCACGCAGCCCACCTCGCGGCCGCCGTCGGGCCACTTGAAGCGCTGGGCCACCTTCTCGGGCGCCGGCTGGTCGGGCGGGGGCGGCATGTCGCGCACGTGGCACACCTCGCAGGGCACGGCCTTGTGGGCGTCGCGCAGCGGGAGGCGGGCCGAGGCGTGGCGGACCTCGTCGTAGGTGCTCGGCACGAAGACCTGCTCGGTGTGGCACTCGCCGCACTTGGGCTGGGCGCCGAACTGGCCCTGGTGAACGTCCTCGTGGCAGACCACACAGCCCTGCACGCGCACGTCGGCGAGCGAGAGCTTGCGCAGCCCGCCCTCGGCCGTGCGGCCGCCGTGGCAGCCCTCGCACTTGACCTGGACGTGGGCGCCCTCGATCGGGAAGCCGAGCCGGGCGTGACCCTCGTTGTCGAGCTCGGCCAGGTGCCACTGCTTGTAGTCGTGGCAGTCGATACAGGTCTTCTTGAGCTCGCGCGCGAAGCGGCCCTGGTGGGCCTCGCCGTGGCAGGCCGCGCAGTCCTTCTCCAGCGGCCCGACGACGCCCTTGCTGCGCGCGCGCGGCTCGGGGGGCAGACGCGGGATCGAGATCCTCTTGCCGAGCGCCGTGATCTGGGCGCCCTCCTGGTGGCAGACCTGGCACTCGCCGCCGTGCTTGTCGATCAGCGCGACCTGGGTCACGTCGGCGTGCTCGGCGCGCGGGTAGAGCTCGTTCTTCCAGTCGCGCACGTCGTGGCAGTCCTCGCAGCGCTTGGTGCCGAGGGCCAGCTCGCGGTCGAAGGCGCCCTTGTGGTGCTCGTCGTAGTCCTTCTTGTGGCAGTCGAGGCAGGTCTCACGGACGGGGCCGTTCAGCTTCTCGCCCCCGTGGCACTTGGCGCAGGAGACGTCCTTGTGCTTGCCCTCGAGCTTGAAGCTCGTCGCGTCATGGTCGAAGCGCGCGTCGGGCGCCATGTCCCACTCGGCGGGCGTGTGGCAGGCCTCGCAGTCCCCGAAGGCTTGGCTCTGCTTGCGGTGCACGTTCTCGTGGCAGTTGACGCAGCCCGGCAGCGTGTCCCCCGAGACCGGGGTCGCGGGCGCCTGACCGAAGCCGACGCCGCGGAAGCGGCGCGGGTTGTTCTTGGCGACGACCGCCGCGAAGGTCGGCACGGGCGGCTTGGCCTGCGGCGGCGGGTCGCTGGGAGGGGCCTGGAGGTGGCACTCCTCGCACTTGGTGACCGACTCGTCCTTGTGCTTGCCGACCAGCGGGTAGCGCGTCTCGTCGTGGTCGAACTTGCTCGCTGGCTTCCAGGCCTGCTCGCCGTGGCACTGGGCGCAGTCGTCACCCTGGCTGGGGCGGTGGGCGTCCTGGTGGCAGCCCGCGCAGCGGTTGCTCACGCCGAGGAAGGTCGCCTGCCCGAAGCTCTCGGGGAGCGCGTCGGGCTTGGCCGTGTTGAGCCCCTTGCTCTCCTCGGGGGAGAGCTTGAAGGCCACCACCTTCTCGTCGCTCAGGAGCGAGGTCTTGTGGCAGGCCTCGCACGCGAGCGGCTCGTGGCTGCCCGCGAGCGCGAAGCCGGCGCCCTGCTCGTGGGGGAAGTCCTTCGCCTCGGCGGGCTTGGCGTCCTTGATCGGCTTGAAGGGGGCCTCGGGCGGAGGCCACTTGATCGCCACGAACTCGCGGCCCTGGTGCTCGCTGTGGCACTCCCAGCACTTGCCCTCGACCTGAGCGTGGAAGCCGGTCTTGGCCGCGATCCGCTCCGAGAGGGGCTCGTGGCACTTCAGGCACAGGTCCTCGCTGACCTCGGCGCCCGCCACGTGGCAGTCCTGGCAGTGGTTCTCGCCGGCGAGGTGGCTGTGGGGAGAGCTGAGCGGCTTGGTCAGCAGGGACTCGCTCGACAGGTCGGGGGCCGTCACGAGGACGAGCGCCGCGATCAAGAAGAGCGCGATCAAGGTGAACAGGACCAGGCGGGTGCGGCGTTTCACGGGACTAGAAGAACTTGAGGTTGCCGTACTGAATGGCGATCGCGATATGGACGAACATCGTCGCCAGCATGACGAGGGCCAGGATCATGTGGAGCCCGCGCCAGGTGTCCATTAGATCCTGAACGCCCTCGAACTGTGAGAGCCGGCGGTGCAGGCGTCCGTGCAGGTAGAGCAGGTCGAGCACCTCCTCGAGCAGCTCCTCGAGCTCTGGGTCGGCGCTGGCCTCCATGTCGAGCAGCTTGCGGAAGCGCTGCGCGAGCAGCTGCTCCCGGGCGCGGCGGCGAATGGGTCCTAGCACCATGTCGAGCATGATCGCGAAGAAGCCCTGCTCTTCGTCCCCTTGCTCCTCGGCCGCGCTGAGCGCTTCGAGGGCGGCCGCGCGCAGCTTGGGGTAGGGGGCGAGGCGCTTGCGCAGGTCGCCGCGCAGCTCTCCGAGCAGCGCCGCGAGCTCGGCGCGGTCGGCGGTGTCGCCTTCCTGGCGCCGGGGCACGTGGGCGAGGAAGTAGCGGCCGAAGAGCCCCGACACGATCGCGACGAAGATCGCGGCCGCCGAGATGCGGGCCACGAGGTTGCCCGCCAGCAGGCCCGAGTGGACCAGGATCAGGCTGCCGCCGGTGACGCCGAACACCATGTGCCAGTTGAGCCAGGCGCGCATGCTGACGAGCTTGCTCAGGAAGCCGAAGCGGCGTCTGAGCACGTAGGTCAGGTTGGCCACGAAGAGGACGGAGCCGACGATCCCAGCCCAGAGTCCGATTGGGCGGTTGGCGTTGAGCAGCCGGTGCAGCGAGTGGTTGGGGCGCGCGGAGTCGGCCAGCGAGTAGTACTGCCAGCCGGCCCAGATCAGGAGCGGGCCCAGGAGCGCCCCGCCGACCGTGAGCAGCAGCCACAGCCCCTCGCCGCTCCAGAGGTTGCCCATCCGCTGGGCGACGCTCTGCGAGGCCTCCTGGGGGAGCGCGAGCCCCTCCCAGGACTCGGCGCTCGGGAAGGTCCCCTCGAAGCTCTCGTCCAGCCGGCGCCACTCGGGGTCGTCGGGCGCGTCCTCGCTCGGAAAGTTCGGCTCCCGCGAGTCGGAGGTCAGGAGCGACTCGCTGAAGATCCCCTGACTGGCCCCGGCCTCGGCGAGGGGCAGGGAAGGGACCGACTCGCTGCCGTGCAGGTCGATCGTCGGTCCCTTGAACCCGCTGCTGCGCGAGAGCGCGCGCGGGCGAGGCGGCGGTGGAGCCGCCGCCGCGCTCCAGCCCTCCGAGAGGGGCTGCAGCGGCCCCGCGTGCGGGTCGACCATGTCGTCGCTGCGGAAGGCCTCCCAGGCGCTCTCGCTGGGGGACTCCAGGTAGAAGGAGTCGCTGTCCGCCTCGCGCGGTCCTGAGAGGGCGCCGAGCTCGGCGTCGCTGGGGCCGAGCGGGCGCGGGCGCGAGCGCGGCATGCGGTGCGACTCGACCACGTCCTCTGGCGGGAGGTCGATCACCTCGTCCGCGGTGCCGAAGTCGCCGAAGTCACTCCCCGAAGGCCGGCCCGGCAGCACGATCGGCGTCTCGGTCGATTCGTCGAGCTCCGAGCGGCGACGGCGCTCGCTCTGGCTCACCCGGCGCACGTGGCTCCCCGACGAGCGCCGGACCGAGGAGTCGAGCGGGTCGACCTCCATCGTGCGGTTCAGATCGTCGAGGTCGCCCGCGAAGAACTCGGGTGAGTCCGTCGACTCCGAGCGGGAGAAGCGCTGCGCCGCGGCCTGCCCAGCTGGCTGTCCTCCCTGCGGCGCTGCCGGAGGAGGCGGGCCAGGGGCGGGTCCGCGCGCCGGCGCCGCGCGCGGCGCGGCTGAGTAGGGGGAGCCAGCGGTCTGCTCGCTGGGCCCGGGCGCCGGGGGCGGGGGCGCGCCCGGAGCGGGACCGCGCGCCGGCGCGGCGAGGGGGGCGTCGTAGCCGGGGCCGGCGGTGATCTCGCTGGGGCCGGCGGGGGCGCCGCTGGGGGGAGGTCCAGGTCGAGGTCCGCGCGCCGGCGCGGCGAGGGGGGCGTCGTAGCCGGGGCCAGCGGTGACCTCGCTGGGGCCAGCGGGGGCGCCGCTGGGGGGAGGTCCAGGTCGGGGTCCGCGCGCCGGCGCCGCGCGGGGGGCGCCCACGTAGCCGGGGCCGGCGGTGAGCTTGGTGGGGCGGGCGGGGGCGCCGGGAGGAGGGCCAGGTCGGGGCCCGCGCGCTGGCGCGGCTGCGGGGGCGCCGTCGTAGCCGGGGCCCACGGTGAGCTCGTTCCGATCCGCGGGGGGGCCGCTGGGCGGAGGACCAGGGGCAGGCCCGCGGGCGGGCGCGGCGCGGGGGGCGCCGCCGTAGCCCGGGCCGGCAGTCAGCTCGCCGGGGCCTGCGGAGGGTGGGGGCCCGGGCGCCGGGCCAACGACAGGGGGCGCGAGGGGGGCGCCGCCGTAAGCGGGGCGCTCGCTGGTCGGAGCAGCAGGGCGGCGAGGCCGCAGCGCGCCGGGCGCGCCTGGCTGCTGAGCGCTTGGCTGCTGGCGGGCTGGCTGCTGGCGGGCTGGCTGCTGGCCACTGGGCTGCTGGCGCGCTGGCTGCTGACCGATCTGGGAGCTCGGGTCCACCTTGCCCAGCGAGGTCGAGGTCTCACGGCGCTCGGGAGGAGCCTCCTCCTTCGCCTCCTGATCGGCGAAGGGGTTGCGGTAGCTGGCTGAGCTGAAGCCGCCCCAGCCCTTGCTGTCCTCCCACTCGTCGGGAGGCTCGCTGCTGAAGAGCTCGGCGGGGGGCTCGTCGAGGGGATCGCGCTCGACGGAGTCTTCGAGGGAGAACACGCCCTCTTCGCGCTCGACGGAGTCCTCGAGGGAGAACACGCCCTCCTCGCGCTCGACGGAGTCCTCGAGGGAGAACACGCCCTCCTCGCGCTCGACGGAGTCCTCGAGCGAGAACACGGCTTCGTCGGCCGAGTCTTCGAGGGGGTAGCCCTTGCCCGAGCGCGGGCGCGGCGTGGAGATGGGGATCGTGCCCTGGGGGCCGAGCCCGTCGCCCTTGACCCGCGCCCCCAGCTGGAAGCCGCCCTCGCTGTCCAGGGTGGCGATGTCGGAGTCCTCGTCCTCGTCGTCGACGGAGCCGAACCCGGAGTCGGTGTCGATCGCGAGGGGGATCGCGCTCGAGGGGGGCCGCGGCGCGCGGACCCGGCCGAAGTCGGTGTCGGGGACCCCTTCCAGGTCGTCGTCGTCGACGGGGCCGAAGCCCGTGTCGTAGACGGGGCTGATCCCGGACTCGGCGAGCGGGATCAGCCCCTCGCCCGAATAGATGAACCCGTCGTCGGACTCGCTCCAGTCGCGGGCCTCGCGCAGGGGAGTGCGCTCTTCGCTCGCGAAGGCGGGCCGATCGCCGCTGGGGTCGACGGGGACCAGGATCTGGCTGTCCGAGTCTGCGCCGGGGTAGCGACCGGGGAAGACGGGCAGCTCCTCCATGGAGTCGAAGGGGAGGAAGGCCATGTCCGAGTCGACCGGGACGGGCGGGGGGCGCGAGCTGCGACGGGCGCGCGGGATCTTGCCGACCTCCGACCAGCCCGGCGGCGGGCTGCGTCGCGGGAGGGAGCGGCCTGCCATTTGGGTCGGCGCGTCGGCGTCCTCGAGGAGGTCGTCGTCGTCGAAGCGGTCCCGACGGCCGCTCACCGCAGATCCTCGGAGTCGGCGTCGAAGGGTTCGGAGTCACCGGTCTGAAGCGAGTCGAAGCCAGGGCCTGCGGACTCGAGCGGCTGGGACTCGAGCGGCTGGGACTCGAGCGGCTGGGACTCGAGCGGGGCCGAGTCGAGCTCCGGGAGGCTCTTGGAGCTGCGCCGGCGCCGGAGGCGGGTCGAGGGGGGCAGTCGAGTGCTGCGCGAGCGGGCGCGGGTGCGCGCCAGCGCGCCCGAGACGCGCTTGGTCCGCTTCGTGCGCTTCTTGCGCCCCGAGCGAGGGCGGCTCTCGTCCTCGATCCCCTCGCCGTACTTCGTCTCGACTTCGATGCCCATGGACTCCAGGAAGGGCGTCGGCAGGACGCCGCCGATGTTCACGATCACGTCGTCGATGCCGAGGGTCAAGCTGGTTCCGTCCTTGCGCCCCAGGACGACCTCGTCAGCGCTGATCCGCTGCACGGTCGTCTCGAGGTGGAGGCGAACCTCGCCCCGCGCGACCGCGGCCTCGAGCTCGGCGCGGTTCTTCTTCTTGACCCGGTAGAAGGACTCGCCGCGATAGCTGAGGTGGACCTCGGTCCCGGCGGTGGCCCCCAGCGAGACCGCGGCCTCGACCGAGGAGTCGCCTCCACCGACGCAGAGCACGCGTCGGTGCCGATACTGCTCGGCGTCGATCAGGCGGTAGACCACGTGGGACTGCTCTTCGCCGGGGCAGCCCAGCTGGCGCGGGGTCCCGCGCCGTCCGATCGCGAGCACGACGGTTCGTCCGCGATAGACCTCTTCTCCCCCCTCGCCGTTGACGCAGCTGACCGCGAAGTCGCCGCGCTTCCCGGAGACACCCGTGACCCGTCGGCCTTCCTGGAGCGTGATGCCGCCCGCGAGGCACACCCGCTCGAACTCGGCGATCAGCTCCTCCTTGAGCATCTCGGCCTTGCCGAACTTGCCCACGATCGGGAGCTTGATCTGCTCGGTGAAGACGAGCTTGCGGCGCGGGTAGTGGGCCACGCTGCCGCCCAGGCTGAACTGCTCGAGGACGACGTAGGTGAGGTTCCGGTTGGCGCACTCGAGGGCCGCCGCGATCCCAGCCGGTCCCCCGCCGACGATGACCACGTCCACGACCTGCGGGTCGGAGTTGTGGGTGACCTCGGGGTCCGCGAGCAGCTTACTGACCCCGAGCTCGACCGCCTTGGTGCCCTGACGCATCGCGTTGCGGATCAGGCCCATGCCGCCCAGCTCGCCGACGATATAGATGCCGTCGATGTTGCTCTGGTAGTTCTTGCGCAAGAGCGGAATGTCCACGCCGCGCTCCGCGGTGCCGAACACCAGGGTGATGGCGTCCACGGGGCAGGCGTCGTGGCAGCGGCCGTGGCCAATGCAGCCGGCGGCGCTGATGAGCTGGGTGATCCCCCCGGTCGGCCGAGGACGGACTCGGGGCAGACGTCGACGCAGGCGCCCGA
>MDTG01214496.1_pt1 | contig 10448 bp, 8 predicted proteins | sample 811421 | NCBI WGS metagenome assembly MDTG01 (sample SAMN05326645, study PRJNA326480) | marine metagenome | isolation source: seawater | place: Pacific Ocean: South East | collected 2011
CTTTTTTATCTTGTTCTACAGAGTCTATAATAAATATTGCAGCATTTCTAAGTGCTTTAAAGCCTCCATCTACTATAGGAACAGAGATACCTTCATCACTTAGCCACGTTTGCGCTATTTGTGATCTTTTACCACCTCTCATACAATAAAGGTGAGCGCTAGGATTTTTTTGTATAAAATCTGCCCATTTAGAAATTCTATTACTTTTATCTTTCTCTACAAGCTTATGCCCTAGTTTAATTGCTTCATTTTCACCTTTTAATTTATATGTAATACCCACTTGGGCGCGTTCATCATTATTTAGTATAGGTAGGTTAATACTTTTAGGAAATGAGCCTTTTGTAAATTCAACTTCAGCTCTGAGATCTATTAAGGGAGTACTATTTTTAATAATATGTAGTATATCATTCATATGTAATACAATTTTATCACATATAAATTAAGAATGAAAACTATGATTTAAAGCTTAAGTTTAAAAAAAAATAAAAAACCACGTTATATTATAAATTTATTTACTGATTAAAATATTTTTTAATTTTGTATAGTCGTGATGATGGGGGACTATGTTTAATATAATTGATAATTATCTCTGTACTTATTTAAATGATATTCCATCTGATCTTTTATATTATTAAACGAAGATATATTAACACATTTATATTTTCCTGAACCTGGAATTTTGACTAGGACATTATTAGTTTTATTTTGATTTGAGCTAAAATAATAAGAAATTTTATTCAATAGATTTTTAAAATACCAAAAATCACTCTGTGAAAGTGAAATCGATTCATCTGCAAAGTTTAGTTGTATGTGATTAGCTTTCTTCATAAGTTAAATATATTTGCTTCGGCTTGAAGATAATGTGTGTATCAAGGCACCTATCAAAATCATGTGGAATGATCTAAGCCATTTAAGTTGAAATGACATAAGCCGAAGCAATTATAATTATTAAACTGTCTATGTTTTAAATGAGATTAAGTCTCAATATCATATATTACTATAAAATTGTTATTTAGTCAAATAGAATTTATTAAAAATAAAAAGTAAATTAAATCCATGATATTTTATAAATTTAGCATCGAGGATATTTAGGAATAAAAATGAGTGTAATATTTAACTTTTAGTATGTTTACCATAAATCATGATATAATAAATCTGCAGAATAAACTTGAGAATCACCCTATATATGAATCTATAGAAACCCAAGAAGAGCTGCAGTGTTTTGTAGAACATCATATATATTCTGTTTGGGATTTCATGTCATTAGTAAAATATTTACAGTTCCGTCTTGCTCCTGCTAGCTATCCATGGTTTCCACAGGCTTCAGGTCATATTACAAGATTTATTAATGAAATTGTTTTAGAGGAAGAATCTGATGAAGTACCTAATGGAGGCCAATATTCTAGTCATTTTGAAATTTATCAGAAAGCTATGATTGAAATTGGTGCTGATATTAATAAATCAGAAAAATTCATTCAATTTGTTAAAAATGATGGTCTCGAAAAGGTTTTAGATTCTTCAGATATACCTGTATCAGCAAAAAAATTTATTTCTACAACGTTTAATTTTATTAAATCAGATAAGCTTCATATAGTTGCTTCTGCATTTACATATGGGCGTGAAACAATAATACCTGCTATGTTTCGTTCAATAGTTAAAAAGCTTGGAGTTAGGGAAAGTAAGTGCCCAATATTTTATTACTATATTAATAGACATATTGAAGTAGATGATGAAAAACATGGCCCTATGGCTATAAACCTTTTGGATATAGTTTGTGATAATGATAAAGAAAAATATAATGAAGCAGTAGAAACTGCTAAAATTGCACTAAATGCAAGAATAGAATTTTGGGATGATATATTAGATTCTATTAAAGCAATTAAAAGATCTAAAACTATTGAGATCTCAATCTGATATCTTTATTAGAAAATTTTTCCTTTGATTTCATTTAAATATTTAGCCTTTATTATTTTATTTTGCTCTTTGTCTTTGTCTCAAATATTTTCTTATAAAGGTGAACTATCAGCAAATTTAATTACTAGTAATGATGTCCCGGAACTTAGTTCGCCTATTGAATCTTCATTTATATATATACCTTCTATGTCGATTGGAAAAGATATTGATGAAGCTAGCACAATAGATTTTGAATATGCTCTCAAGATACACCGTATATTTTCTGGTGATGATACTATTTATTCAGAAGATAATAGCTATCGTTTCTGGATACGATATGTTAATCAAAAATCTGAGCTTAGAATTGGACTTCAAAAAATTATATTTGGCCCATCCCAAATTCTAAGATCTCTTTCTTGGTTTGATGGATATGATATTAAGAATCCAACTTCTCAAACTAAAGGAGTTAAAGCTGCTAGGTATAAATATTTTATAAATAATTTATTAAGTTTTTCATCTTGGCTAATTAAAAATGATATAGATCCCCTTGCTATTGGGGGACGCGTGAATATATCCTCAGTTTTTGGGGAGTGGGGGTTGACGTACTATAGAGATCCTCTAACAAAACTACAGCAAATAGGTCAGACAGGTCTATTAATAGCAGATAGCCATAATCGGTATGCCCTAGATTATCGATATGATGGCTTATTTGGACTTTGGCTTGAAAGTGTTCTTGTTCAGTCGTCAGATAGAGCTATAGCTTTAGGTACTTTTGGGATGGATTATACACTTAATGTTTTTAATGGAATTCAAATTCTTTCTGAATCGATGATTGTTGAAAGCCTAGATGAACAATTTTATACTGCAATATTAATGAGTACCTCTATAGGCTTTTTGCATAGAGCTATGCTAATTTCTCAAATTGATTGGAACAATGATAGAGCATATAATTACTTTCAATGGAATACCTCTTTTGATAAATATAGTGTAAATTATACCCTATCAATTAACCCTAAGCGTTCATCTTATAAGTTTTATGTAGGTGATAGGCTCCTGGGCTATGGAACTGGTCATCAGATTATGTTTATTTACAACTATTAGGATAAAAATGAAAAATACATCAGTGGTTAGCATTAGTAATTTGGTTAAGCGTTTTCCCATGGGGAGTGATTTTTTTATGGCTTTAAAGGGAATTGATTTAAGTATAGAAAGTGGGGAGTTTACTGGTCTTGTTGGCTCTTCAGGATCAGGAAAGACAACTCTTTTAAATGTTATTGGTGGTCTAGACTCTGCTAGTGAAGGAAACGTTAGTGTGTTAGAGCGCTCTATGAATAGCACCACCCATAAAGAAAGAGCTAAACTTCGAAGAAAGCACATGGGTTTTATTTTTCAGAGCTATAACCTGTTACCAGTATATACTGTATATGAAAATATAGAGCTACCATTAATACTAAATAAAGTTAGTCCTGCAGAGCGTTCAAAAAAAGTTAAGCAAGCGATTGAGTGGGTAAGGCTAGCAGACAAGACGAATTCTAGGCCATTAACATTAAGCGGTGGCCAGTGTCAAAGAACTGCTATCGCTAGGGCAATAGTTCATAGACCTGATCTCATATTAGCAGATGAGCCAACAGCTAATTTAGATGCTGAGAACTCTCATCAAATCATGAAAATATTAGTAAATCTAAATAAGGAAATTTCTACTTCATTTATTTTTGCTACTCATGATGAAAAGATAATGGGCTATTTGAAGAGAATAATTCGTTTAGAGGATGGTAAGGTAGTAAGCGATGATCTGACTGAAAATTCTAATAAGGGTAAAAAATAGTGCTCTTAAAAATTGCTATTAAAAATTTATTTGGAGCAAGACTTAGAAGTTTTTTAAATATTTTTGTCACTTCTCTATCTTTTTTTATAATTATTTTTATATCTGGGATGTATGATGGTATGCGCCAGCATGCTAAAGAGGTTACTATTCAATCAGAGGTTGGAGGAGGGGCATATTGGCATCCTAAATATGACCCAATGGATCCCATGCTATTTGAAGAGTCTCATTCTATAGTACCATCCAAATTAGTATCGCTTATAGAAAAGAAAAAAGCAGCTGCAGTTTTAGTTAGTCAAGCAACAATATACCCAAATGGTCGAATGATGCCTGTAATTATGAAAGGAATTTCTCCAGAACAGTCTGTTGTAGAGATGCCAACCGATATGCTCATGGGACATGAAGAGCTATATCTACCCGTCATTATTGGTAAGGCAATGGCAAAAAATGCAAAGCTTAAAGTTGGAGATTCTTTTACTGTTAGATGGTTGGATAATGATAAGACTTATGATGCAAACGAAGCAACTGTGGTCCATGTTATGGATACGGAAAATTTTAAAATAGATGTAGGGCATATTTGGGTACCAATTGATAAAGCTAGAGAAATGTTATCTATGAAAAATGAAGCTACCTATGTGGTTTATGATCAAGATATTGCTAAAATAAAGCAAGTAGAGAATTGGATACATAGAGATGTAGGTTATTTAATTCAAGATATAGAAGCTGCAATTGAGGCAGATGAACCTGGTAATAGAATCCTATTTGTTATACTTTTAGCACTTGCGGGAATGGGAATATTTAATGCTCAAGTTCTATCAATTTTTAGAAGAGGTAGAGAGATAGGTACCTTGATGGCTTTAGGTATGACTCGGGAAAGAGTTATAGCTCTTTTTACACTTGAAGGGGCCTTGAATGCTTTTTTTGCAGGTGCTATGACCTTGATTGTGTTTGGTCCGATACTGTGGTGGTTTAGTGTTAATGGTATTCCAATGCCTATGGATTATTCGGAAATGGGTTTAATAATTGCTAAACAATTGGTTCCAATATATTCTTTTGCTCTTATTGCAAAAACTACATTGCTAATATTTATTATAGTATTAATTGTTAGTTATATCCCTGCTAGAAAAATTTCGCGAATGAATCCAACAGATGCACTTAGAGGTAAGACAATAGCATGATTAAATTTTTAGCTAAAGGAATCTTTCGAGATCGTTCGAGAAGCTTTTTCCCAGTATTTATTATAACGATTACGGTAACTGTTGTTATTTTTGCTCTTGGCTTTATGAGGGGTATGATGAATACGATGTTTTTAGACACTGCGGTAATTATTTCTGGATATGAAAAGGTTGTAACAAGAGCCTATAACGATGAAAGTCAAATGCTTCCTAATGATCTTGCTCTTGTAGATATAGATACTATGATAGAGCAGTTAGCATCTAGCTATCCAGATTACTTTTGGACACCTAAAATTACTTTTGGTGGACTCTTAGATATTCCTGATGAAAATAATGAAACAAAGTCACAGGGACCTGTTATTGCAATGGGGATCGATTTTTTATCACCGTCATCTAGACAGGTAGAGCTCTGGAGACTTGATAAGATTCTTGTATCGGGGCGTTTACCACAAAAGTTTGATGAAGCTTTGATTAGTACTAAACTAGCTGAAAAATTAAATGTTCAAATTGGTAAGAAAGCTACATTTATTGGAACTACAATGGATAATGCGTTTACCACATATAACTTTACACTCGTTGGTACCTTTAATTTGATGAAGGGACAGACCGATAGACAAATGCTATTGGTAGATATCTCTGGAGCTCAAGAAGCGCTTGATATGCAGGGGGCAGCATCAGAGATTTTGGGCTTTACTAATAATCTTTTTTATGATGATTTAGGTGCCGTTTCAATAAGAAATGATTATAATAGTAGCTATTCGGATACATCTGATATATATAGCCCTATTATGCTTGCACTAAGAGACTCGGGCCAAATGGGTACAATGGTTGATTTTAGTAATGCTGCGCTATTTGTGATTGGAGGGATATTTTTAGTTATTGTTATGGTAGTGCTATGGAATATGGGGCTCATGAACGGTCTTAGAAGGTATGGAGAAATTGGTCTAAGATTGGCAATTGGAGAGTCGAAAGGGCAGGTGTATAGATCAATGATTTATGAAGCTATAATTATTGGACTTGCCGGGACCATAATTGGAACTGGCATAGGTCTCAGCTTGACCTATTATTTTCAAGAAAATGGTATTGATTATTCTGAGGTTGTAGAAAGTATGAATAGTAGTTCAATTGTTATGCCAAATGTCTTCCATTCTAAAGTTACGCCTGATCTTTTTTATATAGGATTTTTGCCAGGTTTATTGGCTACCGTTCTTGGAACTATGCTTGCTGGACTTGCTATATATAAACGAGAAATGTCTCAATTGTTTAAGGAGTTAGAATCATGATAAAATTATATTTTTTTATATTACATTTTTCATTTGGTTTTGGACAAGAGGAAGAGATAAGTGCCCAGGATATTATAAGAAAGATGGATGTTAATTTAAATTCAAAGAATAGGGTTCTAACTAGCGAAATGATAATACATGGTCGGCGTAGTTCAAGAACAATAAAATCTAAAAGTTGGAGCGTGGGTATGGAGCAGTCTTTTACAGAGAACCTTTCTCCTCCTAGAGAGGCTGGCGTTAAAATGTTAAAAATACAAGATAAGCTGTGGACATATTCTCCTCAAACTGATCGAGTAATACAGATATCAGGCCATATGCTAAGGCAGTCTATGAATGGTTCTGATATGTCATATAAAGATATGATGGAAACTAGGCCGATAAGTGAGCTATATAATTTGAACTTAGAAGGGGTAGAGGTAATTGAAAATAGAGATCATTGGATTATCTATATGGATGCAAAGGTTAAAGGTCTTTCATACCCAAAGAGAAGGGTGTGGGTCGATAAGGAGTATTTTCTTCCAATAAAAGAAGAGCTATATGCTAAAAGTGGTAAGCTTTTAAAAACGACAAAGATGGGAGATATAAAGAAAGTACAAGGTAGATGGTTTCCATTTCACTATATGTTCAAAGATGAGCTGAAACGAAAAAGTAAGGGTACGGAATGGATTATTAGTGATGTGGAGTTTGATGTTGATATCCCAAAATCACAATTTTCTAAAGCTCAGTTAAGGAAATAGATTATCTTTTATAAACCGATTAAAGAGTGGACATGGTGAGGTCAATATAAGTATATAGCCGTGTTTGCTATTTTATTACTATCATACTTTATATCTTAGAAGATTTTTAGCTTTATAAATTCAGAATAGAATTTGCTAGAAATACTACATCTAATACATTATAAAGCCCATCTTCATTTAAATCAGCTTCACAGCCATCACAATTTGATGCAAGAATGCAATTCACAAGTTCAACGATATCTAAAACATTTTGCATATTATCTTGATTAAGATCACCTAGACTACATTCTTCTTCAATATTTGTTGAACCAGGGCTTGGGTTTGTAAACATTTGCCAGTTATCACTTCCATCAGTTACTCTTCCGTATGAAATATCATCATCTAAATTATCATATAGTATAAAGTCTACTAGGTTTTGATTTCTATCAAATAGAGCTACTTCTTCGCCTGAAGATGATAGCTGGAAATTAGTATGAAACGGTCCATCTTCAAGATCATTATCAGCCCAAAATAAAAGGTAACCCTCACCAGAAATTTCAAGGTCTGGTATTATCCACATATTAGAATTATTAATATTATCACTTAGAGAATAGCCTGATAAATTAATTGTTTGATCTGTATTATAGTATATCTCTATCCAATCTTCATATTGACCATTTTCATCCTCTAATGTACTTTCATTAGATGACATTAGTTCATTAATTAAGATGGTAGGCGGATCTATATCTTCTATAAATACAGCTTTTAAATTCATTCCTCCAGATAGAGAGACTGTTATAGTGCTTTCATCATTAGAAATATCTTCTTCCCAGTGTGAAAAAATATATCCTGGATTTGGTATAGCTTCTAGCTCTATAGGTATACCATTAAAATATTGAGCGCTCCATGGGTTCTCTGGAATATTTTGGTTGGAAGTTATTATAGAACCAGCTTCATCGGGATAAATTGAAATAGTTATCTCTGATATCTCTAAAAGTCCAAAATACGATCGTAAATGAGTATAAACATTATTTGTACGTAAATCTCCAAATGTGATGATTGTATTTAAATTTTGGTACCATTGACTCATATTTCCACCCCATTTATTAATATGGTTTGGCATTTCATTTTCTATATTAGAAATAGTATTAATTATATGATCATGAACATTTTCAGTAGAAAACCGTGAACTTAGATAAAAACAGAAATGGCTTATAAATTGATTTTGAAAATCAGGATTTTCCATTAGGCTTCTTAGTAGAAATGTTGACCATGAAGGATTGGGCCATCCCGGGCCATTTGGATCCAAGGCAAATTCTAAAGTATTGTGACCATACCACTGAACAAGTGAGAATCCGAAATCTGTATCGTACAAAATCCATTTCCATTTACTACCTTCAATATGCGGCCTCCAGAATTTAATATTATTTCCTGGCCAGTCAGTATTTGCATAGAAAATTTGCGCAATATTATAATCAATAAAATTATCTATATCAATTTCTTCTTTAACATATGAGTAATCTTCTGATAGCTCTAAAGAGTTATTCTCTATGAAGTTTATTAGGTTGAGATAGTCTGTATTGCTACCCTCAACGACTTCACCTGATAGTTCCAATTGATCTAGTTCATCAGGGTCAACCCCCGGATTGTTTGCTGCAAGGAAGTCTTCGTTAACTTTCTCTCTTATATTGTGTATACCCCAATACTCACCATTAATATAGAGAATAGCAGGTCGATATGCTTGATGGTCTACACCGCTATCATTCATTAAACCAGTTGCCATTCCATCTCTAAGCATTGAGTTGGTACTCCAGTTATTACCACTGTACCAATCATTGCCTGAATTCCTAAGAACAATTGATTTAAAACTTTCAATGTTTTTTTCTGGAAAAATTTTATATTCTATTTTATTTGAACCATATTCTGATCTTGCAAAAATAGCTAATGATTTTTGCGCATTTGCCCTACTCCATCCACCAAAAATTTTAATTCCGACATCCAAACTAAAGCCAAGGCTTCCATCATTTTCAAAAAATTCGATGTGCGATGGTTTTTCCCAGTCTTCCCAAAAATTTGCACCAAAATATGGGATGTCATCAGAAGCGTTATCACCAAGAACATATATTCCTGTATCATTATTCCATAGATTTTCTGGATCTGTCGATAGAGAGATTATAGGAAGATTGGCGTCTTCATTAATAAGATAAGTTTTGGTTTTAAAACTAGTACTATAGCAGTTATCAGATATAATAGAAGCTTTTACAACTGTTGTTTCTAAAATTTGAATTTCATTGGTATATAATAATGATTCAGATGTAGGATCAGAACCATCCAGTGAATAGTAAATATTAAAATCATTAAGATCTGAACTTAGGCTCAGATTTACACCTCCAGTAAACAGTCCTCCATCAATAGAAAAATCGGGGTCTCCACAAAATTCATTATAGCCCTGTGTAGAATTTGGGGCATCAGGTGTTGGGCTAGAATAAAAAAGTAAATTATTTAAATTATCAATATCACGTCCATAAGAAACATCGCTAGATATTTGAATTGATTCAAGATGATCTTCTATAACATTATCAGGGCGTGTTATTAGTATGTCTTCACCAGAACTAGATATTTTGAAATTTGTATGTAAATTTGAATATTCAAAGTTTAAAATTTCAGCTGAACCTTGAGAATTATTGGGCGCATTCTCCATACCCAATGTTAGAAATGGAATTATACTTAGATCTGAAGATGATTGATCGTAGTTATGCGCTTGAATTGCTAAAACATTTTGTCCATCTTGAAGGGAACTTAGGTAGGTTTCTAAATCAAATCTATCTGGTAGCCCTCCACTATAAATAGCTGCCTCATGCCATTCATTCGCGCCTTGATTAAAACTTGGTGGTACTCCAGGGGTCCCGATATTTGCACGGGCTATTTCAATGTTATTTATATAGGCTACAAATGCATCATCAAAATCAACATGAAGAACCATATCTAAAATATTATTTAGATCTTCAATTTCAAAAGTCTTTCTTAGGTATACCGATATAGTTTGAGGTATAACAGTCATATCATCATTGTCACCATATCCAAACCCGCTTGCTCCATCGCTCCAAGTACTATCATCAAATTCTAGTCTTCTCCAATATATAGAGGGCTCTGCATTTCCAACTAAATATTTCCAGGTATCTCCCCAATCGATTATTGTTTCCCAATGGTTATTTATTGTTATATCATCACCCGATGCAAAAACAAGTAGATATTCTGTTGGTCCTATATTGGTATTTGGAAAAATCCATTTAAAAGGTTCATCTAAATTATCTGATAGACCATAACCTGATAAATTAATATTATAATCAGAAGAGTTATAAAGTTCAATCCAATCTGGAGTATCTCCATTAGAAGTATAAATGGTAGTTAGGTTAGATGACATTATTTCATTTATATAGATATCTGTAGAAAATAGTAAACTATATAAATTGATTATCAACATTGCCTTTATGAATACTTTTATCATATTCAAATTTAAAATCATTTCTTTTCTATTAGTGTAACACTATGTAAAAAA
>MDTG01341185.1_pt1 | contig 10448 bp, 8 predicted proteins | sample 811421 | NCBI WGS metagenome assembly MDTG01 (sample SAMN05326645, study PRJNA326480) | marine metagenome | isolation source: seawater | place: Pacific Ocean: South East | collected 2011
CTCTTGGTGCAAGCTTTCGCTCCAGTTGTCCACCAACGTCTTCGCCATCGCGTGGCTCTTCTCCGACTGCTTCTTCAGCTCCTCCTCCTTCTGGCGCTCGATCTCGACCTTCAGGCGCCTCAGCTCCTCCAATTCGGTGTTTTGGCTGGTCTTGCTCTCCTCCAACGACTTCTGCTGCTCGATGATAATCTTCATCATTTGTTCTTTCGACATGTTTCCGGCGGGGGCCTCGACGGGCTCGGGGGTGGGTGCGGGTTGTTCAACGGGTTCGGTCATTTTGTTGGAACGTTCATTTAATATATACTGCATATTTTTAATTTGCGCTGAATTTGGTGTATCCTCCGAATCGACGTACGCAATTTTGCAGTCGGACCTTCTGGGCTCGCAGACGAGGCTGACCTCGATCGCCTCCTTCGTGGACGCCGACTTCGTGCCGCTGGCGAACTGGCGGTGGACGTGCTGCAGGCTCAGCCCTTGGTAGTACGCGCCGCCGGTGTCCGGGTTCTTGTCCACCGCGTGCTGTGCGAACTTGGACTGAAACCCTTCCCCGTCCAGTTTTCCCATCACCCACTTGCTCCCGTCGTCGCTCGACCAGCTCTTGACGATGCTGCCGACCTTCATGTCCTTGTGGTGCTCCATGCGAACGGGGATTCCGTCCAGTTTCAGGTTGTCGGCCTCCTCTTTGGAGAAGGCGAACGTCGGGTCGTTCTCCGCGTTTTTCTCTTTCTCGTACGGCGAGAGCACGGAACCGATGAAGTAGCGCATGTTGTTCTACCCAAGCGACCTTTACTATAAATAGTCCGTTCGGCCTCATGGACACATGTGGCTCGCGTACGACTTGGAGGCCTGCTTTCTGAAAAAAGGCCAGACCCGCGCCGCGACGAAGATTCTGGAGATCGCGCTCTACAACAAGGACATCTCGTACCAGCGCCTCGTCAACCCCCTGTCCCGGTTCGCGAACGGCCGCGACGTGCTGGACAACTTGAAAGAGCTCAACCAGCACCCGGAGAACACGGTCAACTTCTGGGCGAGGCTGCTGGTGCAGAAGAAGGCGCTTCCCACCGCGCTCGCGCGCAAACGGATCGCCGACAAGGCCGACGCGATCGCCACCCTCTTGACGCGCAGCGCGTGCGCCCGAACGTACGAGGACGAAAAGGGGATGATGCTCGCGCTGGCCCGCCACGGGGACGACGAGGAGAAGGCGGCGACGGACCTGCGAAAGGGCGAAGGGGGGTTCTCCGACGTGTTCTACACCGCGAAGGAGGCCATCGACGGGGCGCTGAAGGCGGGGAAAGACCACATATGGGTGGCGCACAACGGAAAGAGCTTCGACGAGAAGATTCTGAGGGGGCACGGGGTCGACTCGGTGCGGTTCGCCGACAGCCTCCCGCTCATCAAGCACGCGAAGCCCGGGCTCCAGAGCTACTCGCAGCCGAAGGTGTACAAGCACCTGTTCAACAAGCCCTACTTCGCGCACCACGCATTAGAGGACAGCATCGCGCTGTTCAAGATCCTCAACGAGGTGGTGGACGACCTCCCGGCCCTGTTGAAAACGAAGCACCGCGACACCGACCTGCACACGCTCAAGTACATCGGCCCGAAGACCGTGGAGAAGCTGTACAAGAAGAACATCAAGACCAAGGCCGCGCTCTTAGACATCGTTCGCGACGCAAGCTTTGACGAGTGGTGCGCCGACTTCTCCTTCGTCCACAACCACAAGGCGTTCTACCGGCACGTCCGGCAACTGCAGCATGTCTAGCTCGCGCTCGAGCTCAAGGTCGTCGAACTGGACCAGCGGGGCCGCCTCGCTCAGGCACGTGTTGACGTCCAGAATTTGAGTGGTGAGCTCCTCGAGCGTGTCCTGCAAGTCTTCGATCTTCTCGATGCTGTGCTCCTTCGCGAACGTCTTGAGCACCTTGGCGCTGCTCTTGAGCGCGTCCAGCTGAAGCTTCGTGATGCTCAGCTGCTCGATCGCGTACCGTTTCTGCATGAGCGCCTCCATCTTGCGGCGGCAGGCGTCCATGTAGTGCAAAATGACCTTTTGGCGCCGGAGCTTGTGGACGAGCACGCGCCTGTCGGAGGTGCGCAGCGACCCGCGAATGTCACGGCCGAGGTCGTCGTACTGGTTCTGGTACTTCTTTAGCATTTCCGCGAGAAGGCTGTCGACGGTTTCGATCTGTTGCAAGCACTCGAGACCAGTGTTTTTGCTGTACAGGCACCCCATTGGTGGGGAAGAGGTCGATATTAATAGACGAAAACTCGTCGCAGGGGAGAGATTTGTAGGGACGAGAGACGGTTACGCCCATATACAGTAGAGTAGGGTGTTATATATATATGATTTTAGACGGACCGTGAACTACTATTAATTCTTTATGTACGCGTCAAAACCAGCAGGACCGGAGACCGACGAACAATCGTCATGCATATAACAAGTGCCTCCTCCTATTGGATACGAGAATCCTTGGCATCCTCCTTCGTTGTTACAAGAAACAGCGCAGTCTTCTTCAGAAGTCACAGAAACCCCTACCCCTACTTGACCACCGTCACAGGTCTTCGCAGCGCCTGCTAACGTGTAGCCACCAAGAGCCCCACCAGCGTCACCACCAGCGTCACCACCAGCGTCACCACCAGCGTCACCACCAGCGTCACCACTGCCACACGACCCTTGCTTGTCCACCGTGCACCGCTCGCGAATCTGGCGCTGGATTTCTTGGCAGGCGGCGTGGTGGCCGTTTATGCAACACGACCCTTTTTTAACACCACCGGACCCCATCGTGTCCAGCTTGAGTGCGGCTTCCAAATCGCCCGTATCGCACGAGGAGGCCACCCAAGCACCGTTAGAGTCTAACACCGCGATCTGGTCGGCGTTTAATGTGACACCAGCAATACCGGCCTGAACGTCTTCGGTCGCGCCGGAGGAGTAGTACTTGAAGGATTGGCCGAAGGCCGCCATAGAGAGTAGAATGACAGAGGTGAGTTTCATGATTTTCTTAACATAGTCAATACCTTTATACTGTATTTTGTTTCTTAGGGCCACGTTTTTGGAATTCCTTTCTTCAGGAAAGTCGTGTTGTGTTGTCGATACATGTGCCTGCAAATGTTATTTTTAGTGCTGGAGGTTTGAGTGCACCCGGGATGTTTGCACCTCCACGCCCCGTCTGTTTGCTCAAATTCCTTGAGGTTGTACGTGTTTGAGGTGTCGTTCTCTGTATCTTCAATGTCGGTGTCTTCCTCGTCGGAACTGGATTCGCTGTCGGTGCTCTCGTCGGAACTGCTTTCTATTCCGAGTTCGTTGCGCTTATTATCCACCAGCTCTTGCATTTTGCGAATGTCCGCTTTGCGCTTTTTCGCTATACGCCTTGTCTCTTTAAGCTCGTCCGCTTTGCGCTTTTTCGCGTCGCGTTCCGCCTGTTTGAGCTCTTTTTCGTGTTCTCTACGAAACTTTTCGACGATTCGTTGTTTCTTTGCTTTGATTTCATCGTCCATGCGTTGCGTCAACCGTTCCCATTTCTCCCTCTTCTCTTCCAACGCGTCTTGCAAGGTCTCCGTTGAAACGTCGGCGAGGGTGTCTTTCCAATGTTTGAGCTTTCGGTTCCACTCTCTCTTGAAACTCTTGTAACAAGGCAACTTCTGACGTTCATTGTCCGTGTCGGTTTCTACGGCATTGATGGCTTGAAGAACTCCAACTTCCTCCGCCTTTGCGCACACGGTTTGCATCCGTTCCAAACGGTTGTTCATCGATGTAATGCGTGTTAATTCTTTCTTCGGGTCAAAATCCAAGATCCACGTCAAGCCGAGTGCTTCCACTTGGTCCTCTAACGTCTTTATCTCGACCACCAAGCGCTCCCGTTCGAGTTGATTGGCTTCCTCGGCGGCGAGTTGTTTCTGCGTTTTGACTCTCTCTCCGGCGAGTTGATTCGGAATGTTCTCTTTCAGCATCGTCAACGTGGCAAAGGTGTCCGTGATCGAAAGCTCCCACTCCATGATGCTCTCCCATGGGTACTTCTTGTACCCGTACACCTTGTTTCCTTGTTTGTACGTGTAGCCTTTCGGGACGGTTTCGTTCAACCACGTGACAAACTCTTGCACGGTTCGCTGCAGTTGGTTCTTTTGACGCAAGTACTGATCATGGCTTGTTCTGACGTGACAGTTTATGCGCTCCGGCTCGACCAGCGGCCATTCATGCATTGGGACGTGCTCTGCTAGTTTTACGCCACACTGTACGCGTCTGGCCTCTTCAGCTTCTATGTGCATCGCCGTGGCCTTCAGGTGTCCCAGCTCTCCGGTTTCAAACGCGTTTAAGTCTAGCTCGTTCACTTCCTCCGTTTCAGACACTTCTTCGTCCGACTCTTTTACAATGTCCTCGTCCCCCCACGTAAAGTCCTCCATGTCGAAAACAATAGAGTCAATTGCAAAGTCTTGGGCACGATTAAATGATGTCATTGTGTGTAAGTGTGTGTACATGTTTGTGTTTGTGTTTGTGTTTACATGTTTGCATTGGTTTTATGTGTTTTGCGTTTCTTTTAAGTTACGCGTACAGTACAATTGCTGAATAATTGCTGGATAAAAACGAAACATTACTAATAATATAATTAAAAAACTAGTGTTTGTACCAAAATAAACGATACATTTGAATTTTATCCATGCCCATGCTACGTACCTGTACATATTTTGGCGGCAACTGTGGAAATAAGAAAAATGTGCTGAAAACTTTACTTCATGCTATTTCTATATTCTTTTGTTTTGAATTTGGTTGGTCGTCCCCTCCTTTTTCATCGCTTCCTCTTTCGTCTCCTCCTCAGCAAACGCAACACGCCTACGTAGTTGTACTTTTGGTTGTCCTGCCTCTCTTGTTCCGACAGTCTGTCCAAAGAAAGTATGTTACGTCCTTTGTTGGTTTCGAAGATGACGTAATCGCTCTTGAAGGCGTAGTACCTTTTTGCCACGTTGTCGAGGATGGTATTCAGGTGTTTTACGTCTTTCACTTTCGTACCGTTTACCTTAATCAAACGCTCGTTCTCAGCCATGTTGGAGGCGTAGGTGACGTACGACTGTGCGTTAATGTGGGTACAAATTGTGATGTTTTCCATTCCACTGGTCTCTTGCAACGTGTTAAGGATGGAGTGGTCGAACATGACCGGCTCGTCGTCCTCCTCGTCGTCCGAATCCTCCAAATTGTTAAGGTTCAAGTTCGTATAGGTCATGCCCGCAAACACGCAGTGTTCGATCGCCTCGTATTGTGGGTACCGCAGCCTGACCTTAAACTCGATGGGTTCCAAGTGTACCTTGGTGGTGTGCACCTTCTTACGGTAGTACGATACCTTAATATCGTCCGGTGTAAGGTTTAGCACGAACTCGACGGACGTTAATTCCACCCGCTTGTCGGTGTAATCCACCTGCACCAACCCGTGGGTGTCGACATCGTAGGTTTTCCCGCCGGAGGTGATCGAGAGCAGAATATCGTTCGGCTTCAACCCTGCGGTGTCGCACGCCTGCTCCGATAGGACGGTCTTCACCAGCACGCCCCGGTGCGGGATCTTCTTGTACGCCATGTAGTCCTCCGTGAGCATCTGCGTGCGAAGCCCCCAGCAGGGTAGGCGAAGGATGACGTCCTCGTACTCGCACCAGTGGGTGAAGAAACGGAATATCTCTTGGATCGGGACCGCCAACCCGAGGCGCTCCGAGTCGCTCACCGCGGCCGTGCAGATGCCCACGACCTTGTTCTTCAGAAACAACGGTCCGCCGCTGTTGCCCCCGTTGAGGCTGAGATCGAGCTGGAGCATGCCAAGCCCGCGGCTCGAGAGGCTGCCGTCGCTTATCTGGTAATCGCTTTGAAGGTTGGGGAACCCGACGGATTTTATTTTCTGCGACGCCCCCTTGATGATCTCCGTCGTGTTCAACGGGCAGTTCGGGATGCTCGCGATCCACTCGACGGCGTCGCCTTCCCACCACCGCGGCTGGGGCAGTGCGGGGTTCAGCTCAAGGATGGCAACGTCCAAGTTCGGGCTGACATGCTTCACCTTGCACGAGAGGAACGAGTTCTTTCGCTCCGGCCACTCGAGGAGGCACCAGCGGGTGCTGTAGTTCTGAACGACGTGGAAGTTGGTCAAGAGGTAACGGGCCCCGGCCTCGGGCGTGAACTTCTCTCCAAACAGCGAGGGGTCCACCATGAACCCGGTCCCCCCCGCCTCGTACTCGTTTTCGAGCAAATAGGGCTGTTCCCAGCAGTGGGAGCGACAGACGCCCTGTATCTTGCATATGCCGCGCTTTACCTTGTTCAACGTGGACGAGTTCATTTCTTAGCATTTTCCGGGGCCTTTATAGTCTCTTTTTATCTCGACTATATAGGTGGCCTCGTTTTATCCGTAGATGGACTACTACTATCAGACCCAACGGCTGCTAAGGCTGTACAACGGGGGAACGGACCGGAACGTTCTGGTCCACTTCTTCTCCCAGCTGCAGCAGCTCCGTTTTCTGTACTCCATCGCGCTGATCAACGCCATCTCGGCGGCGCCGAAGGCAAAGGGCCCGCACGATCTCATCCGAAGCAGCATCACGTGGGAGCCGTACATGAAGCACATCACCCTGTCCGACATACGGAACCAGATCGTCTTCATCATCCGCAAAGAGTTCAACGAAATTATCCGGCCGACGCCGTACGTGCACCCCGACGAGACGGACGCCACCTTTTTGGCCCACGACCGCTCCTCCACCATTGGGCTCCACGTGAAGAAGCTGGGCAAGCTGATCGAGACCTGCTTCTACATTCGGCACGTTTTTGTCATCGTTCGGTGCCCGGAGCAGATCGTAGAGAGCCGGTGGAACACGTACCACGAGACGGTGCACCGCCAGCCGTTGTTTCAGAGCGTGAAAGAGGTGTACGAGCTGTTGCGAAGTCTGACTATAAATAACCCTTCTGAACATTCAAATGCCAAAGAAACAGACGTACAAGCAGATGATGAGTGAGATAATTAAGCCGAAACGGCCGAAGACCACCAACAAGGAGAACATCCGAAAAGTGGTCGGCGGCGGAACGCACGAGAAAGTAAGCAAAATATAATATATAAGTGTACTGTACATGCCTTAGATGAGTCTGAATTATAGTAATCGTAGAATAAGTCCACAGGCGGGCGACACTGTGGAATGCGGCGAGTTCAAGAAAACATGTGTTGTGGTTAGGGTTCATCGTGTTGGCCAAGAAAACCGCCTTATTCTTCGTATGTTGGACAACAACGAGACGTACGAGACCACCGCCAGCAGGTGCAGCCTGACCAAGGGGTACAAACCAAAAGCCACACACGTGTTCTGGTTGTCCACCAGAGGCTGGCCGGACGCAACCATGTATTTCGACGGCACAAAGATTTCGACAAAGAGGGCTATGGTCCAACGGTTGGAAAACGAGCAATTTCGTTTCGTAGGCCACAACACCGTCTTCACAATGAACAACAGAACCATTTCTCTGCATGGGGAAGAATTAAAGGTTGGAAAATTCTTTTACGTCGACAGCTACGTTGTCGAAGGCGTAAGGATGGTGTTGCACCGTGCGACCATCAGCGAGGAGATGGGGATACGGGAAGCGGAGACCGAATACCGACCGCTGGCGGCGTGGAACAGGCTACCACGCGCTGGGGCCAGAGTACAGATCCACACGGACGATTACGAAACGAAGGAGCTGGAGACCGGCGTCGTTCGCTACGTCGCGCGGCCAGAGGTGGCAGGGCCCCACAACACGTTGTACGCCGTCTACGTCCCAAGGAAAATACTGTACAAGACCCAGTACGAACTCACGGTCTGCGACCCCCCCGTCTCGTTGTCCAGCATTATAACGCAGTTGGAATCCATAGACGTCACCATTCCACTACAATCCTTCCGAGAACTGTGCGGCGATTTGATGGACGCCGACCCAAACTTGGTGCTCTACATGGACGAGTCCACCGATGAGCTGAGCGAAGGGTTTAGCAATCGAAACATGCCCTACCCCGTGCAAGGAGTCGGGGATGCGCACTATTATTCCGCCAAGGATTTGGTCCGATGGGTGTGCAAAACAAAGACTCCGGTGGACAAAGATTTTCCCTATTTTCGAATATCGGATACCTACCTTCCCTTGAAAGACGACTCTCCGAACAGCCGTAACAAGCTCAACCAAATCGTATTTCTCTCGAAACCTTCCATCGCAAAACTCAGCAGGCCCAACCGAAAACGAAAGTCAGAGACAGCGAAGTGCACACGGCTGCAGATTGAATTAAACACCCTCAAGCTTCATTTACAAGCCAAAAACAACGCTTTGACAACGAAAGGTCTGAGCGTGCAGACGAGAGTAAAACTGCGTAACAATATCGAAGAATTAAAGGGCAAGATCGAAAAAAAGAGAAGGGAATTAGAAGCCTGTCTGCGAACTCCAAGCCTCAAGCGTGTCAAACAAAACTTACTTATATTACGTTTTTAAATATTACAACCCTTCCGTTTGGTATGTATTCTTTACCCCCCGCACCGTGCTCAGCTCGATGGACACCGCCATGGTGTAGAACAGTCCGACGAGTTGAATGAACACCTTCAGCCCGTGCTGCAGCACGCGGACGAAGACCGGCACCACGAACTGGAGCACAACGCTCGCGCCGTACCCCGCCGCCAAGAACACGACGAGGTCCCCGAGGTGCAGGTTGTAGCAGTCGGTCTCGACCATGCTCAGCGGCGTGCGGTAGATCGCGTGCTGAAACATGGTGTCCAAGCTTTCGATGCGGCGAAACAGCCACAGGAACGGCGCCGTGTTGTACAGGAACACCAACATCTCCGGGTAGTTGACGCGCAGGAACGTGAGCGGCGCCCAGAAGACGCCGAGCGTGGCAAGGTCCGGGACGCTCTCCGGGCAGCTCTTGAAGCTGGTCTGCACAGAGCACAGAAAGCACTCTTCGCTGCACGTCTCCGCGAGCGCGGGAAAGTAGGAGCAGAAGCACTTCGGAAACAGGACGTCGTTCGCGTAGCTGTACAGGTCGTCCACCAAGCAGTTCGGGACGTTCGGAAAGCAGGGGACTGTCCACCCGTACGTCGTGAGCAGGAAGATGAAGGCCACGATGTACGGCATGAAGGGGGACACGAGCGCCAGCAGCGGGAAGGACGTGAACCAGTCGACCGCGAACACCGCGAGCCCAAAGTAGAGCATGTAGCGAAGCGACGTGGAGATGTGCACCAGCCGGTCGGTCGTCTTGTCCCGCTCGCAGTAGATGATCTCCATGGGGCACGAACCGGCGAACGGGTACGTGATAAACCACGACGCGCTGTGCGCGAAGAACGGGACGTACGAGTCGTCGGTGACCGATACAAAGTCGCTCAGGACCGTGACCGCCGGGACGCCGTTGCGCACCTCCCACTCCGCGAAGAGGTGGTCCCAGTCCTTCACCGCCCGCTGCCAGTTGGTGAGAAGGGTCGTGTTCGAGGTGCTCCGAAGTTTGATTTTCTTGGAAGACGTCGCGGCCTCGTCCATCATCTTCCCCACGTCCTCCCGCCACGCCCTCGCGTCCTTGTCCTCCTCCGAAAAGAAGGTCGTGAAGCTCGGGAGGACGACGGGGACGTAGGTGTGCTCGTAGTAGGCGGCCATCCGGTCCCCTTCCGTGATGAACGTGTTGATGAAGTTGTCGACCACGACGCAGTTGATGCAGACCTTCCCGGCGCACGGCGTGATGTCCGTGTTCAACCCCGCCGCGTGCAGCACGAAGCTCCTCGCCCTCAGCCTGTGGGGCGCCCTCGACACCGACGACCGCACCGTGGCGCGCTGGGCCATCCGAAAGGTGCTCGAAACGTTCAGCGACGGCAGCGTGAAGTTCACCTTCGCGAGCGCTTTCCCCGTCGCGCTCACCTGCTGCTTCAGGTCGACGGTGCTGGTGTGGTTGTACACGGCCTTGGCGGCCTTCGCCGCGTGGGCGTAGATGCGGTAGACGTTGCCCCACCCGGTGTCGGAGGTCTTAATGTTGCCGTCGAAGCTGTGAAACACGGAGTGGACGAACGAGTCGAGGTGGCTGAACGTGAGGGTCCGTTTCAGCGCGACGCGCGCCTTGTTCCACAAAGGCAAGTACAGGTCCGTGTCCACGCCCGCCTGCTTCATTTCGCTCACCATCTCGGCGTTGTCCATCTCCCCGAACGCGTACTGGCCGTAGATGATTCCGGACGTTAGAACGCTGTGCATCACCTCGTACTTTCGGCGCCAGTTGTACACGATGTCGACGGGAATGGGGAGCCCCGTCTGCTTCTGCATCTCTACCGCGAGCGCGCGCTCTTCGGCGCACTTTACAAGCTGAACGCGCTCGATCGGCCGCATGGTGCTGAAATTGTAGCCCTTGTACTCGTTCACCAGCAGGTCGCAGGTGGAGGTCCCGTTCCACGCCATGCTTTCGTGCAAAATGTTCGGCAACCGGTGCATGCCGTGCAGGCGGCGCGACGACGCTCCGTGCCCA
>MDTG01358210.1_pt1 | contig 10448 bp, 8 predicted proteins | sample 811421 | NCBI WGS metagenome assembly MDTG01 (sample SAMN05326645, study PRJNA326480) | marine metagenome | isolation source: seawater | place: Pacific Ocean: South East | collected 2011
CTTACCCGTTTTTGATGATTTAGTTTACGCTTCGGAGATCGAAAAATTACGGGCAGGTCCTAGATCATAGGGGCTGTCAGAGGAGAGCAAAAACGCCATGTCTAACGCGCAAGAGGGACAACGTGCCCCCGATTCCAAACTTGCCCACCTCGATGCCTGTTTAGGTAACGAAGTGGAATATCATAAATCGACCGGTCTTGAACAATGGGATTTTGAAAACCAGGCTGCCGCTAATATTTCTTTAGAGCGCTTGTCCATTGAAACGACATTGGTCGGCAAAAAAATCGCTGCCCCGGTGATGATTGCACCTATGACTGGGGGAGTCGCAAGAGGGCATGAGCTTAATCGAATGCTTTTTCGGGCTGCTGAGAAATGGCGCTTACCGGTTGGCGTTGGCAGTCAACGTGTTGCATTAGAAAATGCCCAGCGCGCTTCTTATTTTCACGCACGAACCGATGCTCCAAGTACGGTTATTTTTGCAAACGTGGGTGCCGGGCAGTTTTGTAAAGGCTGGGGGGCTGAAGAGGCGAAACGTGCTGTCGACATGATCCAGGCCGACGCGCTTTATGTGCACCTCAATCCCATTCAAGAAGCTTGTCAGGCGGGCGGCGATGTAGATTTTCGGCAACTTACCGATGCCGTGGCTCGTGTGTGCAAGGGACTACAAAAAGAAGGGATTCCTGTTTTTGCCAGAGAGGTTGGCTTTGGTTTAAGTGAAGACGCTGTTCGTACTTTGATCGATTGCGGTGTTTCAGGTCTTGACTGTGCTGGCTCTGGTGGTACTTCCTGGGCGAAGGTGGAGGCTTTGTGTACTGAGGATAAAACCATGCGAAACTTGGGCATGCTTTTTGGGGAGTGGGGCATTCCCACATCACAGGCCATCCAAAATGTGCGACGGGTCTCCCAGCGAATACCTTTGGTGGCTACAGGCGGTATCCGCTCTGGTCTAGATGTCGCAAAGGCGATTGCTTTAGGTGCTGATATCGCAGCGATGGCGCGTCCGATGCTCTTGGCGGCGGACGAGGGCGAAGAAGAAGTAGATCGCTTTATCAATGAAGTCCTATTGGGTCTTAAAATTGCCATGTTTGGAATTGGGGCCTGTGATCTCGAAGATCTGAAAAACACACCACACCTACACAAAACCAAATAAAAACAAATGCTTAGATTATGACTGCATGCATCATATCCAACGACAAAAAACATCAGTAAAATTTGTTTAGTGGAGATGAAGACGTCATACTTAATGCAGGATTCTTTAGACTCACCCGGGGAGAGGTGTATCGTGACCTGGTGTGCCAAAACATTAACCGCTTTGAATATGCGCCTATTTAGGCGATGGCCTGCAGTGCTATGTCTGCTTATTTTTGCGAGTACGATGGGATGTATGGCCGAGAACAACCTCGTGGAGGGAGAACTTGTAGAGGAACATTTTATTGTTTCAGATGAAAACCCTGCAGTTCAAATGAGTGCTAAAGACGGGCATTTGATGGTGAGCTTGTCTCAAGAAAATGGAGACGCTGTCAGCATGGTCTTAATTCAGGTACCAAGATATTCCGAGCAGCCACTACGGACGCCTATTAGGGTGGGAACTGGAATGGAATCCGATCGGGAACGGCCCTGGACTGAAGTGAGTCGAGGTCTAAAAGACATTTCATATCGGTCAGATGGAGCTCGTATCTTGGCGATGGAAGTGACCGATTACGCACGTTCTTATTCGGGTACCGTGGAGCTTTATGAAAATCGTGACGAAATTCGCGGCTTTGTAGATGTTCAGCTGGATGAAGGTGGCTATCTTCAAGGCGTGTTTACGGTCAAGGTTATTACCCACGTAATAGAATAAAGCCCAAACGTTTGACACTCAGTCCAATTTTTCCCACAATACGCCTACTTAGAGCATTTGGCTCTGATGCTGATCACAAGGAGCTTGTGCTTTTATGGCGTCCACATATTCTACAGGTCACAATGACAATTTTGATTATTTAGTCGATGTAATTACCGAAAAAGTCAAAGCGAGATTATCTCAAAACATGGAGACATCGTTTTCAGATGCACACCATGATTGTGATGATGAATGCGGTGGCGCATGTGATGCCACTTCCGCAGATTGTGGCAATTGTGATTTCTGTGTTTTGCGAAAAACGGAATCAGTTAAGAACCTGATCGGAATGGGCGCGTCCCGGGTTGGGGCCGGCCCTGGCGGGATTAGGCCTGACGGGAATATGGCCGGCTTGATCGATCATACGCTATTGAAGCCCGAAGTGACCAGGGAAGACCTAAAGAAGGTAACTGACGAGGCCAAAAAATGGGGCTTTGCTACAGTCTGCGTTAATGCGGCGAATATTCCCTTCGTTGCTCGTGCTCTTAGAGGGAGTAAAACAAAACCCATTGCGGTTGTTGGTTTTCCATTAGGCGCGATGACGCCGACAGCCAAAGCCTTTGAAGCAAAAGAGGCAATTCGCAATGGGGCTCGTGAAATCGATATGGTCATAAACATTGGTGCATTAAAATCGAAAAACTACAGTTTAGTTTGTGAAGATATATGTCGCGTTGTGGAGGCAAGTAAACCTTACCCTGTCAAAGTTATTATTGAAGCTTCTGCTTTAGAACGAGATCAAAAGGTTGTTGCATGTGCTCTATCGAAGGCTTCGGGTGCTCATTTTGTAAAGACGTCCACAGGTTTTGGAGCACATGGCGCGACTTTAGAAGACGTGACACTCATGCGTGAAGTCGTTGGCGATGACATGTTAGTTAAGGCTTCAGGTGGGGTACGCAATAAAGAAGATTTAAGGAAGATGGTAGAAGCGGGAGCAAACCGTATTGGTGCGTCTGCTTCAGTGGCTATCATGAGTGGAAAGAAAACTACATCCAGTTATTAAACCGGAGCGACGATTGCGTTCATTGATAAACGGCTTCCTCAAATGGGGACACAAATGCGGGTGCATTTTAGGGCTTTTTGCCATGTTTGGATGCACGAGCTTTTTAGGGGCAACTTTACCTCCGGGCGCTTCAGGTGGTGTGTTTTCAAAGGACCCGAAAGGTCTGCCCGTTATGTCACGGGTGATGCACAACCATCAACAAGATTTAAACCAAGCAACTAAACAAAAAGTCGAAATGCAATTTCGAATCTTGCGGCATCTTAATGTGACGTCAAAAGATTTTAGAAAGCAGTTGACAAGGCGTGCCGCGAAATGGCGTAAATCCCTTGAGAATGAAGAACGGTTGTCTAAGCAGGAACTAAACTTAGTACTAGAAGGTGCGCATTGGGCAGTCGAGTTAGATACCTTATTATTTTCCATTTGGAAGGAATATCGTAACTTTCTTCCTTATGCTTCAGAGCCGGATATTTATGCGCCATCAAGAGGCGCAAATCTTTTAGATAAAACTTCCCGCATGAAGGGAGGACTTTTAATCCTGGCCGCTGAAATGATGCGAATGGACAATGCAGGCGCTATTATCGACGCCGCTAAAGAACTTCCTCTGCTTACTTTTTTAATGAACCGTGGTGATCCCAAAATTGGTGTACCTGGCGAAAGTTTTGATAGAATTACGGGTGAGTTTTACGAGCCAGACCGTCGATGGCTTTTACGGAAATTTCTTTTTGATATCGAGTACAGTCAGCACGAGCTGAATAGTCTGGCAGCTCATGACAATAATGTCGCTTTTGCATTAGCAGTGATCCAAAAGAGTAAACAGGCGCATCGATTAAAGAAAGAAGGTCCCGTTGCGCGACAAACAAACTATACTTACGCGGTTACCGAAAGGACTTGGATGAGTATTCTGACGCCGTATTATGTTTGGAAACTCAACCAAATGATGAATAAAAAAAGCGGTTCTAAGATAAAAACGTTACCGACGCTTGCTGAAACCGATACTGCGACGGAATCATTTCATGACAACTTAGAACCCATGGATGTTATCTTGATCGATGAACAAAAAAGAGACGTCGAGGGAGAAAAGGAACGGTTTGACCATGCTGTCGTTTATTTAGGATCTTTTCAGGACATAAAAGAGAACGAGCTGGTGGATCATTCGGCTCTTGACATGTATGGCAACAGTATCAGACGCGGGTATAACTTTTTAGAGCTAGCGGGCACTGGGATTAAGTTGTGGAGCCTTGAGGAAATCTTACAAGTAAATGAAATTGTTTTAGTGCGTTATATTAAAGACCGTAAAGTTGATAACCTCACTCGTATCAACGACGAATCGATGACGGAAGAGGACTATGCTGAAGTTGTACCGGTTGAGACTGAGAGCGGGTGGGATCGTGCTTCAGGCAGTGTGGTGGAAGATAATAATTTAGGTGATTTGACATCGGTGAATCAAAATAAAGACGAGTGGAAAATATTTTCACAGAAATCCATGCAACAAAAAGTACTTTTGGACCACACATTAGATCTGATGTTGCAGCCAAAATTTGTGAACCCGCCTTCATTGACCGATCCGGAGCGGTCTTCAATTCTTATTTCTTCAATTTTTGGATTGAAAAATTTAGGCGTGTCGTTGCGTTCAGGACAGAATATGCCATCGCTTAACCAAATGATTACTGCAGCTGTCGTTATGGGTGAAGTGGCTGAAATACCTTTGGTTGTATTAAACGGAGAGGTTCATGCTGGTGGTAAAGCGAAGTTATTTTTGATTAAAAATTTCTCAAACCGAAAGTAAGGAATACGCGTGCGCGCATACGATATTATATTAAAAAAACGAAATGGCGAAACCTTAGTTGAAGCAGAAATTCAATTTCTTATAGAAGGCTATACCAAAGGCTTAATTACTGAGTATCAAATGGCCGCTTTTGCAATGGCGGTTTTCTTTCGGGGAATGTCTTCTCCTGAACTCGCGCGTTTTACAGAGAGTATGTTGCATTCAGGTTCTGTGATTGATTTGTCACATATTGATGCTTTGAAAGTAGACAAGCATTCGACCGGAGGTGTGGGAGATAAAATTAGTCTACCTTTAGCACCAGCGGTGGCCGCTTGCGGCGTACCCGTTCCCATGGTGTCAGGGCGTGGCCTCGGACATACCGGAGGTACTCTCGATAAATTGGAAAGTATTCCAGGCTTTCGTGTAGATCTCGACGTCAAAGCCTATAAAAATTTAGTCGAAAATATCGGGTGTTGCTTGATCGGGCAAACAGGCGAAGTGGCGCCCGCTGATAAAAAGCTGTATGCCTTAAGAGATGTTACCGCGACAGTCGACTGCATTCCACTTATTGCTTCATCGATTATGTCAAAAAAACTCGCTGAAGGGATCGATGCTTTGGTGTTAGATGTCAAAGTGGGCTCAGGTGCTTTTATGAAGACTATAGAGGAAGCAAGAGATCTGGCTCAAACCATGGTTGGTATTGGTGCACATATGGGTAAAAAAGTGGTCGCAAGATTAACGAATATGGATCAACCTTTAGGTCGTATGGTGGGTAACTCTCTTGAAGTCGTTGAGTCTTTGCAGGTTCTATCGGGACAAGGTCCTCAGGATGTTATTGATTTAACAGTAGAGCTTGGTGCCGAAATGTTGGTGCTGGGCGCTGTAGCTTCCGATATTGATACAGGTCGTGAACAAATAAAAACAGCTTTAAATGACGGGAGTGCACTCGCGAAATTTGCTGAGATTATTAAAGCGCAAGATGGTGATCCGAAGATTGTTAATGACTACAGCCTCTTGCCTCTTGCTTCACAGACGACAGAAGTCACCGCAGCAAAAGATGGTGTTCTCAAAAGCGTCAACACGGAAAAAGTAGGCGTTGCTTCGATGTTACTTGGGGGGGGCCGACAAAAGGCAAGTGACGAAGTGGATCCTTCTGTGGGGATTGAAGTTATGGTTCGAATTGGGGATGAGGTTAAAAAAGGTCAGCCTATTGCAAAAATTTACCATCAGGAAAAAGGGCTAGAGGCTTGTAAGCAAGGCTTAAAAGAAGCCTTTGTCTTCCAGGAAGAACATGTTGCCGCACCAGCCTTATTTATTGAGCGTGTCGATAAGGGTCATTCATGAGGCATTTTTTGCTGCTTGCTTTCCTTTATTTGCAACCGCTAGTGGCGCATGCAAACGCCGATAGCGGTATCATTTTAGATGCAGGTGTAATAGCGGCGCCAGTTGCAAAAAACGTTAAAAACGAGACAGAAGAAAAGCAGATGCCGGCTGTTCAGGCTCAGTCTACCACTCCACAACCCAAATTATCCCAAGTAAGTCAGCGTACACTCGAACAGGATTGGTCCGGTAGGATGATGGGATTGGTGGGGTGTTTATTTATTCTGCTTATAGGATGGGCTTTTTCTCTCAATCGCAGCCAGATTCCTTGGCGTTTAGTGGGTATGGGAACGTCCCTACAATTGTTCTTTGCTTTTATTGTTTTAAAAACAAAAGCCGGCTTGGCGTTTTTTGAAGTCGCCAACGATGTGGTACGAAAATTATTGTCTTTTTCTGACGACGGTGCACGTTTTATATTTGGTAACCTTATTCACAACAACGTTCATATCGGCCAACCTCTTTTTGAGCCTGCTACCATGTCGCCTTTGCAGCCTGATGGCTCTTTTGCGGCTGTGGGTGCGATGTTTGCTTTTAGCGTTTTACCCACGATTATCTTCTTTAGCGCGATGACCGCGGTGTTGTACCATCTCAATATTTTGCCGCGGCTAGTGAGGGTTATGGCCTGGATGATGCAAAAAACCATGCGCACCTCCGGAGCGGAAAGCTTATCTGCTTCAGCGAATATTTTTGTAGGACAAACCGAGGCACCCTTAATGATTAGACCCTTTCTCAAAGAGATGACTTCTTCTGAGTTAATGGCCGTAATGACAGGTGGTTTTGCCACCGTGGCCGGTGGTGTTATGGCTGCTTATGTGGGAATGTTAAGTGGTATTTTTCCTGATATTGCTGGTCACCTTATTGCTGCGAGTGTCATGTCTGCGCCCGCGAGTTTGGTTTTGGCAAAAATGATGGTTCCCGAAATAGAAACACCCACCACCATGAGCGCAGATGATGTTGTGGTTGAAAAGCAAGATGCAAACGTCTTAGCGGCAGCAAGTCGCGGGACCACAGAAGGTCTTATGCTGGCATTGAATGTGGGTGCCATGTTGATCGCTTTTATCGCTATTGTGGCCATGCTCAACTGGATACTTGGCGCCCTAGGCTCTTTGATAGGTTTTGATGGACTTACTTTTCAAGTGATTTTGGGGTGGGTTTTAGGCCCGTTAGCGTGGATGTTGGGCGTGCCGTGGGATGATGCAAATGTTATTGGGTCCATGTTGGGGACGAAAACGGTTGTGAACGAATTCGTGGCTTATATGGAACTTGCCGATGGGATGAAGAATGGCAGTATTCAACACGCGAAGAGTGTGGTGATTGCGACCTATGCTCTTTGTGGGTTTGCGAACTTTTCTTCAATTGGTATCCAAATAGGTGGTTTGAGCGCCATCGAACCATCTCGTCGAGGTGATTTGGGGCGTTTAGGTTTACGTGCGATGATCGCCGCTACTTTGGCTTGTTTTCAAACAGCAGCTATTGCAGGTATGTTATTGTAAATATAAGAGGTGTCCATGAATCAAAATGAACAAGAGAATTATACAGGTTTTGAAGCCATCCAGGCCGCTGCGGCTTATATCAAAGATCAACTCGGTGAAGCTAATGATGTTGCCTCCGTGGGCGTTGTTTTGGGGTCAGGCTTAGGTAATGTTGCTGATGAAGTGATGCAGGACGAGAATAGCAAGGCCATTGATTATGGCACGATTCCGCATTTTCCAACCTCTTCAGTTGTGGGGCATAAAGGTCGTTTGGTTTACGGTCAGCTTAAAGGGAAGCCTGTTTTACTAATGCAAGGTCGCGTGCACGCTTACGAAGGGTATTCTCCTCAACAGGTGGTATTTCCGGTTCGTGTTTTGATGGCGCTGGGAGTTAAAAGACTGATGCTGACGAATGCGGCAGGCGGCATTACACCTGGGATGAAACCTGGCACCCTTATGCTCTTGAGCGACCATTTAAATTTAACCGGCCGTAATCCGCTGATGGGAAAAAACGATGACCGTTTAGGGCCGCGGTTTCCAGATATGTCCTTTACATATCACCCAGAACTAAAAGCTATGGCGTACGATGTTGCTAAGGAGCAAGGTTGTGATTTGATGGAAGGTGTTTATGCGGGCATGTTAGGCCCGAGCTATGAAACACCTGCCGAGATTAAAATGCTTCAAACCTTAGGTGCCAACGCCGTCGGCATGAGTACGGTTTTTGAAGCCATCGCTGCCGGCCACCAGGGCACACAAGTTTTAGGTATGTCCTGTATTACCAATCTAGCGGCGGGTATTTCGGAGCAAGAATTATCTCACGAAGAGGTCGCAGAAACAGCTAAGCGTGTTGAGCATACTTTTTCGGCGTTAGTTTTGGAGCTGGTAACGCGCTTTTAACTCAGTTTATTTTTGATTTAAAGAGGGTTGATCCAGACCTTGTGGAAATAAGAAACTTAAAATTAAGGCGGCATCTTTTAAAAGGAATCGGTGATTAAAAGATGTATGCCTGAGCTCGTCCCCCCGGCGATAAAAATGGCTCCGCTGGGGCCTCGAAAGAGTTGGGCATGAGGTGTTGGATATTCTACGATAATATCTTTGTTGGCACTGCCTTCGATCATTCGAAGTACGGTGCCTTCCGCATTAAGAAAAACCCAGCGCTCTGGCTGACTTTCAATAAACGTTTCGGGTTGGAAGCGGTTATCGAAAATTAGAGGGGCATCTAGAATGAGGTTTGGTTCGTCGTTTTCTCTTAAATCATAGAGACCTTCAGTCGTAAGAACTTTGACCTTACCATTGCGATCATGACCAACATGCAACAGGCTGCCCTCAAGGGAGACTTCCTTGAGCGCCCATGCACTATCGATATGCTCCAAAAGAACTAATGCGGGCTGGGAGTTGTTGTTGGTGTGCCATAACCAAATTTGATTAGAGTTTAAGGATTTATCCAAGGCAAGGCGGTAGGGACCTTCAGTTGAAAGTTCAAGTTCATCGACCAGACTGCCATCTAGATTTCTTAATTCGACATTGACGCCGTCAACGAGCCAAATTTTTTCGTTCGTTGCCTGTAGATCTGTATCGCAGCTGTTTCTTTCGGTGCTGTTAAGTAAAAGTTCTATATCTGTACTGGTTTCGAGCGTTGTTCTCAAAAGTCCACCAAAAGGGTTTGTGCCATTACAACCACCGTAAATATAAACATTATTATTTGCGTCCAAAGTGCATTTTGCATCGGTAGTAATATTGGCGATAACTGGGCCAGCTTTTAAGGTGCGATTCTCTAAATCCATATAATACGTTTCGACTTGTGAATTGGTTGTTTGTTCTAATGAGCTACCTAGTACCAAAGCACCGTTAGAGGCCTGACAGGCGACGGTCCTCGTTAAGGAAGGAGGGTAACCATTCGTCAAGGGAACAGTTTTATTTGGAGGTCCAACAAACATCAATGCTTCTTTTTGTTTGGCTTCCATGGTGTCTGATGGCCAATGGACTTGGTGTGCTTCTATATATCCTAAGTAGATTTCATTTGAATTTTTGATCGTTAATATAAAATCTAAAGGTGTATCTGAAGGGGTAAGCGATTCGAGATCAGAGTTCAGTTCAGATAGACTTTGAGCTTCGCTTTCAAAGTGGATGCCTTGTGCGGTTGTTGTAAGCAGATGCACGCTGTTGCTTTCACTAAAGACGTCTTGGCCTTCTGGTTGCCAGATTTTGATTTGCAATTCATTTAATGAAACGGAGCTTGGACAGGCAATCATGAAAATAATGAAAAGTGTGATGGTGATTCGGTGTTGGTAGTTCATGGGACCACGCTCACTTTTAAGTGACCTTTTTCTTCTGTGTTGGGCCAAAACAATATGGTTGTTGTAATCGTTGCGCTTAGGATGATTGCGCTCAGGCTTAAGAGTCCCCAGTTCTCCCATTCATTATTGATGTTCCTTGTTTCGTTTAAGTTGGAAGGGTTAAAGAAATTAACAGGCTTAAGAGTGGTCCATTGTTTCTGCATGAGTTGAGAGACGTGTGCTTCGCCGACTGATGATAACGTGGTCTGTTCTAAAGAATTCACATTCGTTTTAACATAGGTTCTTTGGTGAGCATCAATCCACAGTGTGAAAATATCCCAGGAAGTTTCATTCGCCAGGATTCCGGTCAGAATTATCGGCGTCTGCGTCGCTTTTTTTTGAAGTTCTTCTAAGAAATCATACAAGAGGACATCGTTAGGTTGTAATACGAATATTTCCAGAGTTTCATCGAAGGAGGACTGCACTTGGAAGTTAAAATTTTCTTCAACTTTATTTTCGGATACCTCAATCCATCTTGTAGAGGTTTGTATTCCATCTTTTTCGAGCCAAAGACGGTACTTCCCTTTTCCGATATGATTTAAGAGGTGTAATGGTGTGAGCCCGAGACGTTGACCTTCTAAGTAAACAATAGCCTCCGATGGTGTAGAGCGAATAAGGA
>MDTG01052754.1_pt1 | contig 10447 bp, 8 predicted proteins | sample 811421 | NCBI WGS metagenome assembly MDTG01 (sample SAMN05326645, study PRJNA326480) | marine metagenome | isolation source: seawater | place: Pacific Ocean: South East | collected 2011
AGAGAGTACGGAGCTGCAATAGAAGCGAATGTGATGCCAGATTCGTCTGGAGGATCGGTTAGGCCCAACGGATCTGTTATGGTTGCGATTATACTGGAAGCCAACTCCTGTCCGGATCCGACTATATCGAAATATAGCCTCTCTATTCCAACTTCAAATTTGAAATCATTCGGAGGGGTGGTAAATCTAGAGTCGATTACCCAAACATAGCTTTCTCCGTCGCCGAGGTTGAGTAAAGAGCCTGAAGCTGAGTAGGAGAAGGCTTTGATCAATGAAACGTGCAGCGATTTCATTCGATCCCAGTCAGGATCAGAGGCACTGTTCTCAATTTCGCTAACTTTGTACTCTATTCCGGGCTCTATCCAGAGCGCACCCTCCTCGATACCCCATCCACCAAAGAAAGAAACATCGATTGTCAATCCAACTTGGATATCATCATCTCCATCGCCATCGACATCTACTGCATGGAGGAAGGACTCAGTGTTAGAATTAAGCAGACTGAGAAGTGAGGCGCTGAATGAGACGATTTCGAATTGCTCGATAATCTGGCCATCGACATCTACGAATTGTGTCAAGATTACATAATCTGTTATGTTGAACAGGGTCTGCCAAATGTTGTCTACCATTCCTGGGTTGCTGCCGCCATTGACCAACAAATCGTAAGGAGCAGGGTGTTCTGTATTCGGGGGGTAAGACTGCACCAATGAGACTCCTTCTATACTCGGGCCTACCTCAGAAATTGGGCTATTCGATCCTGAAGAGATAACTGAGTTACGGACTTCCTCAACTCTTGATTCTGCATATGGAGAAACAGAGTTCGAGTCGATGAAGGATTCTCGCTCATCGAGCATCTGATTTAACTCATCGAGAACCCCGAAGTCACTGGACTCAAATCTTGGCTCTCCGTTGACGCTAGCGAAGGGCAGGAGAAGCGGAGAGATGAAGATCAAGACGAGGAATATGGTCACTTTAGATGATCCTCGAGTTTTTCCTCGTGGTTTCGAATCTCGGTCCATTCTAAGGCGCACCTCATAGAAGTGCGCTATAGGATATTGCCCTGTTCGTTTACCTCGATATCGCGCTTTCAGAACTTTCAGGTATTGCCGACCATCTCCTCTGAGCCACAATGGGGGCAATTGGTGTATGCTGCGTCAATACCTTCTGGTAGGGTTACTTCGAAGGCTTTGGAGCAACTGCTGCAATCTGATCTAATCGTGGTTCCTTTGGGAGTATCTGATTTTGTCTGAAAATCTGTCGATTGAAGGTCTCCCAGCAATGTGTCTTCGAAATCTGTCATGGGAGTGAGTACTCCTTCAATTGGTGTAGAAACATCGAGAATATCATACATTTCGGTCTCGAATTTAACTGTTGAAACGGGTTCTTCAATGTTGAATGTAGGTTCGGCTTCCCTCCTCCACATTTGAGCCTGCATTTGAGGAGAAGGGGGCTCAGGAATTGGGTCCTCTCCCTCCTCAGAGTCTGAGAAGTCATCCATTCTTCTTCTTACTGCATTGTTGTAGAATATTATCACCGCTGTCAGAGCTGCTACTGCCAGAATAACCACAATTACTGTGATGAGTTGCCAGGTTAGTCCGCTGCTTGTCTCACTTCCCTCAACCACAACCAAAATGTCGGCATACGATCTAAGACCAGCATCATTCTCCACTATACAGACGACGTCGATGGGTCCCTCGGACTCGAATTCGTAGACTACCAATTGTCCATTAATCTGGATTTCGCTATCAGTTCCCTGTCCGATAATCCAAGTATAATCAAGTCCCTCTGACTGATTGTCCTGCGCGAATATTTGGAAAATTGTCTGGACACCGACATCTACATCCATCTGGGTTTCATATAGTGAGATTACGGGTGCGGTGATATCTATAAAATTCACAATTGCATCTTTCTTCGTATGCATCCCAGACTTATCCCAAACCACTAGTGAGACTGTGTGCTGCCCGGGCGAGAAATCCTCTGATACCAGCAAGGAAAATTCTGAAGTTCGTTCAGTCAGCGAGTAGTTAGAGGATATGACTTCCCCATCTACCATCCAATCTAAACCATCTAATTCCCAGTTATCGTCAAAAGTTCCGCTAATGGAAAGTTGTTCTCCGAATCCTTTCGAAATTTCACCCGAAACACTCAGTGATACTGATGGAGGGGACTGATCGACCACTCTCACAACTTTTGATGAGCTAGCGCTTCTTGAGTCGACTGATGTAACAGACAGTCGAACGGTGTAGTTACCCGGACTGTCCCATTGGTATTCTGTGGCCATACCGGTCCTATCGTATACTCCATCATCATCAATGTCCCATGAGAATCCCGACTCAGGGATTTGATTCGATTTATTTGGGGTCCCATTGCCAGAAAGAGTGACTTGAGATCCGACATCGACAGAGTCTAGGTTCGTCTGACTAGTGATGGACGGGTTCAGAACGGGAGTGAGTGTTACGGTAACGGTAACTGCTGCTTCTGAAGCCCCTGAACCTCCTCCTCCCGGTCCAGGACGATTATCCACAATGACGTATAGACGCTCGTCGTCAATATCTCGAGCCTCCCAGGGGAGGTACCTTTCGTTGGAGACCTGGAGCATGTCGGCCGAAATGATGCGTAACGAGGAGGACCAGTTAGAGGAGGGCGAGTAGTATGCGAATGCTGACTCGGTCATTACGAAAATATCCGGTTCACCCGCCATTGTTCTTGCGTAAATCTCGACAAAAGTTCCTTCGTCCACGCTAAAAGGTCCATGAGCGATAGAGAAGTCCCCCGAACCAACTCTGTGTATCGAGTCAGTGAGGGTGAATTGCTGGGGAGAAATTATTCCACCATCCAAGGAAACTTCTGAAGCCTGTCCCCCCTGGGATCCTTCTCCCATGTCTTGTGGGTGTGCTAGATTGTCAATCACCATGTACCATCTTGTTGGTTCTCGATCGGATGGTACCTCCCAATGCCACTCTCCTTGACCAGAGAAAGATTCGAAGACAGAGTCTTTGACCCATACTGATTCTATCCTGTAGGACTGCTCGTTCTGGTACACTGAAACGGTGTTTGATGGAAAGAGGAGGATGTCCACTTCAGAATCTGAGGATATTTCGAAGAAAAGAGTATCTGAAGGTTCCAGAACACCAAGATCGACTCGTAAGCATGATTGATCGGGTATGCTCCAATCTCCAGGAAGGTTTTCCAGATCAGAGTTCGAGCACGCGATTACTCCTTTTGGAGAAATGGCACCAACTGGAGAAATTAATGATAGTAGAACAGCAACGACCAACCCCCTGACGAATCGCATCATCGGCCCGTTAGCTCGTCACTTTTGAATCGTATCCCAATCACGTTCGTTATATGATCTACGGAGTTCTGGGGATAGGAGTCTGGGGGAACCAACGCAATAGAACTACATCACCAACAGACTTCACCCAGTTCCATGGAACCGCGACATGGGTCCTGCCCTCAACTATTGAGTCGGGCGGATCTGAAACGAAGATATGCGTGCATGACCAGTTGTTTACATCGATTACTGAGTCATGAACAGTACCTAGCAGACGCCCATCGGGGATTATTACTGGCAGTCCCCTGATTTCAGATGCGTAACGGTCCGCCATAGAAGGATGCCATTCATCATAATGCATCAACATGACGGAAAGTGAGTTTACTTTCCACGGTTCTTGTTCGCCTTTAGGCTTGGGCGAAGCTTCTCTGCTCCCTTGCCCTTGTTCAACAATCCTCTTCCCCTCTTACCTGCTCCAGTCTTACCCCTAAACGCTCTTCCTCGGTGGCTTGAGCCGCTAGATACCCAGCCCATATCCTTGTCAGACTGAATAGCTGGATGCTCGGGATCGATCATGATAACTTCGTAGAACTTGTTCTTACCGTCTTCACCAACCCAGTAGGAGTTCAGAACCTCCAGATTCGGATACCTCCTCGAAGTCCTCTCCTCGGCGATCCTTTGAATTGACTTGGCCATTGTAATCTTCTTGATACCGGCCTTAGAGGGTTTCCTCTTCATGTGGATCTTGCCCTTTCTTAGGCCTCCTCTTCTAACTCTAGTCCGTACAACTACAACTCCTTGCTTAGCCTTGTATCCGACTCTCCTAGCGGCATCGATCCTAGTAGGCTTGTCAATCCTCATGAAGACTGGTTCCTTCCTCCATCCAGCCATCCTTTCAATTCTGAATCTGGATGGGATACCCTCCTTGGGCTTCTTCCATGCTGCGCTTACGTGCTTGTGCAATCCCATTTCAAGACCTCTAGCGGCCCGCCGACCTAGAACTCATTTATGAGCCTGTTTGCACCACAGAGAATTAGTGGATGAGCAGATTGGAGAGGTAGTTTTCGTCGATATTGGCCTACTGAAGGGTCACGAGGAAGTCATTCCTGACAATCTGGATAAGCGGGAGAAGAAGCTTCTTTCCAAGGGATTCTACAAGCCGATAATCGTTGACCGATCATCCATGGTGATTCTCGACGGGCATCACAAATGGACTGCTGCAGCCAGATTGGGGCTTGTTAGAGTCCCGGTAATCATGGTTGACTACCTAGCGGATGAAGGAGTCCTAGTGGATGTTTGGCCGAACTGTGGAAGAGATTCGATAACCAAGACTGAGGTCCTAGCAATGGGGGTATCGGAAGATATATTCCCTCCAAAGACTAGTCGCCACACCCTGCCATTCGATATACCCTCGATTAGCATACCACTCGACGGCCTGCAAAATTAGTGACTGGAAAAGTTGAGTTGTTTCTCGATTCGGAAATGGGCTCTTGAAGCGAGTGGGGGTGAAAACATAATGAGACCCCCGAGTGATTAACTCAGTCCTATGGCAGCAGCGGCGGAGAGAGTTTCTTGGGGAATCCGGAATCTCTCAAAGGCCATACCCGGGCCAGAGACTGGCGGGATAATCTTGGTGGAGGGAAGTAAGAGAGATGGTCTAGCACTCTGCAGAGAGATGCTGTGCGAAGAAATCTATGCGGGAAGACCGGTTCACTGGGTTGATGGGGGCATGAGTCTAGACCCCTCTGCTCTTATTCGTCCTCTATCAGACAGGGGCAGGAATCCGAGTAGTCTCTCGCTACTACGTACCTGCAGAGCCTTTACTGCCCATCAGATGCATGAGCTGGTGTCAAGACTGGAGACGGACTTACTCGTATTCGAGGACAGTAAGGACGTTCGATTGGTTGTTCTGAGCGATCTCGCGAGCATGTTCGCAGATAACCAAGTGAAGAAAGCGGAGGGTATTGCGATGCTCGAAAAATGTATGAGGACGAGTAAGATGATCGCTGAAGAGAGAGATCTGCTGATGGTGATCACCGTAGTCAGAAGAAGATCCGCCCCGTTACCGAAGACTATGATATCGACTATGAGGGATTATGCTGATGACAGGATATCTCTGATTTCGTACGTAGGGGGACAGATGACAGCGAGGGTGGACTCCCTCGGGATAACAGTGCGTCCCCTGTCTAATCGGAGTCCCTATCCAAGGTTGAGCGATTTTACCGGGGTAGTCCAATCGTCCAGGGATGTCTGCACAGAGCCGTCTCTGGAGAGCCTCTCCTCGGACAGGCCGAACGGTGACAATAAGGACGATGCAGCACGAAGCGCTAGTGCCTCATAGTACTGGACCTCGCCTCTCTGACCGGTAATAGAAGGGCTTCTGGAGATGACCTCAGACCCCATCCTTACCCTATCCTGGGGGATCGATCTAGATCTGTCTACGACGACGAATCGGATCTTTCTTCCGGGTGGGTTACTCTGCCCTATCGACTCTCCTCTGAGTAATGCGGATGCGGTTAGATTCATCACTCTGTGCTCCCCTACTCTTCTTCTGACCCTCCTAGAGACTATCAGTTTCGAAAGTGGTACCTTTCCGTTTCTTAGTTTTCCTATTCGATTACGGAACATGGAGATGCAGCGCCTGACTGCTTCTTCCGGGGTGTCATCTCTGAGTTCTTCCAGGATCTCCTCCTGTATTTCCCGTATCCACTGGCAGGTGGAGTGCTGTCTGAGCTCTATACCCCTAACCTTCCATCCCTTCTTGCCGTACGCGAAGTACTTAGTCAGGGAGGAAACTCCGGTGGTCCTGTTGGGTACGAAGGCTATCCAATCGTAGATGTCTTCGAGTTCTATCGGAATCCCTGACGATGCCTCTATCTTCGACATAAGGGATTCGATTGATTCCACCTGCTCGGATTTCGTCCTCCCTTTGACGTCGATAAGCCAGATAGAGTCCACTATAGCGTGAAGGCACTCCCAACCGTCCTCCTCGGCCATTCTCTTTGACTCCAGAAGTATGTCCCTCGACCAAGCGCATATCGATTCGTGGCATTCTATCCTCCCGAATCTGGCGTTTCTGTAGCCAGTGTAACCGAAGCAGGTGACGAGGAGCCATTTGAGTACATTCTGCCTCCTATCCCAGGAGTCCCCCTTCTCCACAGACCTAGCCTTCAGCTGTCTACGTCTGCTGATGATAGGTGCGACTACCCGTCCCAGAAACCCATGTCTCAAAGTGCAGGAGTGCGCCCTAATCTCAGGGACTTTGAGTTCCATGTCAATTGGAGATGTCTGCCGCCTCTCTATTGACCTACGAGCTTCAACAGGATCCAAGGGGAGTCTACCAGTTCTCAGGTCGGTACGATTGGTAGGGTCGCAGCAGTCGCAATTCATCGTCTCTGGGCTTATATTTCGCGTTGCTATTATGCTGGGGAAGAGGCTTGTGAAGTCCAGTTCGAACACTTTCCTGTGCACTCCGGGAATCGGGTCTAGATACAATCCCCCTCTGTCTGCCAGAATCATCTCTCTGCCGTCCTTGAGGTCCTCAGCCCTGTTCTTCTTCCACGGGACGAGGACGCCGTCATCCATGGACTGCCTGATCTGTATCGCTGAGATTGCAGAGCCCGGTGATAACCGCGATAGGTCCTGCATGGGTATCCCAGATGCTCTGGAGAGCTCCATTAGGCCCTCTATCCCCCCCTCCTTGCCGATGAATGACGAGCCCATGTCAACGTGCACCCTCCCCTCCAGCGCGTGGTAAGCCTCGGACCTGACGAGCCTCCCATAACTCCAGTTCGTTATTGCCTTCCGCCTGAGCACCAGGTTCCTCCTCATCCTACCCAGTCGTAGGGTCTGCCCGCTCGAAGAGGCCATCGAAAGGAGCGCGGGGAAGTCGATGACGTCGCCCTTTCTCGTCAAGAGGACGTCCGGGTCCATCCACCCAACGGCTCTCTCGAGTTCGTGGATGAAGCTCTCGGGCTCTCGTCCGAGACTCATGGAAATGCGTATCGATCCGAGCTTTCCGGGACTTCTACCATCACCCATATCGGTCAGGGTAGCGGACCTGATTTCTCCTCGGGGAGTTCTCTTTCCATAGGCGTCACGGCAGTCCACCAAGAGCAATGCTCTGCTGATTGCAGGAGGTTCCCACTCGTCCTCGATGTCTTCTAATGGCTCGATCCCTCGATTCGAGACCTTGACCCTACTCATGGGACGTACTCCCATATCGAATAGGAATCTCTGGGTGGGCTTGGGATCCACGGAGAAAATCTGGAAGTCCTCCCATTCCCCCAGAGACAGTATGAGGTTCGCCACCCTGGACAGCATCCCCGTTCTGGAGACCTCGACTGCGAGGACTTCCGTCTGTGTTTTGGACTCGTGACTTATCGTCCTCTTTTCCAAACTCGTTGAGAGTTCCCCGTGAGAGGCTTGGACTCCGACGTCCTCAAGTCTGCCAGAAAGAATTCTGAGTTTTTCCGGACTACCCGAGACGTGCAGTATCGGAGACCACGGAACTAGATGCAGGGATGTCTTCCCTCCGTCCTCCTTTATCCAAACGGACATGTGCCCGGACGACCTATCCTGATGAGCATCGAGCACCCAGCCTTCAGGCATCCCCTTTCGACGCTCCTTCGAGCTTCGATATTCGGGAGCTGATTTCCACGAGCATTGCTAGCAGCGCTGGCTCCAGCTCGTCGGAGGCAGGCAGCATACCACAGGCCGAAGAACGACTCCTCACTGACTTCAGAAGTCGGTCGAACTCCTCTCTCTCATCTGATCGGAGGGTCTTCCTGAAGGACGACCAATAGTCCGCCCTCCTCTCGATTCTGTCCCTCCAAGTTGGTACCGTTCTTCCCATGGGAACCTGCCATTGGATTGGCGGTATCAAAAAGATTTCACAGAGGTATTTGTGAATCTGAAAGTGAAGCGGCCCAAGATTGTAGGACGCAGGATAATCATTCATTACATAACTCTGAATAGTTTTCTTGGGTTCGAGAGTTCGCCATGATAGAAGGAGTCCCCGTTGGAGGTGTCGAGGAGGCTCTCCAGTCCGACAGGCAGGGTACCTCTTCCTACAAACCGAAGTTGTTGGGGGTCGCGATCTCCATGGTTGCCATAATGCTGCTAGTTCCCATCCATGGATGGATAATGGACGATGTCGTGGACGAGATAAAGAAGGACCTGGGGATTTACGAGAGGGTGCCCGTATGGGAGAGGTCCGAGTGGCCATACATCACGAGTCAGAGCTACAGTTACGTCATGGAGCTCGGTGATTACGGCATTCTGGAGACGGACAACGAGTGGAACTCTGAGCACCACTTCGTTAGTTTCGACCTGCCCCTGAGCGAGGGCGGGTCCGCTCCGAACGGGGTGGTGAGTCTGGCTGTTTGGCTCCCCGACGTTCCACCAGGGGTCAAGGTCCCAGTTATCGCGGAATTCGGACCCTACTTCGACGAGGCCAGTGTCGAAACCCCGTCGATAGAGGCCCCAGGGACCTGGCTGGGACAGATGATAATCGACCAGATCCTTCCTCATGGGTACGCATTCGCGCAGGTATCCGTCATGGGAACCGGTCGGTCTAACCACTGCATGGACCTGATGGGCAATGCGGAGCAGTTGGGAGTCGATGCGGCCGTGACCTGGCTAGGGACACAGGAATGGAGCAATGGCGGGGTATCGATGATTGGCAAGTCCTACGATGGCTCGACTCCCTGGCAGGCCGCCACCTTCGGAAACGAGTACCTGAAGACGATAGTGCCCATTTCGGGGCTCATTGGGGTTATGGAGCTCATGTGGAAAAACGGGAGCAGCGAGGCGAGGGCCCCGATAATGCACAACGGAGTTTACGGCTCCTACGGGATTGACGGAGACCAGGAGGATATTGGCAACATGTGTCCCGACTACATCATTGGTCCGGGTACTGGAGTGGCTGCCTACATGTGGGGCGGGGAGGTGGCCGGAACTTATTGGGAGGAGAGGTACTTCTTAGACAGGGTGCTGGATAACTACAGAGGCTCAGTCTATCTGATACAGGGGATGCACGACTGGAACGTGGATCCGCACATGGCCGTTCCCGTGATCAATCAACTGAAAGACTCGGGAATCGAGGCGAAGGGGCTGTTCGGCCAATGGGACCATGATTACCCGGACAGGCCGGACTACCACTTCGATCGTTCGGGAGAGGGCAGGGGTAGAGAGGCTTACCCGCAGATGGTGAGGTTCGATTGGATGCAGGACCTACTGGAGTGGTTCGATTGGTACCTGAAGGGAATCGGCGAGCAGCCCGGTCTTTTCGTCGAAATCCAGTCCAACCAGGGGCAGTGGAGGATCGAGGACCGCTACCCCCCCAGCGAAATGGACACCATTTCACTTGAGCTTGGAGGTGAGATGATGAACGTGGCCGGCACGACCACAATACTTCCCAGCGGGAGCTTCGGCCCGATCTACGAGAGCGAGCCGTTCGAGGAGCCGATCTGGATATCGGGGCTGCCTAGGCTGCATGTGGAGGTCACCACCGCGACGGTTGGTGGCCAGATCTACGCACTGTTGGAGGACTGCTCCGAGGCCGGCGATTGCATACATATCGGTCACGCGATTATGGACTTGAGGTATCACGAGGGTGGTACCCAGGAACAGACTTGGCTTCCCATACTCCAGACGATCAATGCCAAGATGGAGTTCTTCGCGATGGACGCTCAGATAGAGGCAGGCCACTACCTGCGCCTATCGCTGGCCAGCACCGGGGAGGACTACCTACCTGCCTCCACCAGCTCGATCGTCCAGATCTCGGAGAGCTCCTCGTCGAACTTGATCCTGGACACCATCCAGGAGGCTGACAAGTTACTGTTCGACCCTCCTATTTGCACCCATCCCTACTGCCAGGACTGGCTGAACCAGACCGCACTGTGATCGAGTTGCCCAGACTAGTAGCAGCTATCCGGAACTAGTTATTGGGCACGGAAGCAAGTCTTGGCTGATACGATTTCCGCACGAGGGTTCCCTTCGATCGCTCTTTCTCCGGCCGTACTAAAGGCAAATGTGTGGTGCAATTTACACCCTGAGTTACCTATTTTGACGATATGATGGTCCGCGCTCCCGGACTTGAACCGAAGTCCGGTATCGGATGAGGCGTTTGCTCTATTGAGGGAGTTGTCACGACAATGCATGGAGGATATTCGC
>MDTG01118997.1_pt1 | contig 10447 bp, 9 predicted proteins | sample 811421 | NCBI WGS metagenome assembly MDTG01 (sample SAMN05326645, study PRJNA326480) | marine metagenome | isolation source: seawater | place: Pacific Ocean: South East | collected 2011
AAATCCTGAGGCTGCTTATGATTATACCAGTAAGGGAAATTTAGTTGCTGTTATTAGTAATGGTTCAGCAATACTTGGTATGGGTAATCTGGGAGCACTTGCATCTAAACCTGTGATGGAAGGAAAAGCTGTTTTATTTAAAAGATTTGCAGATATTGACTCGATTGATCTTGAAATAAATTCGAACGATGCAGATGATATTATAAACTCAATAAAAAATTTTGCTCCTACTTTTGGTGGAATAAATTTGGAGGATATAGCTTCCCCAGATTGTTTTATTATTGAAAAAAAACTTAAGGAACTGCTAGATATTCCTGTTTTCCATGACGATCAGCATGGTACTGCGATAATAACTACTGCAGCATTAATTAATGCTTTGGATATCGCAAAGAAATCAATAGATAAAATCAAAATTATTATCAATGGAGCTGGAGCATCAGCAATGGCATGTGCAAATTTATTCATCAAAACCGGTGTTCCTCAAAAAAATATAACAATGATTGACAGAAAAGGGGTAATTTTTAAAGAAAGAAAAGATTTAAATAAATGGAAAGCCGCTCACGCCATCAAAACAAAAAATAGAACTCTTAAAGATGCAATAAAAAATGCTGACGTTTTTTTAGGATTATCTACAAAAGGAACATTGTCTAAAGATATGGTAAAAACGATGGCAAAGAATCCAATCATCTTTGCATGCGCAAATCCAGATCCTGAGATTACTCCAGAGGAAGTTGAGGAAGTAAGAAATGATGCAATAATAGCTACGGGTAGATCAGATTATCCTAATCAAGTAAATAATCTTATTGGATTTCCATATATTTTTAGAGGTGCTTTAGATGTTAGGTCTAAAACAATCAATGAGGAGATGAAGATTGCGGCTGCCAATGCAATAGCTAAACTTGCCCGTGAGGAAGTTCCGGATGAAGTAGTTGCAGCGATGGGGGGTGAAAGACCACATTATGGTAAAGATTATATCATACCTTCAACATTTGATCCTAGATTAATTAGCATAATACCTTCGGCTGTAGCTAAAGCTGCAATGGACTCTGGAGTAGCAAGAAAAAAAATTGAAAATTTTGATTTATATAAAGAACAATTAAAACAAAGATTAGACCCTACCACTACAATTATGCAGGGTATAAATAATTTAATTAAAAAAAAGCAAAAAAGAATAGTTTTTGCTGATGGTGAAGACGAAAATACATTAAAGGCAGCTATTGCATTTAAAAATTCAAGACTAGGCATACCAATTCTAATTGGTAAAAAAGAGAAGATAAAAGAACAAATTAAAAATATCGGCTATAACGAAAATTTTGATATTGAAATTGTTAATTCAAAAGACACTTTGAAAAGAAAAAAATATGTAAAATATTTATTCCAAAAACTTCAAAGAGAACAAGGGTTACTAGAAAGAGACTGTGATAGAATTGTTAGAAATGATAGAGTTATATGGGCTTCCTGTATGGTGGCTTGCGGTGATGCAGATGGGGCAGTCACTGGTAATACAAGAAGATTTGGTGCATCTTTAGAAAAGATAAAACAAGTTGTTGAACCTAGACAAGGTGAAATTATGTTTGGACTAAATTTAGTAGTTCATAAAGGTAAGACAATTTTTGTTGCAGACACTAGTGTTCATGAATATCCTACTTCTGAACAAATGGCAGACATAGCTAAATCTTCAGCTAGAGTTGTAAGACTGTTTGGATTTGAGCCTAAAGTTGCTTTCGTTTCTCACTCAACATTTGGTCAGCCACTTACAAGTAGAACAAAACATATTAAGAAAGCTGTAGAAATTTTAAAAAATATGAATGTTGATTTTGAATTTGATGGAGATATGCAACCCGATGTGGCTCTGGATGAGGATTATAAAAAATTATATCCGTTTTCAAAAATTGTTGGTAATGCTAATATCTTAATCATGCCTGGTCAACATAGTGCAGCTATCTCATATAAGATGATGAAAACCTTAGGGGATACAAAAGTAATTGGTCCTCTACTTGTGGGGTTAGGTCTACCTATTGAAATAGCACCATTAAGATCATCTACTTCAGAAATTATAAATTTAGCATCTATTGCTGCATATCCAGCAAAAGTTATTCAGTATTAATCTTTTTGAATTCTCAAATCTTCAACAAGAATTATACTTGCAATTACTTCCTCAACATCTAAAATTTCTTTAGCCTCTTCAATTACCATTTCTTTTTCATCTGATGTAACTGCTATTCCATAAACATAGATTTTCTTTTTATAAGTATCTATTTGATAATTTGTAGCTTTTATATTCTTATTTATGATTAAAGCAGTTCTTAATTGTGATGTAATTAAAATATCCTTTGCTGATTGTTGAAAGTTAAACTTTTCTTTAAATTTAATATCATTTTTTACTGATCTAGTCCCATCTGTCTCCCAGGCAAGTTTTGTAAGTTTAAGTTTTTCCTCTGGATTATCCACTTTACCTGTTAAAAAAATTCTTCCATCAAGAACTTTTGATTTAACTGATAAAAGATATTTTTTATCTAGTAATAAAATTCTAGCTGATAAGTTTTTTTGCATGATGGAGTCGTCTATTTGTGTGCCTACAGATCTAGGATCAAATGCAACACTGACACCTGTTCCAAAAATTCCTTTAGAGGCAACTCCTGCACAACTGGATAAAAAAATTGACATTAATATAATTAATATAAATTTATTTTTCATTTTTTAATGTAAGACAAAAATTATATATCTCTTTTTTTGACACTTTATTGTTTTGACAAATTATATCAGTAATTTCTTTTATACTTAATTTATCTATCATTGTAGTAATATTTCTTTTATCTGATTCACTTAAATAATGAGAGGTTTTTTTATTTATATTTTTTTCAGATATTACTAGGGTTAATTCACCCTTTAGTTCAGTTTTAAAAACACTTAAATCGTTTATATCACACTTGATATATTCTTCATAAATTTTGGAAATCTCTCTACAAATTAGAATTTCTCTATCAATAAAATATTCTTTTATAAAAGGTATAATTCTATTTATTTTTTTTGCTGCAACAAAAAAAACTATACAAAAATTTAAATCTGATAGCATTTCTAAATCATCTTTGATAATTTTATTTTTTTCTGGAAAAAACCCATAAAAAAAATATTTTTCACTAAATCCACTAGCTGATACAGCTGTGGTAACAGCTGAGGGTCCCGGTAAAGGAATTACATTTATATTTTCTTTGTAACACTCTTTCACTAATACTGCTCCAGGATCTGAAATACCAGGAGTTCCTGCATCAGAAATTAAAGAAATTATTTTTCCATCTTTTAATAAACTTATAATTTTTGATAAATTTTTTTTTTCATTAAATTTATGATTAGAAATAAGATTATTTTTAATTTTATAAAAGTTTAATAAAGTTTGTGATGTTCTTGTATCTTCACAAAGAATATGATTTGAATTTTTGAGTATTTCAATAGCTCTGAAAGTAATATCACTTAAATTTCCAATGGGTGTAGGTACCAAATATAACCCTTTTTTTATTTTTTTAGTGTTATGTGTAGGGTTTGCCATAATTATTATAGTATAAATGTTATAATATCATTCAATGAAAAAAATATTTAAAATTCTTTTTATAGTATTCCTTAATTACTCAATCTTGTTATCACAAAGTTTTTCTTCTGAGGAAAAAATTAAGATTGGTCTTTTACTGCCATTAACAGGAAACAATGCGAATTTAGGGGAACAAATTGTAAAAGCAGTTCGTATGGCATTAAAAGATATAAACACAGACCAAATAGAAATTTATCCGAAAGATACGAAGTCAGATCCAAGTATAACTTTAATCTCAGCAAAAGAATTAAAACAAATGGGAATAAGTTTAGTAATTGGTCCAATCTTTTACGAAAATTTAATTCATTTAGATAAGCTTGATGATATCACTTTTTTATCATTAACTAATAAAACAATAGATCTACCAAAAAATGTAATTAGTAGTGGTGTCAATTCCACTTCGCAACTTAATACAATAAAAAAATTTATAAAACTTAATAAAATAAAAAAACCAATAATTTTAATACCAAATTCAAACTATGATCTGGAAATAAAAAAAGGAGTCAAAAATTCAAAAATAAAAATTTTTCAAGAACACTATTATGATATTGAGCCAACTAAACTTACTAAACAAATTGAAAAAATTACTAACTATGAAATAAGAAAACAAAATTTATTTGATGAAATAACGAGAATAGAAAACTCTGATGATATAAATAAAGAAAGAAAAATTGAAAATTTAAAAAAAAAATATACTTTAGGTGATTTAAATTTCGACTCAGTTATAATTTCAGATTTTGATGAAAGTTTAAAAAGTGTTATTACTTCTCTACTTTATACAGATGTATCTCCAAAAAACAAATATATTATAACTTTAAACCAGTGGTTTGATGAATCTTTACTTCGGGAAATTAATTCTCAACCAATATTTTATCCATCAATAAATAAAAGCAATTTAGAAAATTTTAAAAAAAAATTTTTTGATGAATTTAACCAAAATCCAGATCATTTATCTTTGTTAAGTTACGATTTAATTGGATTGGTATACTATCTTTCATTAAAACATGATCTTTCAGATATTAATAAATTTTTTAAATCTAAAAATTCTTTTAAAGGTAAAATTGGTATTTTTGATATTAAAAACAATAAAATTAATCATAGATTAAATTTCTATGAAATAAACGAAGGAGTTATTAAAGAAATTTTCTAATTTTTTTGAAAGCTTCATATCTGTGATCAATTTTATATTTTTCCAAGGGAGACATTTCTCCAAATGTTTTGGTCTTTTTTTTTGGTATAAATATTGGATCATATCCAAAGCCATTCTTTCCTTTTGGTTTATTTGATATGTGACCTTCAATCTTTCCACTAACACAGGCAATTTTTTTTTCTAAATTACAAATGGAAAGAGCACAAATAAATCTAGCCTTAATTTTTTTTTTTTTCCAATTTTTGTCTTTTTTATTAAGTTCCCTATAAACTCTTTTAATTGCTTTATTAAAATCGTTATCACGACCACCCCACCTAGCTGAGTAAATTCCGGGTTTTTTATCAAGGCAATCTATTTCTAATCCTGAATCATCTGCGAGGCAAATTAACTTAGTTTTTTTTGAAAAATATTTAGATTTAATTAAAGAATTTTCTTTAAAAGTATTCCCGTTTTCTATGGGGCTTTTTAATTTATATTTAGAAATAGAATAAATTTTGATATATTTAGGCAACAAACTCCTAATTTCTTTTAATTTTCCTTTATTATTAGTGCCTATCAACAAGTTTAAATTTTTTTTTTTAACACCTAGCATTTTTAAATTTTCTTACCATATAACCAACTATGGAAAAAGAACAAAGCATTAAATCTAAAGATGAAAAAGATCAGTCTTTAGACCTGGATGATAATAAAAACCAAGATAAAATAAAAAAAGAAAAAGAAATTTCCAACAATAACGAAGAAAAAATAGAAGAAAAAAAAATATCTTTAGAAGATATATTAAAAGATACAGAAGATAAATTAGCTAGAACTCTTGCAGAAATGGAAAATCAGAGGAGACGTTTTGAAAAAGAAAGAGAAGATGCATTTGAATACGGTGGTTTTATTTTTGCTAAAGAAGCTCTAAGTATAATTGATAATCTTGAACGATCAAAACAGGTTCTAGAAAACGATGAGAATTTAAAGAATACTGAGGCACTAAAAAAAATACTCGACCATTTAAAAATTTTAAACAATGATTTAATATCAATTTTCTCAAAGAATAATATTCAACCTATAAATTGTTTAGACAAAAAACTAGATCCAAATTTTCATCAAGCAATGATGGAAATTGAGGATAATGACAAAGAACCAGGTACTATTATTCAAGAAATACAAAAAGGTTTTACAATAAAAGACCGGCTATTAAGACCATCACTAGTAGGTGTTTCCAAAAACGCATCAAAGATTGATCAAAAAGATAAGAAAAACAATGAAAATATTGAAAATAAATAATGCTCAGATCAACTTGTAGAATAAAATTTAAACACTATATGAAGGAGATAAATAAATTATGAGTAAGATAATCGGTATTGACCTTGGAACAACAAATTCATGCGTGGCTATCATGGAAGGTAGTCAGGCAAAAGTCTTGGAGAATGCGGAAGGCGCAAGAACTACACCATCTGTTGTAGCATTTACTGACGAAAAAGAAAAACTGATTGGACAACCAGCTAAAAGACAAGCTGTAACAAATCCTGAAAATACAATATTTGCAGTAAAAAGATTAATTGGTAGAAATTTTGAGGATACTACAGTCAAAAAGGATATAGAAGCAGCACCATTCAAAATTATTAATTCAGAAAAAGGTGATGCTTGGATAGAAGCTAAAGGTGAAAAATATTCACCATCACAGATCTCTGCGTTTATTCTCCAGAAAATGAAAGAGACTGCGGAAAAATATTTAGGCCAAGCAGTTACTAAAGCAGTTATAACGGTTCCTGCTTACTTTAATGATGCACAAAGACAGGCAACTAAAGACGCAGGAAAAATTGCAGGTTTAGAAGTATTAAGGATTATTAATGAACCTACTGCTGCATCATTAGCATATGGATTAGACAAAAAACAAAATAAAAAAATAGCTGTTTATGATTTAGGTGGAGGAACATTTGATGTTTCAATTTTGGAATTGGGTGATGGTGTTTTTGAAGTAAAATCTACTAATGGAGATACCTTTTTAGGTGGTGAAGACTTTGATAACTCGATTGTAGAATATTTGGTTTCAGAATTTAAAAAAGATAATGGAATTAATTTAAAGTCTGACAAACTAGCTCTTCAAAGATTAAAAGAAGCAGCTGAAAAAGCAAAAATAGAACTATCGGCTGCTGAACAAACAGATATTAATTTACCATTTATTACTGCTGATAAAACTGGACCAAAACATATCAATTTAAAAATGACTAGAGCTAAACTTGAGGCACTTGTAGAGGATTTAATTTTAAGAACTATTCCACCCTGCAAAACAGCTTTAAAAGATGCTGGTATTTCAGCCAATGAGATAAACGAGATTGTTTTAGTTGGTGGAATGACGAGAATGCCTAAAGTTATAGAGGAAGTAAAAAACTTTTTTGGAAAAGAACCAAATAAAAGTGTGAACCCTGATGAAGTAGTTGCGATGGGCGCAGCAATTCAAGCTGGTGTTCTGCAAGGAGATGTGAAAGATGTTCTTCTCCTAGATGTAACTCCATTATCTCTTGGAATTGAAACACTAGGTGGTGTTTCAACAAAATTAATTGAAAAAAACACTACTATTCCTACAAAAAAAAGCCAAGTTTTTTCAACCGCTGAAGATAATCAGCCAGCTGTTTCGATAAGAGTGCTTCAGGGTGAAAGAGAAATGGCATCAGATAACAAAATACTTGGTAATTTTGAACTAGTTGGTATTGCACCAGCTCCAAGAGGTGTTCCTCAAATTGAAGTTACCTTTGATATCGATGCTAACGGTATTGTTAATGTTTCAGCAAAAGATAAAGGGACAGGAAAAGAACAAAAAATTCAAATTCAAGCATCAGGAGGATTAAGTGATGAAGAAATCCAAAAAATGGTAAAAGATGCTGAGGCTAATAAAGAGGCTGACAAAAAGAAAAGAGAGTCAGTTGATGTTAGAAATCAAGCTGACACTTTAATTCATTCAACTGAAAAGAATTTAAAAGAGCATGGCTCAAAAGTATCTGATGCTGACAAAAAAGCAATTGAAGATGCCTCTACTTCATTAAAAGAAAGTCTTAAAGGTGAAGATACCGAGGAAATTAAAAAGAAAACTGAAACTCTCGTGCAAGCATCAATGAAATTAGGAGAAGCAATTTATAAATCACAACAAAGCACAAAAGCTAACTCTGATAAAGATGAGGAAAAAGATAATAAAGGTAAAAAAGACGATAATGTTGTTGATGCGGATTTTGAAGAAGTAAAGGACGAAAAAAAGGACGATAATCAAGAAAAAAGCGCTTAAACTGACATCTAATTGTCTGGGTAAAATAAAATGGCAAAAAGAGATTACTACGATGTCCTTGGTGTAAAAAAAAGTGCAAGTCCAGACGAATTAAAATCAGCTTACAGAAAACTTGCTGTTAAATATCACCCAGATAAAAATCCTGGTGATAAATCCGCTGAAGATAAATTTAAAGAGGCCAGTGAAGCTTATGGCATTCTTTCAGATAAATCAAAAAAAGAGAATTACGATAACTTTGGTCATGCTGCTTTTGAAAACGGTGGAGGACAAAGAGGGGGATTCGGTGGATTTGGAGGATCAGATTTTTCAGATATTTTTGAAGATTTTTTTGGAGATTTTGGAGGTGGAAAAAGTTCTAGAAGTAGAAATTCAAACAACCGTGGTACAGATTTAAGATATGACTTATCAATTTCACTTGAAGAAGCTTACTCAGGAAAAAAAGAGAATATTCAATTTTCAACTTCTGAAAAATGTAATACTTGCAAAGGTAACGGGTCTAAACCAGGCTATACACCTGAAAGATGCTCTTACTGTGGTGGAAATGGAAAAATAAGATCAAATCAAGGCTTTTTCACAGTACAACAAACTTGTCCTCAATGTACAGGAAGTGGAGAAGAAATTACAAATCCTTGTAACGGCTGTAATGGAAGTGGAAATAAACAAACGACAAAAAAAATCTCTGTTACTATTCCAAAAGGTGTTGACGATGGAACAAGAATTAGGTTAGCTGGGAAAGGTGAAGCTGGAACTAGAGGTGGCTCTAGTGGTGATTTATATCTTTTTATTAATGTTAAATCTCATGAATTATTTAAAAGATCAGATGTAAATTTATTTTTTGAATTTCCAATATCTGTAGCTGATGCTACTCTAGGAACAACAATAGAAATACCTACAATTGATGGAAAAAAAGCAAAAATAAAGATACCTGACGGAACTCAAAATGGAAAACAATTTAGACTTAAAGGAAAAGGTATGCCCTTTATGCAAAGGGCAGATTATGGTGACTTGTATATTCAGGTAAAAACAGAAGTTCCTGTATTTTTAAACAAAGAACAGAAAGAACTTATGGAAAAATTTCGAAAAATAGAAAATGAAAAATCTAATCCAAGTATTAAAAAATTCTTTCAAAAAGCAAAAAATTTTTGGAGTAATTAATTTAAGATGAAATCATTTGAAAAAAATCCACCAAAATGGAATTCAAATGAAATTATAGAAGAAGTAAAAAATTTTTTAGAAATCTATAAAAATAGACCTATAAAAAATAATAAAAATGGAATGAGATTTCCTCATATGTTTGCCACTTATTTTATTTTGAAAAAAATAAAACCAAGTTTTGTTGTAGAATCCGGTGTTTTCAAAGGTCAATCAACTTGGTTAATTGAAAATACATTGCCTAATGCAGATATTTTATCAATTGATATTGATTTAAAACAAAGAGAATATGTATCTAAAAAAGTAACTTACTCTGATATTGATTTTAAATATCAGAATTTTTCAAAGATTCCTTCGGATGCATTAGTCTTTTTTGATGATCATGTAAATCATTATGAAAGATTGGTGCAGTCAAAATTTTTTAATATAAAAAATATTATTTTGGAAGATAATTATCCAGTAAAAGAAGGAGATTTTTATAGCTTAAAACACTCATACAATAATGATGCCTTTATTCATAACTATTCAAAAATAAGTTTGGTAAAAACTTTTGGAGTTTTTTTAAATGAATTTTTAAAAAAAATGTATTTTAAAAATTATATTTTTAAATTAGATAAAATCAAATCAAGACTAAGAGATCACCCTTTTAATATAAATGATTTTAAAAATATTGAAAAAAATTTAGAGATTTATTTTGAATTCCCCAATATTTCAAAACTAGTTGATAATAATTTAAAGTTATCCGATGAAGAATTTAGTTCCTATAACTATATTACATATATAAAATTACACTAATTTATCTTTTTATAATTAAAATCTTTAATTAACGCATTAATTATATATATTTTACACTTTATAATAAATGAAAACTAAATGAGTAAAATTAATCTCACTATAACCGGTTGCATGGGTAGAATGGGCCAGCAACTTATTAAATCCGCAAAGAAAGATAAAAAATTTAAAATTATCAGTCTCACTGAAAATAAAGTTTTAAATAAAAAAATTTCTGGATTTAATATAGAAAGTAACAGTGAGTATGCATTTAAAAAAACTGATATAATAATAGATTTTACAATTCCAAAATGTACTTTTGAAGTATTAAGGATTGCATCTAAACTTAAAAAAAAGGTGGTAATAGGTACAACCGGTTTTAGCATAAAAGAAGAAGAACAAATTAAAAAATTTTCCAAAAAAATTCCAATTTTGAAAAATTTTTAATTTGTTCTTCTAATTAAAAAATTTTCCAAAAAAATTCCAATTTTGAAAGCTGGTAATATGAGTTTGGGTATAA
>MDTG01154665.1_pt1 | contig 10447 bp, 7 predicted proteins | sample 811421 | NCBI WGS metagenome assembly MDTG01 (sample SAMN05326645, study PRJNA326480) | marine metagenome | isolation source: seawater | place: Pacific Ocean: South East | collected 2011
AAGAAAACATTACATTTTTTCTTCCATATTTTACCCTTATTGATAATAGGTTTAAATCCAAATTTTTCCACCAAATTTTTAACATAAATATTCTCCTTAAATTTCCAAGCTCTAGTTATTAGTTTTGTATTTTGTTTTGTGAAATTTGTCATGAATCTTTTCATCAACCTAGTCCCGACAGACTTCTTCTGCCAACATTTACTAACTCCAATAGTTAAAATTTCAATTTGATTAAAATTTGTTTTTTCTGCAATTAAGAACCCGACTAGATTATTCCTGTATAATGCAAGAAGTTTGATTTTTGCATAGTCATTGAAATAATCTAGATTATGGTAGTTATTGCCAAATAAAATTTTTGACAAATCAACACACTTTAATGCAAGTTTTTTGTTTGTATGTGTTGTTATTTGCAACTCATTCATGAGTAATAAGTTACAAAAAAAAGGGCAAGCTACTCATATCGCACCGCTCAACCGTTTACCCTTGCTATGTTCCCATCCTGGGGGAATCAACAGGAGCTGGTCGTATGAGACTTGCCCGACACAAATGTAGAACTTTTAATGAATTTTCAAATTAATTATTTAAATGAAACTTTTCTTTTAAAATAGTTCCAACTACTTGTCCATTTAATTCGGTGTTTAATAGCGGAGTATTTTCACTTAAGGATAAATTATTTTCCTTAGAGAAAATCCATTTTGATGAAGGGTTAAAAAGAGTTATATCTGCAATATGTCCTTCTTTTATTATAGGTACTTCAGTTTGTAGAATACTTCTTGGGTTAATAGCCATTGTTTGGATAATTTTTTCAAGACCTAAGTAATCTTGTAAATATGTTAAGGCTAATGGAAATGCTACTTGTGTACCAATACAACCAAAAGGGGAAATAGCAAATTCTACTTCTGTAATTTCTTTTTCATGAGCTTTATGATAGGAAGTAACTACGTCTATAGTCCCATCTTTGACACCACTTAAAAGAGCATCTCTATCTTCCTTTGATCTTAGAGGAGGTAGAAACTTAAAATTATTGTTAAAACCCTCAACCATAACATCGTCAAAAATCAAATGATAAATTGATGTGCCACAGCTAATATTTTGGTGTTCAGATTTTACATTTGCAATACTAGATACACCTTGTTTTGATGAAATAATATTAAAATGTAATCTTCCTTGGTTATAATTGTTAATTGCAATATCTCGTTTAATAAAAATTTCCTCTGCCAAAGATGGTATTCCCTCTAATCCTAAAATTGTTGAAGTTTCTCCTTCATGCATTAAGCCATTTGGAGAAATAGATTCATCATAAGGAAATGAAATAATCATTCCATTAAAATTTTTCACATAAAGTAATGCCCTTGATAGCAGACCTGCATGTTTAATAGGTTTTATATTATCACTAAAAGCTAGTGCACCTGCTTTATACATATCATACATTTCTGCTAATTGTTCACCTTTAAGCTCTTTCGAAATTGCACCATATGGAAAAATATTAATACCTAATTTTTCAGAAAAATCGGTACAATATTTTATAGCACTTTTGTTATCTCTGGGAGGTGAATTTGTAGGTTCTAGTCCAATAGCAGTAAAACCACCTGAAATTGCTGCTTTACATCCACTAGATATGGTTTCTTTTTGCTCGTTCCCTGGATCTGAGAAATCTACTGAAAAGTCCATTAACCCAGGACAAACGTGTAAATTATCTTCTTTAATTGTAAAATAACTTTTTTCCTCTTGTATTTTAACATCAATTTTAACAATAATTCCATTTTCAATAAGTATATCTTTAACCTTTTTACTGTGTGGAGAATTTGGGTCAATTATCTTTGCTTGTTTGATTAGTTTAAAGGACATTTTTTTCGGTTAATTTGATTACAGTAATTTCTAAAGCTATAAATATAATTCCTAAAATGATAAAATATTTCCAATAGTGCTCTTGATTTTGTTTTTTTGAAAATATACTTTGCTTGTTTTCTATATTATTTTCTAAGTATTTAATGTGTTTATCTAGGTTGGAGTTTTTAATTCTTGTTTGAATTTCTTCTGAAGACAAAAATAACATATTAGATTCATCTCTATTGTAGTTTACAGAGAAACTATCTATTGTAGAGTCCTTTAATTTTAAAAAATAATGACCATCATTTTCAATTTGGTTTTCACAATTTAAATAAGTTTTCCCTTGATTATAAGATATAGAGGGATAAAATGAAAAATTAGGATTACTGATTTGGTCAACAACTGTTATTTGACCATTTTGTTGCTTGTTTTCTGTATAAATTAAAGGAATTCTATTTATTTTATATTGTTTAAGTTTATCATTTGCACAGGTTTCTTTTATTTTTAAAAAGATGGGAACAAATAATGCATGGTTTGTTAAATTTGAATTTCCCGTATTTAACGGGGTAGTGAACAAAAAAAGTTGGTTTTCATCTTCTTCACTTTGAATTAGAAGAGGCTTATTATCGGAAAGGTAAATTAATGGTGTTTTTGAAATTGATACATTTGGAGATAATTGAAATGTTTTATTAAAATAGGGGAGGTTAATGTTTTTTTCTTTTTTATTAAATACAGAATTAAAAAAGGTTTCATTAACAATTTTTTGATTAATGTTTTTTACAGTAGTATCACATTTGATTAATTTAAGTTTAAATTTCTCCAAGATTTCATAAGACAAATATTTGCAATTTTCATTAGGAATAAATACAATATTTCTATTTTTAGAACTAGTTAGTCCACTAATTAATTCTTTTTTAAAAGTTAAAATTCCATCTAATATTATTAAATCTGCTTCTAATTCTTCTTTTGTAAAACCATTTGAAATATTAATTGATTTAAATTGAGACTTTTCAATTTTGGCATAAAGTGTTTCAAAAGACTTTTGAATATTATTATCGTTTTCGTATAGATGAAGTACTTTATAATTTTGATTAACTTCATAAGTAAAATAATATGTATCATCAAAAGTTTGGTCATTATAAGAAGCATCAGTTATTTCTATTACTCCATTTTTTATCCCTTTATTTTCTAAAATATAGTGGAAAGAAATATTCTTAATTTCATTAGGCTTTATTACATTCAAACTTTGGGTTATAACTTCATTTTTGTTGATGAATAATTTGGTTTGAAATTCAATTTCATTTTCCGAATAATTAGTTATTTTAATATTAAGTTCATCTTCAGTATTTAATTTTCTTGATTTTTCGGAAAACCAAACAGAATCAATTGATATGTTACTAACATTTTTACTACTATAATGAATTATGTTAATTTTAAAAACACTATCCGTTTCAACTTTTTTAAAATCAAAGTCCTTTTTATGAAGGTCAGTAAACCAATAAGAATGACTTAATTCTTGTTTGCACTGTTCGTTTTGTATAGCAATAATCTCATTATAATTTAAGCTGTTAGAGGTATATTTAAGTAGGGTTAATTCCTTAATTAAATCGCTTTTATTTAAAGTGTAGCTTTTATTCTTGTTTTTTTGATTAGTTGTAAGGACAAATTTTGTTGTTTCTGAAAATTGATCTAATAAACTAATTACATCATCTTTGGCATTTTCTAGTAAAGTTTGATTGCTATTTGTTCTTTGCATTGAAAATGAATTATCTAAATAAATCCCAATAACTCCTGAGCTATTAATTTTATATATAGAATTTTCTTTGTTATATGGAAAACAAAAGGCGATTACCAATGAGGTGATTAAAGACATTCTTAGTAACAAAACCAGAATGTTTTTTAATTTAGATACACGTTTTGTTTCTTTTTCAATATTCTTAATTAAAGTGATATCAGAAAAATAGATTGTTTCGTGTCTTTGAAGATTAAATAAATGAATTAATATGGGTATAATATTTAACCCAAGTGCCCAAAGAAAATTAGGATATAATAAACTCATTAATTTTTACAATTAATAGTAAAATTAAACATAGTATAAGTTTTATTCAAGTCCTTTATCAACCTTTTTCATTACTTGTTTTTCCAATAAAGATTTATAACCCATCATTTTCTCTACTAACTTATCTTCAGATGTGGATAAAATTTGAAGAGCTAATAAACCTGCATTTTTAGCTCCGTTTAATGCCACTGTAGCAACTGGAACACCAGAGGGCATTTGTAAAATTGAAAGTACAGAATCCCATCCATCAATTGAATTGGATGATTTAATTGGGACTCCTATAACAGGTAAGTGGCATAATGAGGCTATCATTCCTGGTAGATGAGCTGCACCACCAGCGCCAGCAATAATTACCTTTATTCCTCTTTTATAGGCATTTTTTGCATAATCGAATAATCTATCAGGAGTTCTATGTGCAGAAACAATAGTAGCTTCATATTCAATTCCAAATTCTTTTATTATTTCAACGGCATTTTTCATTATAGGAAAGTCTGAATCAGACCCCATTACTATTCCTATTTTGGGTAGATTATTTTTCATTGGAAATTACTGTTAGTTGGTTTTTAATAAAATTTGCTTTTGACTTTGCTTGTTCAAGGCTATCGTCCATTATTGTAACATGTCCCATTTTTCTGTAGGGTTTTGTTATCTTTTTTCCATATATATGAATATTGACTCCTTCCAAATCTAAGCACGCATCAATATTTGTATATGATGCTATTCCTTGATGTAATGGATGACCTAAAATATTTATCATCACAGAGGGGGATATTAGTTTTGTACTGCCTAAGGGAAGATTGAGAATCGCTCTTAAATGTTGTTCAAATTGAGAAGTTATGTTTCCTTCAATAGTATGATGGCCACTGTTGTGTGGTCTAGGAGCAACTTCATTAACAAGAATTTCTCCATTTTTATTTAAGAAGAATTCAACAGCTAAATTACCAACCATTTCAAGATGAGTAATAATTTTTTCTGCAATATCACTAGCTTTATTTGCTATGATTTCAGAAACATTAGATGGACAAATTAATTGTTCAACTAAATTGGCATCTTCACTGAATTCCATTTCAACAATTGGAAAAGTTTTTACATTTCCATTTTCATTTCTTGAAACCACAACAGCAAGTTCTTTTTCAATAGAAACCATTTCTTCAACAATAGAGGGAGTGTCAAATATAAGTTGAAGGTCTTCCGCCCTTTTTATTGTTTGAACTCCTTTTCCATCATAACCATCTGTTCTTGCTTTTTGTACAAAAGGGAGTTGTATTATTTTTTCTTCAATAGCAGAAACTACCTCTTTTTTTGAGGAAAATAGTTTGAAATTTGAAGTGGGTATATTATGATTTTTATAAAATTCTTTTTGTAAACCTTTATCTTTAATAATTTCTAAAGCATTGGGTTGAGGAAATATTTTTTTTCCTTCATTTTCTAGCTGTTTTAGAGCATCTGTATTAACATGCTCAATTTCGAATGTGATTAAGTCTACTTTGTTTCCGAAATTGTAGACTGTTTGAAAATCTTTGAAAGAACCTTTTTCAAAGTAATCACAAATTGATCTTGATGAACATTCACTATCCGGATCTAATACGTAAGTTTTAATATCCCATCTAGATGCTGCTTGAATTAACATTTTACCTAGCTGTCCACCTCCTAAAATACCTAGTTTAAAGTCTTGTTCTATCATTTTAAGTATTTGTCTAAATATGTTCTAAAAATATGTAATCAGATAAATTAAAACACAAATTTAAGATTAATGCTTTCTTAATTGCTATAAAAACAGTTAATTAATGCTCCATCCAAATAGGGCAAAATCGTATTTGACAGGATCTTTAGTGTCTAACTTCCTTAGATTTGCATCAAGTTCTTCAACTGCTTTCCAGTCATTAAATTTTCTATTAATTAAACCAAATTCTCTAGCTCCATTTCCGCTATGTATATCAAGGGGACAAGATAGTTTTGCTGGATCAATTTTATGCCAAATACCAAAATCAACTCCTTTTCTATCTTTTCTTACCATCCATCTTAAAAACATATTTAGTCTTTTGGATGCAGACCCATTTTGTGGATTTGCTACATGTTTTTTGGTTCTAGTATCTGCATATTCACCTAAGAATTCATTTCTAAAATGAATAATTGGATAGTAAGAATTATTGTTGTTTTTAAAATGTGGATAAAATAATTCTTCTAATGAATCATATTTTTTATAAATAATTTGAAGTCTATTGATAAACAGTTGTAGATCAAAAATATTAAATGTTCTGTGCTTGAACTCTTGAAGTTTATCAATATTTATGTCTTGAAAATGTTTAATGAAATATTGTGGATCATTTTCCATAATATTTACTAATTTCTGACCGCTTTTTAAAATAGACACTCTGTTCCCCCAAGCAATAGTAGCTATTATAAGACCTATTATTTCAATATCTCTTTGATTTTTAAATTGATGAACTAGTCCAATTGGGTCGTCTTTAATAAAGTCAATGTGATTGTAGGTTTCAACTAAATCATCTAGGTAATCTTTTATTTGACGAAAATTTTTGATATTAATATCTTAAAATTGACATATTCTAAATTATAGAAGGATATTTAGATGGATTGTATTCATTCATTACATTATATATAGATTCTATAATATCATCCTTACTAGGCTTAGAAAAATAATCACCATCAGAACCATATGCAGGTCTATGATCTTTAGAGGTTAAAGTTAATGGTTGAGCATCTAGATAATTATAGCCTTTTTGTTTATTAATCACTTGATCCAACATATATGCGGTAGCTCCTCCAGAAACATCTTCGTCAATAAAAATTATTTTATTTGTTTTTTTCAATGAACTAACAATCATATGATTAACGTCAAAAGGAAGGAGTGTTTGCACATCAATTAATTCACAAGAAATATTTAATTTTTTAAGCTCTTTTGAAGCTTCATAACACAAGTTAAAAGTCGAACCGTAACTAACTACTGTAATATCAGAACCTTCTGCTACAACTTCAGGAATTCCAATTGGGGTAGTAAATTCTCCGTAATTAATGGGTTCCATTTCTTTTAGACGATAACCATTTAAACACTCAATCACTAAAGCTGGGTCATCACTTTGAATTAAAGTGTTGTAAAATCCAGCAGCTTTCATCATATTTCTAGGTACACAAACAATTATTCCTCTAACCGTATTTATTATTCCACCCATTGGTGATCCTGCATGCCATACACCTTCCAAACGATGGCCTCTTGTTCTGATAATTAATGGACACTTTTGTGTTCCTTTTGTTCTGTAAGAAAGAGTAGCCAAGTCATCGCTCATAATTTGAAGACAATAGAGTAAATAATCTAAATATTGAATTTCTGCAATTGGTCTCAGTCCTCTAAGTGCCATCCCAATTCCTTGACCAATAATTGAGGCTTCTCTTATTCCTGTGTCAAAAACTCTAAGTTCTCCAAATTCTTCTTGCATTCCTTCCATAGCTTGATTTACACCGCCAATTTTACCAGTATCTTCACCAAATGTTAAAATTTCAGGATGTTTGTTAAATAAAGTTCGAAAATTATTTCTTAAGATTAATCTTCCGTCAACAAGTTTTTCGTCTTTAAATTCAGCCTTTATTTCGTTTACCTTTAAGCAAGATGATTCAAAATCACTGTATAATTTTGAGTTGTATTTATCAAATAATTTATTCTTTTCATTATTGAACCAGTTCAGAGCATTTTGTTTTGCAGTTAAGGACTCATTTCTAACTAATCTTAGTGCAGATCTAAATGTTGTGTAAATCTCTTTACGCATTGGATCTTTTGTTTTTTTAAGCTTTTGAGCCATTTCTACAAGCTCATTTTTGAATTGACTTTCTTTTGAAAGCTCTTCGATATGAAAAGAAACATTCTCACATTCGATATTAATTTCACTAATAAAACTTTTCCAAGATTCTTTTGAAATAGATTTGACCTCAGCTTTTGCTTGTTTTTGAATTTCTTCTAATTGTTCGACAGTACATAAAGGTTCACCTATTGCATTTTCATTACTAAGTAACCATTTTTTAAATTGTACAATGCAATCATATTCTTTAGCCCATTCTAGCCGTTCCGGCGATTTATATCTTTCATGTGATCCTGATGTAGAATGTCCTTGGGGTTGTGTAATTTCTTCGACATGAACCAAAGAAGGTTTGTGATTTTCTCTACTGAAGGATACAGCTTCTTTATAAGTTGATATTAGAGACGGATAATCCCATCCCTTGCATTTAAAAATTTTAAGACCGTTGGAATTTTCTTCGATTTCAAATCCAGCCATTATTTTAGAAATGCTTTCTTTTGTAGTCTGATACTTTTTTGGAACAGAAATTCCATAACCATCATCCCACACAGACATCACAACAGGAATTTCCAAAACACAGGCAGCATTCATGCTTTCCCAAAAGATTCCTTCAGAAGTACTTGCATCACCAATAGTTCCAAAAGCAACTTCATTACCGTTGTTCGAAAAATTATTTAAATGCTTTAAATCTTTATTTTTCCTAAAAAATTTAGAAGCCAGTCCTAAACCTACAAGTCTTGGCATTTGTGCAGCAGTAGGAGAAATATCTGATGACGAGTTTTTTAGTTCAGCTAAATTTAACCAACTACCGTCATCATTTAGAAATTTAGTAGAGAAATGGCCCCCCATTTGTCTCCCTGCTGAAGTAGGTTCTTTTGAAATATTAGTGTGAGCGTAGAGTCCAGCAAAAAACTCGCTAACTTTTAACTTACCAATTGCCATCATGAAGGTTTGATCACGATAATATCCTGACCTAAAATCCCCTTTTTTGAAAAATTTAGACATAGCAATTTGTGCTAGTTCTTTTCCGTCACCAAAAATTCCAAACTTAGCCTTTCCTGTAAGTACTTCTTTTCTGCCCAATAATGATGCTTCACGACTTAAACACATTAAACGAAAATCTCCAATTATTTCATTGATGAATTCTTCTTTATTTAATTTTTTTTCTAGACCAGTGATAGATAATGTCATTACTTCAAGCGCTTTAGTTGATAATGTGCAAAATTAAAATTATTCAACGATTTTAAAAGTTTTAGTTAACCTTTAAATATAACGATATTTGTCGTAAGATAAAATATATAATTACACGATAATTTATAATGATCTTATGTTTAATTATTACATATATTTGTTCTAACATAAAATTGATTAATGAAAATATTACAAAATAAAGTTGCTATTATTACTGGTGCAACAAGGGGAATTGGAAAAGGTATTGCACAAAAGTTCGCCGATCAAGGTGCATCAGTTGCATTTACTTATGTCTCTAGTGAGCAAAAAGCTAAATCATTAGAACTAGAATTAAGTAAAATGGGCGTCAAATGCAAAGGTTACCAATCAAATGCTGGAGATTTCAATGCTGCACAAGATCTAATTGATAATATTGTGAATGACTTTGGACAAATTGATATTTTAATTAATAATGCTGGAATAACAAAAGATGGATTATTAATGAGAATGAGCGAAGAGCATTGGGACGATGTAATGGAAATTAACCTAAAATCTGTTTTTAATTTAACCAAGGCTGCTGTAAGAACTTTTTTAAAACAAAAAAATGGTTCTATTATAAACATGAGTTCCATTGTTGGTGTCCAAGGAAATGCAGGTCAATCTAACTATTCTGCTTCAAAAGCTGGAATCATAGGATTTACAAAATCAATTGCTCAAGAGCTTGGCTCAAGAAATATTAGGTGTAATGCAATTGCTCCAGGGTTTATTGCAACTGAAATGACTGATGCACTAGGGGATGATGTAATAGGTAAGTGGGTTGAAAATATACCTTTAAAAAGACCAGGTACTGCTGAAGATGTGGCTAATTGTTGTTTGTTTTTAGGCTCTAATATGGGGGCATATGTTACAGGTCAAGTTATCAGTGTATGTGGAGGAATGTTAACCTAAGTATTTGTTTGTGAATGGTCTACACTTTGGATTTCCTATTTATTTCATACTAATCTCGATTTTTTTAGGGTTTTTATTAACCTATTTCCTTTACAGACATTATTTCAATAGTAATTTTATTAAACCATCAGTTATAAAACTACTTTTTGGATTAAGATGGACCACTTTTACTTGCCTTTTCTTTTTACTACTTGAACCCGTAATTTTTAGTTCTGAAAAGATTTTTGAAAAACCTATTTTAGTTTTTGCTCAAGATAATTCAGAAAGTATTTTAGAGACCAAAGATTCTTCATTTTATTTAACCACTTATCGTGATTCTGTCACAAATTGGGTGAATCAACTAAAACCCCATTATGATGTTAGATTAATTAAATATGGTGATAAAGTTCAAAATGATAATAAATTTAATTTCAAAGCAAAATCAACCAATTTTGAGCAGCTATATAAATCGTTAGAAAACCAATTTTACAATTCTAATTTTACAGATTTAATTATTGCATCAGATGGTTTGGTAAACTTGGGTAAACAGATTAGATTTTTAAACTTACCGTTTAATATAACTGTTAATTCATTACTACTAGGGGACACTATTGCATATCCAGATTTGTTAATTAAATCTATAAACCACAAC
>MDTG01008172.1_pt1 | contig 10446 bp, 11 predicted proteins | sample 811421 | NCBI WGS metagenome assembly MDTG01 (sample SAMN05326645, study PRJNA326480) | marine metagenome | isolation source: seawater | place: Pacific Ocean: South East | collected 2011
GACGCTCCATTATGGACAGAAAAAAAAATACAAACAGCTACAAAAACTTGGTTTAAATATCTTAAAAATTAATTTGGAAAAAGAAGTTCTTTTTAAATTTTTGTCATTAAATTTTCATTCTTGAAATAGCGTTACAAAACCAATCAAATATCATTTGAAGCTTATTTACAACATTCATTACTGTAAGTTTCGCATTGATTGTTGAATTGAAAAATTAAGTAAAATCTTTATTCAAACTTTCAATGTAATTTGAATGGTTTATTTGATAAATTCTATATTCTTATGCAAGTATATTTTTTTATTTATTAAAAAGTAATTAATTATTAAAATATTTTTTTATGAAAACTTAAGTTTACATAATTTTCTAACTTGTTTATTGATTGAAATTTTATCATTTTAATTGTTCTTCAAAAAAAATTTCTCTTCGGAAAAAATTTGATAGATAATTTTAAACAAACAATAAATTTACATCCTTTTTTTTATAATCAAACCAATAAATATGGTTTTTTGATCGACCTCACACAAAGATATATACCAAACTCCACAACTGGGAATATGAAAATTAATTCACATGGTGTTATATGTAATGGACATAATAATGATTTACTTAATTCATTTCCTGAAAAACCAGAAAAATTTTTTAGAATCTTTATGTTAGGTGGTTCTAGTCTTGCAGAAAATACAATGAATTGAGGCAATAAATATACAATTTCTGCTTATTTAGAATAACTTTTTAAATACTAAATTAAATAAAGATAAGCAATTTCAGGTATTTAACTATGGGATTTCTGGTGGTTGGTTTTTTTTCGGAAATTATTTACTTTTAGGCACATATGATTATATCTCTCGAAGAATGGAATGACGCAGTAAAAACAAATTTCATTGCAGATAGAAATAATTTAGATTTAGGCCTATTAAATTGGGATCAATTAAGTTATTTATATTTTGGTTTTCGCACGCCATCGGTTATTTTTACATACTCATACATTTTGGTTAATTACTTTAATTTTATGAATACAATTAAAAAAAAAATCGTAAAAAATTATACTCACAAGTTCATTTGAGTGCACAAACATCTTACTTAAAAAAAATATAGTGAACTGGATTTTATTCTCTTAAAAAATTTAGATGCCATAAGTTCATATTCTGAGAATAACAACATTTTTCATTTAATTTATCTTCAGCCTTATGCTAAAAAAAATAGAAAACTCATTTTTGAAGAACAAAAACTTTTGGACGAGCATCATAGAAAAAATGTAATTAACAATGGTGAACTATGGAAGATAAATATATATAAAAATTTAATGGAGGAAACTCATAATAACTATGAAATGTACCTTTCAACATTCAATCAAAAATATTTGTATCAAAGTTTAATTAATAGTTTCAATATTACAAAGATTTTTGAGAATGTTGATGAAATAGTTTACACAGATGCAATTCATTATAATTCAAGGGGTAATCAAATTATTTCAAAAAAAATAGCAGAAGACATTAATTTTTTATTAACAGAGTGAATCAAAAATAAAATGGATTTCTGATAAAGTACTTAATCATATTATATAAATCAAAAAGTGTTTTATGCTTTCAAATTTTTTCTAACTCTGGTAAATAATCAAAATTTAAATTAATATTATTTCTTGATATGCAAAAATATGTCTATAAAAATTACGAACTAGAAAAATTAAAAAAACATAATTTACTAAATTATATTTTTCAAAAATTTAATGGAGAACCGAAAGTTTTATCTAGCCTAAAAAAAAATGGTTTTGTCCAAATAAAAAAAACTCTCAATTTAAATGAATTAAGTACATTGGCTTTAAAAGCAGAGACTATACTTAAAAAATTTAAAAAATTTAAAACTCAAGAAGAAGTGCCTTTTAACGTTCCTTACAGTGTTAACCAGAATATGTGCAATATGACTTTGCTTGAATATCCATCAAAAAAACTTAATTATCCTGCACTAAAAATTATAAGAAATTCTCCGGTTTGGAAAATCATAACTAATTATTTTAAATCAAATAAATTGTTGTGTTTGGTTCCAATATCATCTTTTAGATCGATTTCACCTGATGAAAAAAAATATTCACTTCCTTATCATCAAGATGGTTTTGCCTTACCTCAATTACCTAGTTTTGATATGTTGAGTGCTTGGATATTACTTAAACCCGATATATGCGACAATAAGGTTCCTGGACTTGAATTTTTGAAAGAACGGATGAGGGCAAACTTAGAAATTGATCGCAGCAAAAAAGGGTTTTTAAAATGGTCAAGTATAAAAACAAACAATATTAATGATTTAAAAAAAAAGTCAGGTTTTTGGAGACCTACAATTACTCTTGGAGATATACTTCTATTTAATAGGTATTGCATTCATAAGTCATATCTATGTAATTTAAATAAAAAGACACGTTATTCATTAGAGTTACGTTTTCTAAAGAATAATTCTGCCACAAGAGAATTATTTAAAAAGAGAAAAAACCCAGTTATTTTCATTGGACATCAAGTTTTTGCCCCTCAAAATATCAAATGGAAAGAAGGGTCTTGGAATTTAGAAAATTTAAATTGGTAGGTATCTAAATTTGTCAAACCAAATAGATTCAAAAAAAAAGATTGCGGTTACTACTTGCGTTTGGGGTGATTGGCATATAAAAATATTTTTGAAATATTGTCTTCCGTCACTTTTAACAAATAATAATCTAAAATTTTTATTTGAAAATTTTTATTACGATTACACTATAGCTACAAACTCAATAGGAAAAAAAACATTAGAAAATTCAGCCATAATTAAGTCTTTTACAAAGAAATATAAAATAAATATTTGTTCAATATCTAATGAATTATCTCCTCCAACAAAATTGCATGTAGATTGGTACAATTCATTCATATCAGAATCAAAAAAGAAAAAAAAAAGTTGTTTATTTATTCAACCTGACCATATCTGGTCCTGCAATAGTATTAAGAATTTAATGAAATTTTTTTTAAAAAATGAAATTTTTGGTATTTCTGTACCTTACTTAAGAATTATAAGCGAAACATTCATGGACGAATTTGAAAAAGTAAGTAATATTTCATCATTTGATCTTGTTAAAATTTCAAAAAGGCACTTACATCATTTATCAACCACTAGACTTAATACAATTAAAGATTCAAGACCGTCTTTGGAAAAATTGTGGTATATAAAGGATAATGGATTCATCCAAAAAAGTACTGCAAGAGAACTTACAATATTTGATCCGAATAAAATAAAACTTTCTAAAATCTGGTACCCTGGCCAGGGTACAAAAGAAAAAAATATAAAAATAATAAATGACTCAAAAGAGGTTTTCTTTTTAAGTCTAGCACCATTATTTAAAGATCTAGATGGATTCTTACCTAATAAAAAATTGAAGCCTATAGAATTATCAAAACAGTCTTTACTTGAATTGAACAACATAAGTTTAGCTAATTTTTTCTCAAAAGAGGACATATATTTAGGATTAAACAAAAATACAAGTTGGAAAAAAAAAGACGAGCTTAGAACAGCCTTTTTTAAAATCGTTGTGGTAAAGCGTCAAATGATTAAAATCAGAAACCATTTAAAAAATTATAACGTTAGTAAAAACTTTTTTTTATTCTGGGATTATTTAATTTCGTCAGAAGATTATGACGATTTTTTGATAAAGTTTGATGAATTTAATTTAAGAATTAAAAAAAAATATGGCGAAAATTTAAACAATTATTATTTAAATGCAACAATCAAAGATTCATTTATATACAACAAAGAATTTAAAAAACTTTACTTAAATAAAAAAAAAAAAATTATTAAATTTGAAAAAAAATTTATTTACCTAGAATAACGATATGACAGATAAACGTATTTTTCAAATACAAAAAGAAATAAAAAACATATCTTTTACAATAAAAAAAAAAATTTTAAGATCCGATTTTTTAAATATATTTTCATATAAGAAAAAATTAGCTATTACTTCACAGTTTTGCTACAAGATGGGCCTTGAATATCACAAAAGATTTTTTTTGCAAAAACACTATGAAGATTATAAAAGAGTACTTGGTGAAAAGAAGAATAGTTATATATTTTCTAGCAATTTTTTAAAAAAAGATAATTTCTACTTTGAACAATGTTTTAAGTCATATTTATTTTCAATTAGTTACAATAAAAAAAATGTATTAGCCTATATGAACATATCAATCCTTTTTTTCGAAAAAAAATTGTACGATTTATCCAGTTTTTATCTTAAAGCACTACTCAATATTATTGATAAAAAAAAAAGCAAAGAAGTATATTCAAGAGCGTGTTTTTATTTAGCTCAATGCCAAGATGAAAGAGAGAAAAAAAAAAAGTATTTCAATTTGAGTAATAAATTCTCTTTTAGTTTTGGTCCTTTTTATGAAGAAATTTTAAAATTTAAATCTGCTTATTTCAAAAATGAAATTACAGCTCAAGAATTAGAAAATTTTGTAAATTATTCTCATATTTATCCTTTAGAGCTACAAGAAAGCTTTATTGATTTTTTACCCTTTGATAGGAATATTATAAATTTGAATTTTCAAATTGATAGAGTTAGTCAAGTCACTTTAATGTTCAAAACAAAAAAGAGTGTTTATTTTAGGAATTCATCTTATAAAGTTTTACAATCAATATTCCATCTTGGAGGGTTTTTTTTTCAAATTGACAACTTCCTTAGTAATAAAAAATGTAATTTAGCAAGTTTCATAAAAATAAAGAAATATAAGGTATTTTTATACAATTCAATTATTTCTGACCCCGAATATAAGGTTTAAACTTTTTTAATATGTATCATACTTTAAAATAATTCGAGAAACAGCAAATGAAGAAACAATTAAAATTTTATATTTTCGGTTCACTATTATTTTTATTATTTTTAGAATTACTATTGCAATTTTATTTTTATCTGCGTCATAATTCTTTTTTATTATTTACTGATTCTAAAAAAAATAATATTCAACAAACTTTTAATCCGTCTGGTTCAACTCTTCATCCTTATTTAGGCTATGTCTTGAGAAAAGGAAGAACTGGTGAATACTTTTCAAAAAAATGGGTTGTAAATAATTCTGGGTTTCATAATTTGACCATAAACAATACTGATTATTATCCTTATTATCCAAAACAAGACGAAATAATCGTAGGAATATTTGGTGGATCTGTTGCGGCAGGTTTAGCTCTTTTTTCTCAAGGTAATAATTTGTTAAAAGAAAAAATTAAAGATTCATTTCCAATCTATGAAAATAAAAAAATTAAAATTCTCAATTTTTCTCTGCCTGGCTTTAAACAACCACAACAATTACTTACTTTAATTTATTTTTTACAAAATAATCAGCATTTTGATATTATTATAAATCTAGACGGTTTTAATGAAGCAGTCACTGGCTTTAAAAATTTTGAAGATACTCTAGATTTATCCATGCCAGCAAATCAATTATGGAGCAAATTTGGTAATAGCAATTTAAGAGTTGATCAAGATATGAAAGTACATCTTAAAAGATTTTTGGAACTCAAGAACCATCATATTCAAAAATCTCTTAAAAAACATAACATTGCTATTTTATATTATATAAATAAATTAAAAATTCTTTATAATTCACAGAGAATAAAAACACTAAATTCCTATATTAATTTACCTGAAAAAAAAATTCTTTTTCCAAAATCATTTCTTCAGGAAAAAGTTAATAGTAATAACCTTTATGAAAAGATCAGTAGTCTGTGGTTTTATGGATCAAAACTAATGAATGATATTTGTAATTTAAATAATATTAAATATTTTCATTTTCTACAACCTAATCAATGGTTGGCGATCAATTCAGAAATATTCATTCCTTTTGATGCTAACCATCAATATAAATGGGTAAAAAAACCGGTTGACGAAGGTTATAAAAAATTTGTTTCTAATGAATTTTTTTTCAAAGAAAATAATATAATTTTTAAAGACTTAACCTTCATTTTCGATGGAAAAATTAATCAACAGATTTATTCAGATGATTGTTGTCATTTGACACAGAAGGGAAATGAGATTCTGATAAAAAATTTTTTTTAATTTAAAAAAACTCAAAAGTCAAAAAATTTTCAAGATAATCCGCTATTAAACCATGTGCCTTATTATTAGCATGTCGATCATAAAAGGTGACCCACAAATCTTCACTTTTTTCTTTTTCTAAATATTTAAATCCTTGAATGTAGTTAATACCAAGCTCCTCTAAATTATTTTTAATAATTTCCTCTTCCTTTTTAAAAGGGTAATCTTCAATATTATTCAATTCAGGTAAAAAGTGTACACTGAAATATATTTTTTTGGTCTTACAATAATCGTTTAATTTTTTTATAGATTCTATTGTATGTTTTAGCTGATTTTTATCTTTAAAAGTGTGTTTGTAATAATCTACAAAATTTTTTTTACTTAAGATATACTTTAATGTTAAAATTTTATATTTAAAATACGTGAATGAATACAAATTGTAGATAAATGATTTTTCTTTTAACTCAATTTTTTCCAAATCATTAATGAAAAAATTTAAAATGATACCATCTAATTCTAGATTTTTGTTATTAATAAAAAAATTATTAATTTGTAAAATAGTATTAGTGTTACCTATGCCCGAATTCAAAAAGTTAAAATTAGTAAATCTTTCGTTTAAATGATCACTAAAAGTTTTATCAGCGCCAAATCCGAGTGTCATTGAATCACCAATCAGTAGGAAGTTTTTTTTATTTGTTTTTAAAACAGAGTTTCTAAAACCGTATTCACCTGTTCGTATTTCTGCTCCCATAATTCTTTTTTTTTTATTAGGTACATGAGTTACGGTATATTTTTCTAAATCTGGTTTCTTAAATTCACTGGCATATTTGAGCATTTCAAACTCATAATTTAAGCCATCATCTATGATAAAACGGCAAATCAGTTCAAATGTAACAACGATTAATATTATAGGGACTAGGCAAAGCAAAGAAAGGAAGAAAGATTTTTTCATTATTTTAATGGAAATTTTTTATATTTTGAAAAATCTTTTCAGCAAAATATTTTTGCCCACTACTGTTTGGATGACCAACAGCTCTTGGTGGATCTCCCCATTTTGCCCAAATATCAAACGAAGTTATTTTTTTTGCATCAACATCTTCGATAATGTCTTCAAAAAATTCAACCATATTTATATCAGATTTAGCGATACAACTTTCTACACCATAAAGATATTTTCCTTTTTTTTTCTTCTCAAATTCCTGACCACTTGGTATGCTGACTAAAGTTAACGAGATTTTTTTTTCTTTAAGATAATTTGAAAATTCCTTAATCAATTCACAATTTAACTTAATCATATCAATATCCTTTTCAATTTTATTAACATTCCATTGATCATATAACCACACATCATTAAAAAAAGTTGTCATTAATTTATGGATAAAAAATGAATAACCTACGTACTCATTCAACAAAACTTTTCTTAAAAATCCGTGTCTTCCTTCATTATTTTTTAAATACCCTTTTTTTATGGCTTGAGGTACAGGTTTGTTATATCTAACTAGTTTTTTATTTTCTAATTTAAAATATGGTTTTGGATACGTTCGTGAACTGTAGGCTGACCATTGTATGGTTACATCTTGCATATCCATTATTACATGTATAGGTTTAAGAATATCAATTAGCATTTTAGCTCTCATTATTATTTGATCAACTGCATAACCACCAACTGCAGTATTGTGTACTGGCAAATTAATTTTTTTTTCAAGAACCGCAGGCCATGTCTCTTTATCTTTCACACCTGACCCTGCAGTAAATGAAGAACCTGTTACCAGTATTCCTTCCATTTCAAGTTTTTTACTTTCATCTCCATTACTTCTGATTCCATATTCTAGAAATTTCATTTGTGAATTTGAAAAATATGGTTTGTGAATCCATCCAATGTCATCATCAAAAATTATTGCACTTTTATTTTCAATTAAAATATAATCATTTACTCTGTAATCAACGAATTTTAAAATTGGTTTATTAAAATAAAGTTTTAAACTAACTTCCAGGGCAACAAATATAAAAACTAAATAAATTGAAAAAATGAAAGGATAGTAGAATATTTTTTTTAAAAATTTCAATTTAAATGGTTCTATCTTCATTTGTTAAGAATTTTATTTTTTAACTATGATTCTTTTTTGAAAATTTTTAATGACTTAAAACACAATTACTATAACAAATATTATAATGAAATAATCAAAAAATATCTATTTTTATTTTCTAAAGTTTAATAGTTTTTGTTATTAGTACTTAACACATATTCAAAAGCATTCATAACGTTATCAGTTGAAAAATCAGCGTCTAATGGCTTTTCTTCTGTGTAATTGTAATCAACAAAAATAGTTTTTGTTCCAACTTTTTTACCAACATCAATATCAGATTTTCTATCACCAATCATAAACGATTTTTCAAAATTTATGTTCCATTTTTTTGCTGAATCAATTAGCATTCCGGGATTAGGTTTTCTTCTTCTGCATTTTGTGTGCTTGTTATGTGTACAAAATTCTACGTCATCAATAGGGAATAAGTGAACAATTTTCTTATGCATTTCTTCTAATACACTTTTTTTTAACAATCCATTTTGGATATCTGGTTGATTAGTAATTATAATATTTAAGTATCCTAAATTTTTAAATCTTTCTAAATAAGGTCTTATATTGTCATAAAATCTAAATTCGCTTAATAATCTTGGTGCGAATGATCTTCCATTTTTAAAATTAGGAATCACTAATATACCGTCCCTATCAAGAAAAACTGCTTTATTAACTCTCATAAGATTTTTTCTTAAGATTTATAAAAAATACATTTTATAAATTGTTAGAATAAAAAATCAATGCTTTTTATTAATATGTAAAAATAATGGTTTAAATTAAATAATAGTTAACAAGTATTTTGGTCAATATTCTTAAAATTAACGATATTAGAATAGTAAAAACACTTTTTTTGATCTTAATAATTTATTAACTTGATGTTATATCTTTAAGATGCAGTTGCGGTCATTATTAAATTTAAAAAATTTTTATCTTTCAGTTAAGAGATAAAAATAAAGATATTTTTTTCCTGGATATTGGGGTTTATTTGGAGAAGGAATTGAAAAAAATGAAAATAAAGTTGATGCTTTAATTAGCGAAATTTTTGAGGAATAATCAATTTTTATCAAAAAATCAAATATTAAGTATTTTACAATTATCTCATTTATTCATGATCAAAAGAAAATAAACAGATGTTTTTATGTTATAGAGATTAACTTTTCTGAAAAAAATAAAATAAAATAAAATAAAAATAAATGAAGGACAAAGATATAGTTTTTTTGAATCTAAAGATCTTTAAAAAAAAAATCACCCAATATAATGAGTTTGCATTTTGGTTATTTGTAAATTGTAAAAATTTAAGAATTTATACTTCTAAGGATTATAATTTATTTTTGAAAGGCATTAATTTAACCTTTAATGAGTGCTTAAAACTTGTTATTTATTATAATTTTTTTTATATTAAAAATTACAGAAAAGTTCTTTGAATAAGGAAATTTAAATTTGAACAGAAAATATTTTTTATTTTTATTTTTATTTTCAATTATTACTTTTTCAATCGCTGAAATCTTAACAAGAAAAATTTATGGTTACAATATAACATCAAAAAATTTTTCTAACCATACAGCTTTACTTGAATCTAATTATGCTGTTATGCATGACGATTTATTGAGTTGGAATCATAAACCTAATCTCGTAAGTAAAAATGGTCTTAACACTGACGATAATAGTTTCAGAATATCAAGAAAATATAAAAATAATATTGTTTCAAGGAAAACCATTTTTGTTTCTGGATCTTCTTTTGCTGCAGGATCAGAGGTATCTGATCATGAGACGTGGCCATTTTATTTAGAAAAACAGATTAATACAAAGGTTATTAATGCTGCTGTTGGTGGTTGGGACTCTTTTCAAATAATTCAAAATGTTAAAAAAAATTTAAACAAAACTAAACCAGATATGGTAATACTTCAGTTTACTGACGCAATTGAAAGAAGTAAATACAAAATTTATGCAAGTGCTTATAAGTCGAGATATAAAATTATAAATGACAAATTAGTATTATCAAATTATCCTGTAACTAAATTCAACAAAAAAAAATATTTATCAGATAAAAATACGTCAGAAATTGATAAGATTGTAAATCATTCTTTTTTTACTAACATTTTAAATAATTCACTATTTCTCTACAAATTACAAAAAAAATTTTTTAATGCACCCTATGGTCTTAATGTAGATAAGGTGTATGTCAAGGATGACAAAAATATCTTTGATTTAAATTGTAAACTAATCAATAATATTAAAGACATTCTTGATAAGAACAATATTGAACTTTTTTTTGTAATTCAACATAGAGGTGATTTAGTACTTAATAAAATGCATGATTTACAACCAATTAA
>MDTG01284284.1_pt1 | contig 10446 bp, 9 predicted proteins | sample 811421 | NCBI WGS metagenome assembly MDTG01 (sample SAMN05326645, study PRJNA326480) | marine metagenome | isolation source: seawater | place: Pacific Ocean: South East | collected 2011
CACAACACGAATTTCTTTAGCTCCCACAGGCGGAATGACTAATTTTAAATAATCACGATATCCCCAAACAAATATAATCATCACTAAGATTAAGGGAATCACAGTCCATCCAATCTCTAATGCATCATTATGAGTAATTTGTGCACTTGCAACACGATTGGACTGAGTACGCCGATATTTAACAATAAAGTAAATACCTAATCCCACCATAACAAAAAATAATAAACAAGACCCCCAAAATATGACATAAAACAACAAATCAACTGAAGAAGCAACTGAAGAAGCTGCTTCAGGTAAAATCATTGTTCCATTTTCCATTAAACTTTGAGTGTTCATTTTATTTACCTTCTAAATCTCCAAATCATTCCTACTAAAACAACAATCGTTAATACTGCACCCAATTTCATTAACCGCAATGCATAAAGCGAATATTTCTTTGATTGCGGATCATAATTATAACAAAATAGCAAGAGCCTTTCTACTGTAGAAACATGCTGATCTGATTTTGCATCAATAACAGCTAACTTAAAATCCAATGACGAATAATTAATTCCATACAAATACCGACTAACGATTTGCTTAGGCGATAAAAACAGCAACATTGCAGAATGCGAATATTCACCACTATCAGCTAATCGATATTTAAATCCGACTTGATCTGCCAAACGCTTAACATTACCTTGGTAATCCAGCAAAAAACGCCAATTAGGCTTTACTTTCTTTAACTGAGAAACATACCGCTGCTGAAATGCTCGTGCCTGCTCTATAGTATCATCCGGATTAATACTAATACTAACAATCACTAAATCATCCAATGTAGATTGCGACAATTGATCTATGGTTTGCACTAACCCACCTGTAATAAAATGACATAACATGGGACAACTATAATATACAAAACTTAACAAAACAGGCTTGTCTTGCCGAAAAAAATTATTAAACCCAACAAATTCACCTGTTACTGAATCAATAAATTGATAATTTGCAGAAACAGTCCGGCCAAGCTGTTCTTGAACACCAATATCCTGTAACTTATGAGGAATAGTAGATTGACCATAGCAAATCGTTACAGAACATAAAAAAATACTAAAAAATACCCGTATCATCTATTTAACGAGCGTATTCAATAATAACGCGTTCTTTAGCAAGTTCAATTGGTAATTTAATTTTTCCATTCTCACGACCTAATCGATTTAACTCTTCAGTTTCAACCTTCTGAAAATCTAAAAAAGAAGAATAAATATAATCACGATCTTTACGATCTTGATCCTGAGATAATGAAATCGAATAAAATATAATCGAAAAACAAACAATACCAACCAAAGCAACAAATGTTAAAATAATACTAATAATAACAAAATTATATTTTGGCTCTGATTGATCATGTGTTAATTGTTTAGAATTCGACATCGTAGACGTACTCCTAGTGGTTTTCAAATTTCTCTGACTCTTGCAAGCGAGGATCATTAATTGGAATTAAATACCCTTTTGATAATTGACGAATAAAAAAATAAAAATATACCCCACCAATAAATAAAAAAGTTGAAATATCTGTGACAGAAACATGAATTCCTTTTGGACTTACAGTAGGCATAATAATCCAATACAAATCTAAAATATGCATCATAAGCAACCAAATCGCCATCCCAAAATGAACCCATAAATAACGTTTTGCATGACGAGACATGAATAATAAAAACGGAATTCCAAAATGTCCCACTGATAGCACAATAGCAACTGTATTCCAATTACCCGCAAAGTGATCTGCAAACCATACGGTTTCTTCAGGAATATTACTATACCAAATTAAAAAATATTGACTAAACGCAATATATGACCAAAAAATATTAAACCCATAAAGCAATTTCCCTAAATCATGAAAATGTTCAATTGTAATCACATCTTTCAAAATGCCCTTTTTATAAAGCAAGATATAAATAATTGAATTAAGCGCTAAGAATCCAACAATAGCCCCAGAAAAAATATATACTCCAAAAATAGTCGAATACCAATGAGGCGTTAAAGACATAATCCAATCAATAAAAGCAAAAGTAAGTGTTAATCCATATAATATCAAAGACACCGGTGAAATACGTTGTAAAAAAGCAGTATGTCCTTTATTAGAATCATAATCTTGCAACTCAGATTTACCTAGAAAAATCTTTGACAAAATAATCCAAATTAAAAAAAAGATAATCCCTCGCACAATAAAAAATGAGGTATTTAAATAAGGGGCTTTACCTTGCAAAATATAATCTGCTTCAACAGCATCATGATGAGACCAATGATATAATTCATGAATCCCAAACAAAATTGGAATAAATAGTAAAAACATAATGCCAATGTTAGACATTAAATACTCTGGAATTCGACGCACCAGAACACTCCACCCTGCACGAGTCAAAAACTGTAAAATAACAAAGCACATGGCACCCAATGAAATTGTAGTAAAAACACTAAAAGAAAATAAATAAGAATAATAAAAATGATGTTTATCAAGACCAATAAAAAAAATAATTGAAAAAAACAAACCCAAGAAAATTAACACTTTTAATATTTTATTAACCATAAAAAATTGATTTGAATCTATAACTAAGTTTTTATAAGTTTTCATATTAATTAATCCTTTACTAAATTCAAACGCTGCCCATTTGGAACATCTCTTAAACTACCCATATACATTTTTTGAAGTGCTCTAACATATACAACAATCGCCCATCGATCATGAACACTAATTTGTGCTTTATAACCTGGCATACTGCGCACTCCATTAGTAATGACATTAAATAAATAGCCATCAGAAACATTTAATAACCTTAAATCAGATAACTTAGGTGGAGGCAAATACCCACGCTGAATTACAGGAGTATTTCCATTTCCTGTAGCAGCATGACAAACTGCACAATAAATATTAAACCGAGTTTGCCCACGATCCATTAATTGCTGATCCACTAATACTGGTACCTTGCGAATATTCTTACCATCAATACGACCAGTATAAATAGGACCTTGATCAATAAAGCCGTCTCTTTGATGCTCAAGTGTTCCCCATGGAATGATATGCTCAGGAGAATTTAAAGACAATGACTGAGCCTTAAACTTAGGATTAAAATCCATATTAGGATTTAAATGAATAGGTGGTTTTGAAGATCGATAGCCCCGACAGCCCGAACCAACTACTACTACCATCAAAAAAACTAAAACAAACTGAAAAAAATATTTAATAAACAAACTCATTATAAGCAATCCTTAACTATTTCTATATTATGCGCTCCGTAAGATTTAAGCTCACGCTGGACTTCACTACATTCAAAGTTATCTGAGTGACTTTCAATCATCAAAAAAAAGCCATGAGATGTTACCTTACTAAAAGAATCCACCGTAAATAACGGATGATAATGCTGAGGTAACCGATTTAAAGCAAACATACCAAAAACAGTTGCAAATGCAGAAAATAAAACCATTAACTCAAATGTAACAGGAATAAATGCTTGATAACTAAATAATGGCTTACCGCTAATGACTAATTTATATGCAGTAGTAGAAACCCACGTTTGCAAGCCAAACCCAAATGACAATCCAAATGCCCCCCCTAAAAAAACAATCCACGGTAATTTAGATGGCTTTAACCCCATTGCGTCATCCATACCATGAATTGGAAATGGACTAAACACATCAAAGTACTGATACCCTTGATCTCTCACTTTTTCAGCCGCTTTAATTAACGCTGAAGGAGATTCAAATTCAGCCAAAACACCAAAAACCTCAGACTTAAGATTCACATCTTTATTTTTTAAATTAATGCTCATGATTATCTCCATGATGAGGGTTGGCCTGTGGCAAAATCATTTTTACTTCTGCTATTGCAACAATAGGCAAAAACTTTAAAAACAATAAAAACAACGTAAAAAACAACCCAAAGCTACCAACAAAAGTAGCAACATCTACCCAAGTTGGAGAATAATAATCCCAACTAGACGGTAAAAAGTCACGATGCAAAGAAGTAACTGTAATAACAAAACGCTCAAACCACATCCCTATATTTACAAAAATCGAAACAACAAACATAATTGGGATACTAGTACGACACTTCTTAAACCAAAATAATTGCGGCGAAATCACATTACAAGACACCATAATCCAATATGCCCAAGCATACGGACCAGTAGCACGATTGATAAAAGCAAATGATTCATACTCATAAACTGAATACCATGCCATAAAAAATTCCATTCCATACGCATACCCAACCATCATTCCAGTAACTAAAATTATTTTGTTCATACATTCTAAATGATGTAAAGTCATGACCTGCTTCATCCCAAAAAGCTCCCGAGTCAAAACCATTAATGTAACAACCATAGCAAATCCGGAAAAAACTGCTCCAGCAACAAAATAAGGCGGAAAAATAGTCGTATGCCAACCCGGCAATTGAGAAACAGCAAAATCAAAACTAACAATAGAATGAACAGAAAGCACTAATGGCGTTGCCAGTGCCGCCAACAATAAATACGCTTTTTCATAATGCTGCCAATGACGATTTGCTCCCCGCCAACCTAATGCAAAAATACCATAAATCTTACTTTTAAGCGCCGTCTTAGCACGATCCCGAAATGTAGCTAAATCAGGAATAAGTCCCACATACCAAAATAAAAGTGATACAGTAAAATAAGTACTAACAGCAAACACATCCCATAATAATGGGCTACGAAAATTAGGCCACATTGCCATTGAGTTTGGTAATGGAAACAACCAATAAGCTAGCCATTGCCGTCCAATATGAACACCAGGAAAAATCAACGCGCAAATAACTGCAAAAATAGTCATTGCCTCAGCAAAACGATTAATGCCTGTTCGCCAATCTTGTCGAAATAAAAATAAAATTGCTGAAATTAAAGTACCGGCATGACCAATGCCTACCCAAAATACAAAATTAACAATCGCATATCCCCACCCAACTGGATTATTAAGGCCCCAAATCCCTACCCCTTCCCAAAAAAGATATGCTAACATAGACTTTAATAATAAAATACCCGATAAAGAAACGGCTAAAGCAATAAACCACCACTTAGGTGTTTTAGTTTCTGAGGGCTTAGCAACTAAATCCGTTAATTGTTGAAAATCTAAATTATCCTTAACCAAAGAGACACGATTTATTTCTTGATCAACTACACTCATTACAACTTCCTCTTATCAGTCAATTGAACAATCTTAACATTTGGATTTGTGATACCCGCTAAATAAGTTGTCCTTGCTTTTAAATGTAACTGCTCTAATAATTGATAATTACGCTGACGCTTTCTCACCTTTGACACCTTACTATCTGGATCTAAAATATTACCAAATGTAATTGCGTCAGCAGAACATGTTTGCTGACACGCAACTTGTATATCTGCATCGCTAACCAAACGATTTTGATTTTTAGCATTAATTTTGGCACGATTAATACGCTGAATACAATACGTACACTTCTCCATCACACCTCGCATTCTAACTGTGACATCTGGATTAAATTGACGCTGCACGATTGGATCTGGTTCTCGAACATAATCAAATAAATGTTTTCTTTTTTTAGGTTGAGATTGAGGATTACGCTGATGATAATCAAAAAAGTTAAACCGTCTCACTTTAACTGGACAATTATCTGCACAATAACGCGTCCCAATACATCGATTGTAAACCATATTATTTATTCCTTCTTGGTCATGAACCGTCGCAGCTACAGGACAAACTTGCTCACAAGGTGCATTTTCACAATGCAAACAAGATACAGGCTGATCAACAATATCCGGGTTATCCTCATCTCCTTCAAAATAACGATCAATTCTCATCCAACTCATTTCACGACCATTAAGAACCTCTCTTTTACCTACAATCGGAATATTATTTTCTGCTTGACATGAAATAATACATGCATTACATCCATCACAGCGACTTAAATCAACAACCATACCCCATTGATAACCTGTGTCATACGGCACTTCATCATACAACGATTTTAAAGGAGGAGTTTGAACCATATCCGCAGCAAAAGTAGGCTGTTTTTCATACTGCGAGATAGTTCCTGAACGATACAATGCACGACCTTCCATTGAGCCATGATCTTGTGTAGAAGCTAACTTGTAAGTACGGTTTAATTTAACTAACGACACCATACTGGCTCCGTCAAAATCAGAACGAGTCCGTAATTGATATGCATTAAACCCTGTACCAGAACCTACACGGCCACAATTTTGACCATACCCTAAAGCAATACTTACAGAATTATCCATATGACCTGGCAATACATACACCGGCAATTCTAATGACAAATTTCCTTTAACCAATTTAACCATATCTTGAAATTTTAAATGATATTTTTTAGCTGTTTTTACACTCATTAACAATGCATTATCCCAAGTCAACTTCGTAATGGGGTCCGGCATTTCTTGTAACCACCCATTATTAATAAAACGCCCATCATAAACAGATGAATCTTCAAAAAAATTAAGCTCAATCCCTTTAAGCGTAAATAAAGATGAAACTAAATCTGAAAATTGAGCTACCATTTTTGAAGTGATTCTTTTTGCAGATAACTTAACTGATTTCTGAACAGTAGAAATCACCCCATCATGCAACCAACGTGCCCAACGCTGATCAAACATGTTACGCCCATACTTTAATCGCCAAGTACGACGTACATGAGCATAGTCCGAACGCGAATCATCCAATAGAGCGCCCAAAAAACCCACATCACTATACCCTAAATGCATTGGCCGAATCATTGGCTGAACCAATGAAGCAATTCCAGAAATCGACTTCGTATCACCCCATGATTCTAAAAAATGATACCTTGGAATAACGAGCTTAGATAAACGCGCTGTTTCTGTATCCATCATTGAAAAACAAATGGTTTCATCAATTTCAACATAAAGTTCTTTAAATAAACTATCAGCAGGTGCATTAAAAACGGGATCTCCACCCAATACAATTAACGTACTAACCTGATGATCTTTAATATTATCAACTAATTGAGTCATAGACTTCACACTAGTCTGCTGATTAAATAAAAAATTAGAAAATGGATCCTCATAATAATGTACTGTGTGATTATTATTAAGCAATGCTTGATTAATAAAATACACAAACTCATGAACAATAGCAGGTTGCAAAGGACCTGCCGTAACAACACTTTTACCTTTCGCATTAATTAAATCTAAAGCAATCTCATTCATTAAAGCAGGATCAACGACGTCTTCTTTACTAAATTTAAGATTAAACTGACTTAACTTTGGACCAAAATCAAATACCCCATAAGAATTTAAACTACGAATCAATTGAAAAAGAACCAATGGAATTTGAGAAGACCAAACTCGAAAACGATGATCTGAACGCGCACCAGTAGCACTGTAATTAGACTCAAACGCATACAAGCGATTCAGATTCGCATCTTCCGGAGATCGTCGCTTAGAAAAACCGGCTGCATTTGAGACATGATTCATAAGCCCACCCAAAAAATCATGATCAAATGACACAACAACATCTGCTTTTTCAAAATTAAATTGAGGCAACATAAACTTCCCTGCAACATTAAAAAGGCCATGCTTAACATTATCCATATTAATCGGGTCATAACGATAAAACTCAGCATATGGAAGACGAAGTTGCAACTTTGACAATAAAGAATAAACAGTAGGCGACATCTGAGATTCCAGTAAAAAAGATAACCCACGACCTTCAGTACTCAAGTAACGACGATATACACGATTTAAAGCATCTGTCATTTGCGATTGAGATAATCGGTTATTATTTAATCGCCCATATTGAAGACGATCTGGATCATATAAAGATAAAATATTAGCCTGATGAAACGTTCCTGTCGATCCATTACTCAAAGGATGCAACGGATTTCCCTCAAGTTTAGTAGGTCTCCCTTCAGATACATTACCTAAAAGCCCCACAACATCTTCTCCAATAGCCAATGAGGTTGCATAATAAAGAGAGTCACCAGGAACTGCATACTCTGGATTTTTAGCATACGGACGAATTTTTTGAACCGGCTTACGAATAGCACAACCCGCCCCCATTAAAGCCGCAGAAGCACCCATAATTTTTAAAAAATGACGCCTACTCACTGCATCATCTAAAAATGCAGCTCCTTTTAAAAATTCTTTCTTTAAAAAAGAATCCGATTTAACATCATCATCTTTCAACGATTTAAAACGCCGCCAATACTGTTTTAACTGAGTTAACGATGACATGTGCTACAATCCTCCCGCGGATTAACTCCATATTCCTTAACAAGCAACCGACCTAATTCTACTGGGTCAATTTCAGACTGCCAACCCAAATTAGTAACCTGAGATTTCGGTCTAATATGTGGCGCTGGATTACGATGACATTCCAAACACCATGCCATAGACAAAGGCTCCACTTGCCGAACAACTTCCATTTGATCAACACGACCATGACAAGACACACAAGAAACACCAGAGTTAACATGGCGACTATGATTAAAATAAGCATAATCAGGCAACATATGTACCTTAACCCATTCAATCGGAACACCACTATCATAACTATTTTTGATTTTCTTTATATGAGGACTATCTGTTTTAATTTGAGAATGACAATTCATACAAACCTCAGATGAAGGTATATTAGAGTGACCTTGCTTCTCTACTTGAGAATGACAATAGCGACAATCTAAACCTAATTCCCCTACATGTAAACGATGGCTATAAGGAATAGGCTGCTCTGGCTCATAACCTACTTCTAAATGTTTAGGCGAAAACCAATAGTAAAATAAATAAATAACAAACAATACTGTAAAAAAAACAAAAGATAAAATCATTAATGGAACCTTATTAACCCAACGAGGAAAGATATATTTTTGATTTTCTGACTCTACGTACTTACCCATTTATAAATCCTAAACACATTTGAATTACTAATAGTATAAACTGTACTTGAACTAAGATTATAGTACACATCAATTTTAGGCGCATCATTATACCAATTAAAATAAATTTATGAAAGTAAAAAATTATTATTTATTTGAAAAAAACATATAAAATGATAGTATTAAAAGATCAACATCAAATAAAATCTAAAATATAATACTTAACTAACACTGATTAAGTCATTCAACAATGATAAAAAAACAACAAAAAACAATTTTAATTGCCAATAAAAACCCTCAAAAAATAAAAAACACTTTACTTATGCTCAATCATACGCCCTATAAAAAACTATTTACATACTCTGAAAACACATTTATTAAAATAATCAAAAAAACCCCCTCTATTGATTTGATTTTACTCGACATTAATTTAATTTTAAACAGTTCTAAAAATGTTTTCATCCAATCTTTAAAAATAAACCCAAACTTAAAAATAATTGTTACCGCTCAACAAAAAATCAAATTATTATTTCAAAAACAAATCCTATTTAATGCTTATGAAGTAATTTTAAAACCGTTTGATATCGATGAAGTATTAACCACAATAACAAAAATAATAGATAAAAAAAATTAATGACAATGTTAGACAAACAAATAAAAACTTCCCCTAATAAACTAGAAAAACAAATAAAAAAAGAATTAACTGACAAAAATACAGAAATAAACACTATATGCAATGCCTCAAACATACTGGGGCATTCATTAAATTATCATCAAATTATCAGAACCATTACTAACTATATCAACAATGTAATCAAGTATGACATATGCACCATATTTATCAATACATCTCAGTCCAGTGCAGATTTATTTTCCATAATTAATTCTCCAATAGAAAATCATCTCATAAAAAATGTCCAAGAAAAAACATTAAAGTCATTATCAAAAATTTCACATCCACTTAATAACAAAAAAAAAATTAATTACTATACCTACAACAATCACACAACTTCAAATGTAATCAATAAAACAAACCAATTTAATTCACTACTAAGCTTTCCGCTAGTATTTAAAAATGACATTATCGGTCTATATCAAATATACTCAAACCAAAAAAATGCCTTCCCTAAAAAAAAACTTCCATTCTTAAATATTATGATAAATCAATTAACAACCAACATCGGGCGATTAAAAGTCATCAAAAAACTTGAAAAAACAAAACTTTATTCTTTAATTCATTCAATAACAGATGGAATTTTAATGCTAAATCAAAATTATAAATCCATATCAATCAATACAACCGCAACAAATTTATTAAATTTAAATAACAATGATTCAAACAACCCTTTAAAAATAATACAAGCACTTAAAAAAAATAATATCTTATCACTTTATCAAAAGGTCATCACAACAAAAAAACCTATATTCAATCAAAAACTGTCATTAAAAAATCAGTATTTTTCTCTCAATATAACCCCTATAATCAATGAAAACACTAAGCATCCAATTACTATTTTTGTATTTCGAGATATCACAGAAATGCAAAAAATTGACCTCATAAAAAC
>MDTG01082088.1_pt1 | contig 10445 bp, 10 predicted proteins | sample 811421 | NCBI WGS metagenome assembly MDTG01 (sample SAMN05326645, study PRJNA326480) | marine metagenome | isolation source: seawater | place: Pacific Ocean: South East | collected 2011
CCATCTTGTGGTAATCTTCTTTCAGCTATATCCAATTTTCCCATGATCTTAAATCTAGTTACTACTGCACCATAATTGTCGTGAAGAAATTTAGAAAATTTTTCTTGCGTAGCTAAAATTCCATCAAGTCTATATCTAACTCTGGATGCAAATCTATAAGGCTCTATATGAATATCTGATACCCCCAGTTTGATTGCCTCGGCAACTACAGCTGTCGAAAATTTTATTACCTCTGACTCATTCTCAATTGCCTCTATATCTTCTTCTGGTTTGTTTTCTAAAACCTCGCCAGCCTCAGCTAAGTCGGAGTCGAATGTTTTAGTTCTATCTTTTTTTTCATTCGATGCTTTGATACTATTAATAGTTGTTTCATTACCATCCAAAATTTTTTCAATGAAATTGGATATTTGTGAAATTTTTGCAGCGTGAAGTTCAATTTCTTTTTTTGTAATTGTTTTTAAGTTTCTCATTAAACTTAATTTTGAAATATCAGATATAGCAATGTGAAGAACTCTCCCCTCAACTTTAAATGGAGCTATAAAATTCATATTAATGTAATTTGACGGTAATATACTTTTTAATTCGTCAGTAACTTCAACACTTCTTAGATCTATAACATCTAAATTTTGATCTTTGACTAATAAATCTAGTATTTTGTCTTCGTCAGTTAACTTTAGATCAAATACTGCCTCAAGCTGCGTTTTTTCACCTTCATGCGAAGCTTTCTTTATATTTGGAAGGTCTTTTCCTGATATGACATCACGATCTATCAATACGTTAATAAGATTTACTTCGGACTCTCTACTAATTTTAATCATTTTATAAAACTCTAGGTGCTATAAATACTAATAATTCATCTAGATTATCAGCTTTTGACTTACCTTTAAAGAGATTACCTATCACAGGAACATCTCCTATTATCGGAGTTTGGCTTTTAGCGTTTGCAATTACGTTCTTTTTAATACCACCAATTACTACAATATCTCCGTCTGCAACCAAAAGTTTAGTCACAATCTCCATTTTGTTAATAGGCGGCTCATCAGAGGCTGCAGCTCTATTAGGGGTGTCATTATTAACTTTTATTGTAAGCAGAACATTTCCATCTCCAATTATACTTGGAGTAACCTCCAGTTTTAGAGCTGCCTCTTTGAAAGAAGTCGATGTAGTACCTTCAGATGTTGTCTGGTAAGGAATTTCCTCACCTTGAGTAACAGTTGCGAGCTGGTTGTCTAATGTGAAAACTTTAGGATTTGAAATAGTTTTACCCATACCCAAAGACTCTAAAGCTGTAATTTCAGCTTTTAATACTCCAGTTGTTGTTCTCCTTAATATACCAATACCACTTGTAGCTCCTGCAGTTGCAAAATTCGTAAGAGAGTCTGCTGAGTCTCCTAGTTCTACTACCTCATCTAAGGCATTATCTGTTGCCTGTCCAGAACTTGCGCCAGCAACACCACCAGCAACTCTACCTTTGTTTTGGTAATATCCTCCAAGACGTGTGCCAAGCGCTCTCTCAAAATCCGAATTTGCTTCTATAATAAATGCCTCTATTAAAACTTGCTTAGTTCTAACATCAATTTCTTTAATAACTTTATCTACTACATCTAAATCTTTTTCTTTACCCCTTACAATTATAGATCTTGTTGTAATTTCCTCGGTTACTGTGATAGGTGTAAAAGTAGCATCTCCACTTCCTGATGAAAATAATTCCTCCAAAGTAGCCTTTGCCTGCGAAGGAGCAATATAATATAATCTAAATATTTCTGAGTAAATTGGCTCTACACTATCTTCTAGCTCAACTTTTTTCTTAACTGCTGAAGCTCTTTCAGATTTATAATTTTCCTGAGCTGTTAAAGTAGCAGGTGAATGTATTCTTATTAAATTGCTTGCAACATCAATATCTGAAGCATAATTTTTCATATCCAGCAACGCTTGAAATGCCTTATCCCATGGTACATCAATTAATTCTGCGCTAATTGCTCCAGCAACTTCATCACCTACTAAAACGTTTATCTCTCCAATTTTTCCCATTAATTTCATAGTTTCTTTAAAATCTAAATTTTTGAATTTAAGAGTAACTCTTTGCTTTAACATTGGAAAATCATCAGGGATTAAAAGATAATTTCTTTGAGCCTCAGATGATATTTTTTTTCTTTTTTGTAATTTTTTAACGTCACCTTCTACTGGCTTTGGTCCCATTTCAAGTGTTTTGGCAATTTCTGCTTTACCTTCTGCTTTAATATCATCTTTAATTAATGGAGTGTTATGTTTAAAAGGTTTTTTTGATTTATTAATTGTTTGGCAACCAGTTAAAAAAACAACAAAAAATAACAAAATAAAAACTGAATTTAAAAAATTTTTAATATTCATTTGTCTCCCTAATCTGATTATTAAAATCGATGATTATGAAAGTCTTGTCATCTTTTTCAAAGATTGCTTCGTTTAATCTTAAATCAACAAGTTTAATGTCGCCTAGGTATTGGGTTAATGACAAAGTCATTACTTCGCCAGACGAATTTACTAAAGATATATAGCTGTTATCTTTTCCAGATATAAGTCCAACTAATTTGAAATTATAAAGACTCATTTCATTTTCTTGTTCTTCTTCAGGAATATTAGATCCTGATCCCGTTCCTTCATTTCCAGCAAATGGATCGTTAAGTGGAACCTCTTCCTCTACATCGTCACTATCATTATTTATTTCTGTAGATTGTGAATTTGTTTGATTGTTTGAATTTGAGTCATGTTGATCTGCATATGCATTAGAAAACAAAATTGCAAATAAGATTATAAATATAATTTTAATAAAATTCATTTGGTAATCCCACTATTGTTAATTCACCTTTGGCTACTATACCTCCAGTTGAATCGTTTTGCACTAAACTTATTAATTCTTTATCAAAGTTTAGCATTTTCTTCGATTTTGCTAGTGCCCTTTTAAATTTAATGTATCCCAAAAAGTTTCCTTTAATCTCATAAGTAACAGGTATTTTATAATATCTAATATTATTAACATCTAAACTTTCTGTAGTTTGAGTGTTTGCAACACCTTGTTTAAGAATTGGTTTAGGATTTCCTTTTTCTATTTTTGAAATTACTAAACCGTTTACTCCAGCAAATTTACTTAGACTATCATACAGTCCCTCTACCTCGGCTTTTGTGTGGAAAAGCTTTGAGCTCTCTTTAAACTCAGGAGTTTTGTTTTTAATAGCTTTTTTCATGGTTGATATTTCGCTATTCATAGTTTGAATTTCAGTTTGTTTAAGTTCTTTGTCGCTAAACAATTGTTTTTTTTGGTTAACTATAGGATTTAAAATTGCATAATATCCTATCAAAAATACAACAATTGCAGCAAAACCCGATCCGAATTTTATTAAAGTTTTTTTATCAACATTCTGGAGCTTTGCTTTTAAGTCTTCTAACTTTATATTTTTTAAATCAATATTTTTTAAATCCATTAAATACTCTCCACAATACAGGCAATTTTAAATCCCTTCATTTTAGGTTTGCCAGCAGAAGAACCATCAGGCAGAGTCATGCTAGCTAAAGATGCTTGTGATATTAATTTTTTTGCATTTAGATTACTTATTAATTTTAATATATCTTGATCTGTAGATGCTACACCATTAATTATAATTTGGTTTGTTCCATTAAAATCTATTGAATTAAATTTTACTCTTTTTGGAACGGAAGACGCTATTTGTGCAAGAATTCTGAAACTAATTTTTTTATTTGATTGTATAGAATTACTTAATTCAAGGGATTTATTAATAATTCCCAACTCTTTAACGAATTTTGTTTTTTCAATTGTTTTTAATTCATGCTCCATAACCACTTGGTCGTAGTCTGTCAGTTTTTTATTTAAAGAATTAATTTGCCAAAAAGATAATCCAAATAATATAATATAGATTGCACCTACTACACCTATCACACCTTTAAAAGCAAAATTTGAAAATATTTTTGCTTTCTTTTGAGCAATCATGCTATCTCTATTTGGAAGTAGATTAATATTTTTAACCGCCGTAACAAATTTATAATATCCAAAAACATCTAACTTTCTAAATGCTAAACCGATTACAGTTGATAAGTATGATCTATTATCTATTTTGACACTTTCTTCTAATTGAGCTGGAACTTTGACTTCGGATATAGGATCAAATAAATTAAATCCTGTATTTGCTAAATTTTTTCTAAAGCTACCTAAATAGGCATCTACATTAGGTAAATTTGAAACAACTTTAAGATTTCTTATTCTTTTTTCATACTTGGTTTCAAAATCCTGTATAGCTTGTTTTACTTGGGTCATGTATCTTCTTACCAGCGCATCCATTTCTTCTTGGTTGTCAGATTTTTGTAAAGTATTTCTATCTTGGCCACGTATGAATATATCAGTTATTATCGGGTTATTATCGTAGAGTATCATTACGTAATTTTCATCTAATCCAAATTCTAATACTGCTGTTAAATTGCTTTCTTCTATTGAACCTTTGATTTGATTCATTTGGTCTACTGCAGATTTTAAGGCAAAACATTTCACATCTATAATAACAGCGTTAAGCCCACCTTTTTTAATAATTGATGTATATCCATTAATATCAGAAAGTTTTGAAGCCACGAATAATATATCCATCGTGTTGCCAGTTTTGTCTCTATTTATAACTTGATGAAATATTGAATAATCATTTAAATTATCTGTCAGCTGAACTAAATTTTCCCATAAGGAGTCAGTATCAATCGCCTTGGCTAATTCCTCATCTTTCATCAAAGGAGCTGTAACAACTCTAATAATTGCGCTAGTTACAGGTATTGCAATTGCTGCATTTGTTGTGTCAATTTTTGATTTTTGTAATGCAATTTTTAATTCATCGCCAATCTTGTCAGGATGTTCTAATACTGTTGAATTTTCTGGCAAACCTTCAATTTCATGTATAAAAAATTTTTCAAGAACCCATTCATTGTTTTTGTTATTGTTTAGCTGTGCCAGTCTTATTTGGTAAGGAGTTAGTTCTACACCTACAATTTCCTCTCCTTGAATAGCTTGTTTGCCTAATTTATTTTTTATCTGAGAACTAAACTTAGATTTTATTTTATTTAAAAAAGAATTTTTACTTTTTTTATCACCTTCTATAGGTTTTTGGGTGGGTGCCTCGTTATTTGGGGTTTCTTTTTTTTTTAAAAGCTTTTGAAAAAAGTTTTTCATATTTAATAATTTTGGGTAAACTTAACTTATTAGTTTACAATAATCAACTCACACTAGAATATAAAATTTGCCAAATGTATATGATATTTTTTGACTTTTTAGAAATAAAAAGGTCTATATAGTGATTATTTATTAAAATGTTTGAAAAATTAGAAGACTTAGCAAAAAACAATAAAAAAATTTCAGACTTTCATATTCGCGCTGGATCACCACTCGCATATAGACAAACAGGAGAAATTGTAGTTGTAAAAGAAGTTCCAGTGAAAGCTCAAGATTTAAAAGATTTAATGACGATGAATTGTAATGAGGTTGAAGTAGAAAGATTTGAAACAACTCATGAGCTAGACTCGGCTGTTATGTTGAGCGGGTTACGATTTAGAGCAAATTTTTATAAAACAATTAATGGGACTGCTGCAGTTTTAAGAAGAGTTGAAAGTCAAATTCCAGAAATGGAGCAATTTAATTTACCTCAATCATTATATGATATTGTTGATATGCACAAAGGTCTAGTTTTGGTAACTGGTCCAACGGGATCTGGAAAATCTACAACACTTGCAGCAATTGTAAATGAAATTAATAAAACTCGAAACGCAAATATAATTACTGTTGAAGATCCGGTCGAATTTATTCATAAAGATAATAGAAGTATAGTCTCACACAGAGAAGTGGGTAAACAAACGAAAACTTTTGCTGCTGCACTTAAAGCTGCATTAAGAGAAGATCCAGATGTAATTTTAGTTGGTGAAATGAGAGACTTAGAAACTATAAGTCTTGCGCTTACTGCTGCAGAAACTGGTCATTTAGTTTTTGGAACTTTGCATACAAGCGGAGCACCAAGTACTATTAACAGAATTATTGATGTATTTCCTCCAGAGCAACAGGAACAGATTAGAGCACAAATATCTACTTCTTTAAAGATGGTTGTTACACAAAGATTGTTAAGAACTAGAGATGGAGCAGGAAGAGTTGGTGCATTTGAAATTATGAAGTGTACATCACCAATTCAGAACTTGATTAGAGAGGCTAAAATTCATCAGATACCAAGTATAATGCAAACAGCGGTAAGAGATGGAATGATTACAATGGAAAAATCTTTGGAAGAATTAGTAAAGTCGGGTAAGATAGATCCAGGTGCAGCAAGAACAGAAAATTAAAGGATTTACTATTTTAGAATTATTGGTGGTTATCACCATAATTTCGATTGTATCAGCTATTGGTTATCCAAGGTTTAATGATTGGAAAACTGATCGTGAAGTTAGACAAGCTTTAGAAAGAGCTGCCTCAATGATAAACTCGATCATAACACATACACAAAGAGGAAGTTATCCTTATGTGCAAATAGATATAAGAAGTTCACAAACTCAAACTATTTTTACCACTAAGGGTATGACTAAAAACAAATTTTCAAACTCATTAAACCAGAAAGATATTGCAATAAATTGTCCTGTTACAAATCTAGGTGCATCATATTGGGATGCTGACCCATTGGAGACAGCCACAGAAGCAGTAAGTAGTAATGCAGGATCTAGTGCTGCAATTTGTTTTTCTAGGGAGGGGAGTCATTACGCTCTTATTGGCAATGAATTAATAAAAAATAACGATACATCAAATAAAATGTCCCTAGACGGATTTATGGTTAGTCAGTATATAATTTTTTGTTCAAAATCACTTGCAGCAGCAAACAACGATATGTGTCCTAGAGCTTTAGGAAAAGACGACAAACCTGCATATTTGTTAGAGTGGTCTAGATTTGGTAATGTGGTTAAATATAAATGGAATGGAAATGCTTGGAATAGGCAGTAGAATAAAAGAAAAAGGTTTAACTCTGATTGAAGCATTAGTTTCTACAGTAATTGTGGGAATTGGTTTTATTGCTGTTTTCCAGATGGTCAATTATTCGATTCGATCTATAGATGTTTCTGGCGAAAGAACAAAAGGTAATTATTTAGTAAGCATGGTTGCAGAAGATCTTATGGGAAGTGCAGTATCATCTATAGATATTACAGATCCAAACGACGCAACTAAAACTATCAAACAAACATTTTACGAATATTTGGTTAAAACAAGTAGAGACGCATCAGGTGGTAAAGGAAATTCGTGGTCTCAAATGTCTTGTACGGGTGGTTCGGCATTTCAGGGACAAAACATTATAAAAAGAAAAATAGATAAATGGGAAGATAGATTTTCTACAAAAATGTTCAAGTGCAGAGGATCTAGCGAAAAAAAATATTTAAAGGTTTACGACATATGTGCAAGTGGATGCAGATTTAAAAATTCATACGTTAACGATAAAATGTATATAGGTAAAATGGAAGTTTTATTAAACTTTGGTGAAAAAAAGAAATTTCTTTATTTTCCAATACATAACGAAGTCAAATAGAGATGAAATCAAAAAAAAACATTTTAGGAGTAACACTGGTTGAGATTTTAATAGGTATTGTAATATCAACAATTATGATGGGTGCCATGTTTACGTCATATACAGCTGTAAACAATTCATTTCAAAAAGTTGTTGATAAAGCTCAAATCAGTCAAACTGGAAGAGATGTTTTAGGCATGTTGCTCAGAGATATTCGAATGGCTGGTTTTAAATATTACGGTGACAATATCAAGACAGATGACGAACATACTCCTATCTTAATTACAAAAACTGGTGACAAAACAAAAAATTGTGACTCAATTTCAATTGTATATGGTGATGTATATTATGACAAAGATAGCACACCAAAGTATACTTATAAAAGATATAAAATTTCTTACTTTTGCGAACCTACAAAAATAATAGATAAGACAACTGGTAATGCTGCTGATGCTTTTGCTTTATTTAAAACTAAGCAAAATTGGAATGAATCTGCTGCGCGATGGGAATATACTGATCCACCTGTAACTTATGAAAAACAATTAGTTGTTAATTATGTTCAAGATTTAATTTTCAATGCAATAGATGAGGATGGAGTTATTATAAACCCTCCACCTTCTCCAACAAATCAAAACAATGATAAAATTTTTGGTATTAAAACTGTCGATATTGGAATTACTGTTAGGTCTAAAAATGATTTTTATAAAGAGAAAAATTCTGATTTTAAAAATAAAACAGGAAAAGACCGAAAAAATTATGCTTTGTCTGATACCAATCGAGATTTAACACGTTTTGATGATAAATTTTTAAGAGAGACTATAACGGTAACAGCTCATGCAAGAAATTTAGGATTACAATGAAAAATAAAAACGAAGAAGGATTTGCACTTGTACTTTCATTAGTTTTATTATTGGTGATGTCACTAATGGGGGGAGCATTAATTGTTATTTCATCTGTCGATCATCGTAACAACAACTCAAGCGACGACTATCAGCAAACATTTTATGTTGCAGAAACTGCATTATTAGAGGGAGAAAAATATATCGTAAATCAATTTTTGGGTCCATGGACTACAGGAAACCCCGCAACCAGGGATACAGCAAATAGATCTCTTCCAGCAAATGATGGTGTTAAATTTGAAGGAGTCATGAATTTAGGAAATATGCCTAATGCCCAAGACACTTTTTATCAGGATACAGGAAAAAATTGTTACAACAGCTTTGAGGACTTAGACAGAAAGAAATTAGAGTCATCTGGGGTTGTAAGAGCAGAAAGTTCAAATTTTGGAAAATTGTTAAAAGATGCATTTACGCCCGACGGCTCTTCAGATGAGAGAGATGAGGCAGACAGACTAAAGAATTATTTTTATGAATTTTTTATTTATCGTATTGGAAAAGCTCCTTTTAGAGGATACGGATCTAGTGTAAAAAAAGGGGCGAATAATAAAGGTGTAGATGGAATGGCTTATAGAATATACGGTTGTGGTGTTAATATGAGTTCAGACAAAATGGTAGTGGCCTTAGAAAGCTTAGTTGTTTTACCTACTAGATAATATGATGAAAATTCTTAAATTTTATATATATTTAAATAAATGATTAGATTACTAACATTAATTCTTACTACAATTATTATAAGCAACATTGCACACGCTCGGTGTGATTTAAAATACGAACTTGGTGATCCAATTACTAAAATGGAGAATGATTTTGGCGGAGCGTTCCCATCATATATACCAGGCGTCATAACTTATCCAATTCTATCAGAGGATATTTGCCCAGAGCAAAAATTAGATAATGTTATGATAGAGTATAAATTTATAGACGACAAATTAGTGGCTTATAATTTATTTGTATTAAATGATGAACAAGATGATCATTCTGAAAAACTAGTACTATTAAACTACACACAAAAAGTATATGGGGAATTTGAAACTGGAAACCCTATAACATATAGAGGATATAAAATTTTTGAAAAAGGAAACGACTTAATTGTATATCAAAAAGCAGATGGTCCTGAGGGTATTACGGACGAACAATTGTATATTTCTGATAAAGAGCATGATTATATTTTAATGTCACACATGGAAAAAATGGAAACTGAAAATGAGTCTGAGTATGGAGATGTAACTCAATGAAATTAATTAAGTTTTTAATTTCATCGTTATTTTTTTACTTAATAACTGTAAGTACAGTTTTTGGTAAAGCTTTACCTCCTGGCTCAGGAGTTGGTGATGTCCCAGCAAATGTTTTAATATTATTAGATAAGTCTGGAAGCATGGGTTGGAGAATGAGCGGTGGGGTTAATAGTTTATTTCAACCACATGATACGGCGGTAGATTCAAATGGAGATTTATATGTTGCTCAAGGAAGATCTGGTGGTGTAAAAAAAGTTACATATACAAGCGGTGAGGTTGATAAGTCTTGGGGTGTAAACGGAGTTGCAGTAAAAAATACGACTTGTAGGCCTAGAAACTTATATTCAATAGAAATCCATAATAATGTTATTTATGCACTAAGTTATTCAACAAGAAATATAATTAAATACAATCTTTCAGACGGATCTTGTATTGGAACTATAAGTGTTGGTGGATATCCAATTGGAATGGGTAAGTATAATATTGGAGGAACAACATATATTGGCGTATCAACTTGGAGTGGTTATGCTGCAATTAATACAAGCACTGGATCATCACAAAGTTGTGCTGTTAACGTGAATGTAAGAAGATCTTATATGATTGCAGGATCTGATGCACAAACAAATTTTATTTATTCTTATAGAAGATCTTACATTTATAAATGGTCAGTAGGCAACAACGGATGTCCAGGTGGTAGTGTTGGAAATATGAGATTTAGAGCTGGAAATGATTTTGGTGGTTTAGAATTAGAC
>MDTG01270439.1_pt1 | contig 10445 bp, 7 predicted proteins | sample 811421 | NCBI WGS metagenome assembly MDTG01 (sample SAMN05326645, study PRJNA326480) | marine metagenome | isolation source: seawater | place: Pacific Ocean: South East | collected 2011
ACTCCCGAGAGCGTTAATCGAAGCAATGAGTCGCGGATGCCCTTGTATTGGATCAAGTGCGGGCGGCATTCCCGAACTACTTGATTGGGAGGTCATTTTCCCCAAAGGAAACACCGGTGAACTCTTAGGAATCATTGAGAAAATGTCCGAAGATAAATCGATGCGCAGGAGGCTCTCTGGAAGGAAGTGAAGCGGCAGGAACGCGAGGCCTAAAGCGTCTCGAACCGTCCCCATTCCTTTTCGGTCAGCCGCACTTCGATGTGACGCATCGGGCCCTCGGCACCCTGCCCGCCGTCATTGTCCGACAGGACCTCGCCGTGCGCATGGAGCCAGGCGATTCGCGCACCGTCGCTTGCGGGAATCATCAGGGAATGACGCCGCGCACCTTGGGTGAGCACCGCGCCCAGCTTTTCGCGCAACCGTTCGATGCCTTCACCGGTCACGGCAGAGATCGGCATCACCTTTTCGTCGTTGGCAGCAACGCCGGAGAGCTCTTCGCGAAGCTCGTCATCCAGCAGGTCCCACTTGTTCCAGACCTCGAGGATGGTCGTAGGCTCCCCTTCCCCATCCTCTTCGTCGATCACGCCGAGATCCGAGAGGACCTGCAACACCTGCTTCTTCTGCGATGCGCTGTCCGGATTGGCGATGTCGCGCACGTGCAGCACGATATCGGCGGCGGTCACTTCCTCCAGAGTCGCGCGGAACGCGGCGACCAACTGGGTCGGGAGATCGGAAATGAAGCCCACCGTGTCCGAGAGGATGGCCTTCTCCACGCCCGGCAGCGTGATCGCACGCATCGTGGGGTCCAGCGTGGCGAACAGAAGATCCTCCGCCATCACATCTGCGCCGGTCAAGCGGTTGAAAAGCGTGGATTTCCCCGCATTGGTGTATCCGACCAGCGCGATAACCGGCCAGGGTGCCCTGCCCCTGCGCTTGCGGTGCAATTCGCGGGTCTTGCGTACTTGTTCCAGTTCGCGCCGCAGCTTTGCCATGCGGTCACGGATGAGGCGTCGGTCGGCCTCGATCTGCGTTTCGCCGGGACCGCCGAGGAAGCCGAAGCCACCGCGCTGACGTTCGAGGTGAGTCCAGCTGCGAACAAGCCGGCTCGCCTGATAGTCGAGGTGCGCCAGCTCCACCTGCAACCGGCCTTCGGCCGTTGCCGCGCGTTCCCCGAAGATTTCCAGGATCAGCCCGGTCCGGTCGATGACCTTGCGGCCGATCTTCTCTTCCAGGTTCCGCTGCTGGATAGGCGACAGGGCCCCATCGACGATGACGAGTTCCGCCTCGTGCAATTCGCAATCTGTAGCGATGCGCTGCACCTGCCCTTCCCCGAACAGGGTGTTGGGCCGCACTTCGCGCACGGGTATGATGAACGTCTCAGCCACCACGATGCCGATGGCAAGCGCAAGGCCCTTCGCCTCTTCCAGACGTGCGTCGGGATCATCGTCGCGGCGCTGGGCACGGATGTCCGGACAAACGACAAGCGCCCGCGCACCGCGGGTCACTTCGCCTTCAATATCGTCGTCTACAATCAGTCGTTGTCGCCTTCGTCATCGTCCATGTCATCATCGGTCAGATCGACCGGCCTGTCCGGCTGGATCGTGGACACGGCGTGCTTGTAGGCGAGCTGGACGTATCCGTCACGCTCCAGCAGCATGCAAAACAGGTCGAAACTGGCGATACGCCCCTGCAGCATGACGCCGTTCACGAGGAACATTGTCACCTGCACACCCGAATCGCGCACACGGCTGAGGAAAATGTCCTGCAACAGGCGCATTTTCTTGCCGCCGTCGGGACCACTGCCGAACTGGTCAGCATCAACAGGCTGGCCCGGCATGATCGTGGAAATCGCGTGCTTGTAGACCAGTTGCGACTGTCCGTCCCGCCGCAGCAGGATGGAGAAATTGTCGAACCAGGTCACGATGCCCTGTAGCTTCACGCCCTTCACGAGGAACATGGTGACGGGCGTCTTCTCTCGGCGAAGGTGGTTCAGGAAAACATCCTGCATGTTGGCATTTTTGTTGCCATTGGCAGGTTTTGCGGCGCGCGGTTCGGGCTCTGCCACCGGTCGTGGTCGTGCCGAAAGGGTGCCCTTGGTCATTTCTTTGACTCCATCGTTCTTGGCGAGCCGAAACCCGCAGTCTGGCGATCCCGCATGACGACTGCGAGACTCACCGGCTGCACTTTTGTGCAATGCAGCGTATATGACCAAAAACTTCCGAGCGGCAAATAGTTCCTGACCTCGGCGAAGTCGTGATCGCTTTTTTTTTCAGTCTTCGTCGCCGTTCCCGTTGCGCTCGTTCATGCCGAGCAGCTTCAGCTTGCGGTGAAGAGCGGAGCGTTCCATGCCGATAAACCCCGCTGTCTTGGAGATATTTCCGGAAAAGCGCCGGATCTGGATGCGCAGGTATTCCCGCTCGAAACTTTCGCGCGCCTCGCGCAGGGGAACGCCCATCAAAGAGGAAATGCCCCCCGAACCCTCTTCCGAACCTCCGGTGATTTCAGCTGGCAGCATGCCGGGCGTGATGGTCTTGAAATCCTCACGCGGGGCAAGGATTACCGTGCGTTCGATGACGTTGCGCAACTGGCGCACGTTGCCCGGCCAGTCGTAGGCCTGCATGGCCGCCAGCGCTTCCGGGGCGATGGTGGGCGGTTCCAGACCCTGCTCTCGCGCGTAGCGTGTGAAGAAATGATCAGCCAGCGCGGGAATGTCGTCGCGGCGTTCGGACAGGGGCGGAATCTCGATCGGCACTACGTTCAAGCGATAGAACAGGTCTTCGCGGAAGCGCTTTTCCTCGATCTCCGTCAGCAAGTCCCGCGCAGTCGATGAAACCACGCGAACATCGACCCCGACCTGCCGGTTGCCACCAACGCGAACGAAGCTCTGGTCGGTCAGGACGCGCAGGATACGCGCTTGCGTGCTTTCCGGCATGTCCGCGACCTCATCGAGGTAGAGAGTGCCGCCATCGGCCATTTCCAGCAGCCCGGCTCGCACCAGCTTGCCGTCGGCCTCCTCGCCGAACAGCTCGTGCTCGAAGCGCTCGGCAGTGATGCGCGCGGAATTGACCGTCACAAAGGCCTTGTCGGCGCGCGGGCTCCAGGCGTGCAGCAGGCGCGCCGCCACTTCCTTGCCCGCCCCTGCCGGGCCGCTCACCAGCACGCGGCTGCCGGTGTTGGCCACGCGCTTCAGCGTAGCGCGCACGGCATTGATGGCGCTGGAATTGCCCGTGAACTCGTCGTGAGAGGCCATGCCTTCCCGCAGGCGCTCGTTCTCGCGGCGCAGGCGCTCGGTTTCGGTCGCGCGCGCGACAAGGTGAAGCAGCTTTTCTGCTTCGAACGGCTTCTCGATGAAATCCATCGCCCCGCGGCTGACTGCCGACACCGCCGTATCGACGTTGCCGTGGCCGGAGAAGATGATGACGGGCAGGTTCGGCTCGCGCTGTTTGATGGCATCGAGCACTTCGAGCCCGTCCATCGGGCTGCCGTGCAGCCACACGTCCAGCAGCACGAGGCTGGGCCGACGTTCGTCGATCATCGCCAGCGCGCCGTCGCTGTCTCCGGCAGTGCGGCATTCGTAGCCTTCGTCGCTGAGTACGCCGGCGACGAGATCGCGAATGTCGCGTTCATCGTCGACGACGAGGATATCGAGTGCCATTCAGTGCTCTCCTGCAAAAATCATTCAGCCGCCTCGCTGTTCTCATCCAGATCGCCCGGGTGGATGGCGAAGCGCAGTATTGCCTTGGTACCCCCATCCGGGAGGGCAGAAAATTCGAGGTCGCCGGCGTGCTCCTCGACAATCTTCTTCACGATCGCGAGGCCAAGGCCGGTCCCCTTCTCGCGCGTGGTGACATAGGGTTCGATAACGTTCTCCCCGCCTTGCGGCAGGCCGATGCCATTGTCCGTTATGGCGATCTCGATGTGCTCCCCGTCCTGGCGCATTGCGACGTTGATGCGGCCACGCCAGTCGGCCGGTGCATCCGGCATGCGCGCGTCGACGGCCTCTGCAGCGTTCTTCAAGACGTTGGTCATGGCCTGGCCAACCTGGTGGCGATCGCACTCGACCGGGGGAATGTCGCGCTCGGCAGAGAAGCCGTAGGTGATTTCGGGATGCGCCACTTCCTGCAGGAACAGCGCCTGGCGTACGAGATCGACTGCGTCCTCGCTGCGGAACACGGGCTTGGGCAATCGAGCAAAGCTGGAGAATTCGTCGACCATCTTGCGCAGGTCGCCCACCTGCCGGATGATCGTGCCGGTCAGTTCGTCGAACAGCTCGACATCCTTGTCGATCTGCTTGGAATAGCGCCGCTTCAGCCGCTCCGTCGCCAGCTGGATGGGGGTGAGCGGGTTCTTGATCTCGTGCGCGATGCGCCGCGCCACGTCGCTCCAGGCTGCCTGCCGCTGGTCCAGCAGCTGACGGGTGATATCCTCGAAAGTGATGACGTAGCCATCGGCATCTGGCGCAAGCTGCACCGCCAGCGTGAGCAGTTCACCGCCGCGGCTGAGCTGGATGATTTCACTCATCGAACCTTCGTTGACCAGCTTGGCCATCTGCGGCGCCACTTCCTCCAGCGGCATGTTCACGGGAACCGGCCCTTCCTGCCCCAGCAGCAGGCGCTGGGCGGAATTGTTCATCAGTTGGATGCGCCCCTCGCCGTCGATCGAAACGATACCGGCAGTGATCGATTGCAGCACGGCCTCGATAAAGGCGCGGCGTTCGTCAAGCTGCTGGTTCGCGCCGAGCAGGGCATCGGTCTGCCGCTCGATCTGGGCAGTCATCCGGTTGAAGGCGCGATTGAGCAGGCCGATCTCGTCCTGCCCGGTGCGGCCCGACACCCGCATGGCGTAATTGCCCGCGCCGATCTCCTGCGCAACTTCAGCCAGTTCGGCAAGCGGCTTCACCTGTCGGTCGGCAAAGCGCAGCGCGGCCCAGACGGCAAGGGCCACAAGGGCCAGGGATACGCCGAACAGGGCAAAGTTGAACTGCAATTGCAGGACCCGCGCCCGTTCCGTGAGATCGTCATAGGCGCCTGCGACATTTTGCGCCTGACGATAGAGCCGCGCCGCTTCAGGCCGGGCATCGCGGGCGACATAGACATACAAGTCCAGTTCCTCGTCGAGCCTGGCTATAGCCTCTGTCCGCTCCGGCGTGGAGGCCACGGTAAACGACTGTCCATCGCGCAGCGGGGCGACCGCCTCGTTCGTGATGCGCTGGCGCTCTCGATCGTCGTCGGGATCGGCCAGGGCTATCAGGCGATATTCCCCGTCTACGGGAAGACGGATTATCGCCGCCTCGCTCAGTTCGCGCGAATAGGTCTGGTACAGGAACTGGTCGATGAATTCGTTGCTCGCCACGGGCACGGTCTGCATGATGAAACGCATGTCGCCTGCCATGGCCACGGCATTGTTGCCCACGCCTCTCAGGTTCTCGTTGTAATATCCCTCGGCCAGGTTGTTGGCGTTTTCCAGGATGCCGCGAGAATCGTCGCTGAACCAGAATTGCACGCCGGACTGGAAAAGGATGGAGGCAAATACAGCGACGAACAAAGTCGGGATCGCTGCCAGCAGCGAGAAAAAGAACACCAGATTCACGTGCAGCCGGGCGGTCGTGCTGCCTGCCCGGCGAATAGCGATGCGCCGGCCCCAAAGCACGATCAGGCCCAGCGCCGGGAGCAGGGTTCCCACCAGCAACGCAGCCGCCTGCCACGAGGGGATCGGCTCTCCGTAAGCGGGGCGGCCTGCCAGCGTGAACCAGACCGTCAGCACCATCAGCGCTAGCGCGATGTAGCACAGGATTTCGAGCCAGAAGAACAGGTTGAGGCGCCGCGAAGCCACTGCTGCGCGGCGGAGGAAGCGTGAGCTCTTCGGGGCGTTGCTGGCCGTGTCGGGGTGTGGCGTTTCTGTCACGTTGCAGGCATACAACAACGCTGTTGCCGCTTTGCAAGTTAAAAGCGCCGTTATCCCCTAATTGCGCGAGAAACTCTCCGGATCGATGTCGAGTTCCGACAGGCGCTTGCGCAGAGTGTTGCGATTGATGCCGAGGAGCTGCGCGGCCTTCAACTGGTTGCCACCGGTTTTCGATAGAGCATGGCGGAACAGCGGCCGCTCCAATTCGGCAAGGGCGTCATGATAGAGATTGCCCTCGCCGAACCGGCTGCTCTCGAGCCAGCGCGTGATGGTGCTCCCGATATCCTGCGTTTCTGGATTGCCACTGCCTTGCGGCGCAGTGTCGAAGAGGGATTCTACGGTCTCGGCGTCGATCACGTCGTCGCGCGAAAGCAGCGCGGCGCGGTAGATCAGGTTCTGCAATTCGCGCACGTTGCCGCGCCACGGCTGCTGGGTCAGCAGTTGCGCCGCGTCCTCTCCCAACGATCTCTTGGGCAGCCCTTCACCCGCAGCGCGCGAAAGGAAGTGCAGGGCGAGAGGGGCAATGTCGCCAGCCCTGTCGCGCAAGGGCGGCAGTTTGATCGGCACGACGTTTAGGCGATAGTAGAGGTCCTCGCGAAACTCGCCGGCCGCGATCATCGGCAGCAGGTCGCGATTGGTGGCCGCGATGATGCGCACGTTGACGGCGATTTCCTCGCTTCCTCCCACGCGGCGGATGCGGCCCGATTGCAGGGCGCGCAGCAGGCGGGTCTGCGCTTCGGCAGGCATGTCGCCGATTTCGTCGAGGAAGAGCGTGCCGCCCTGCGCCTGCTCGAACTTGCCGATGCTGCGCGCGGTTGCGCCGGTGAAGGCACCCTTCTCGTGGCCGAACAACTCGCTCTCGATCAGTTCGCGCGGGATCGCGGCAGTGTTGACGGGCACGAAGGGCCCCGTCTTGCGGGCACCGAGTTCGTGAATTGCCTCGGCAACCAGTTCCTTGCCCGTCCCGCTTTCTCCCAGAACCAGTACGGTCAGATCGTTATGCAGCACGCGCGTGATCAGGCGATAGACTTCCTGCATTGCCTGGCTTCGCCCGATAAGAGGCAAGCCCTGCCCCGGGTCTTCCTCCCCGGAGATACTGCTCTTCCCGCTCTCCACTGCTTGCCGCGTCGCGCGAACAAGCTCGTCGAGGTCGAACGGCTTGGGGAAATATTCGAAGGCCCCCCGATCGGTCGCGCGCACAGCGGTATCCAGCGTGTTCTGTGCCGAAAGTATAATGACCGGCATGTCCGGATATTCGTCCCTCACGGCGCCCAGCGTCTCTATGCCGTCGCCGTCGAGGAGTATCACGTCGGTCAGCATTACGTCATAATGACGCGCCGCCAGGGCCTCGTCGCGGCCTGCCACCGCATCGGTGCTGTCGACTTCGAACCCTTCGTCCTCCAGCGCGGCACGGATGACCGTGGCGATGGCGTTGTCGTCTTCTACCAGCAGGGCGCGTTGTGCCATGCTTTCCCCTCTCGAAATCTAGCGGGCCATGGGCAGGTGTATGCGGAAATGCGTCCACCCCCCGGCCTCATCACGTTCATGGCTGACCCGGCCGTCCATGTCGCGCACCAGTTTCTGAACCAGTGCCAGCCCCAGCCCCTGCCCGTTCGTCTTGCTGGAGACGAAGGGCTCGAAGATGTCGTCGCGGATCGAGGGATCGATGCCCGGACCGTTGTCGCTGATGCAGATTTCGATGGGCAGCTTCACCGGACGGCCAAGGCGGATCACGTTCATCACCATGCCGCTGACGAAGCGTGTGCGCACCGTCACTTGCGGCGCAACGCTGTCGCTGCAGGCATCGCAGGCATTGGCCATCAGGTTTACCAGTACCTGCACCAGCGCGCCTTCGTTGCCGAGGACCGGGGGCAAGGAAGGGTCGAACTCATCCCGCCATGCGACCGTGGTATCGCTTGAAATGCGTACAGTTTCCTGCGCCCGGCGGATGGCCTGGTGCAGGGTCACGGGGCCGACGGGCTCTGCCCTCTCGCGCCCCAGGCGCTGCATCCGGTCGATCAACTGCGCGATGCGATCCACTTCATCGGCAATCAGTCCCGTCAGCGCCGCTTCGCCCTCGCCCACTTTCCTTTGCAGCAATTGCGCCGCCCCGCGAATGGCGGCCAGCGGGTTCTTGATCTCGTGTGCCAGCACGGCGGGGCCACGCAATTGACCGCGCCGCTCGTGCTCCCCGAACCGTTCGCCCTGGCTTGCGTCGGAAAGCGTCGCCATGCGCCAGCCGGGGTGATTGGAAAGCGTGGACAAGGTGATGTTAAGGCGCAGATCGCGCTTGCCGACACTCACGTCCACGCCGCGCGCCACCAGCTGTCGCTCCGTATCCATGAGACGGTCCTTCACCCCGCTGTGCCCGAATTCAAGGATGTCGAGGAAGGACTTCCCGCGCATCCGCTTCATGCTGAGGCCCAGCAGGCTTTCCGCCGCGGGATTGACTTCGCGAATGACGTGTTGGGGGTCCAGCAGCAACATGCCGAAGCCAAGGCCGTTCAACTGTTCGCGCGGGCCCGGTAGCGGCGGATTGGGTAGCGCCGGATCGGACTGCGCGGGCGGTTGCTCGCTCACGCGGCCCGGCGCCTCAGGAACGGCTCGTAGAACCGCTCCAGTTCACCCTTCACCTGCGCGGGATCGTCGATGAAGTTCACCTTGTTGCGGAAATCGGCGCTGCCGTGCATTCCCTTGGTATACCAGCCAAGGTGCTTGCGGGCGATCTTCACGCCCACGTCCTCGCCGTAGTGCTCCAGCATGGCGTCGTAGTGCTCGGCGACGGTTTCGTACTGCTCGTCGAATGTCGGGCTCTCCAGCATTTCGCCGGTTCGCCACCAGTGCATGACCTGCCCCAGTAGCCACGGCCTGCCATAAGCGCCGCGCCCGATCATCAGGCCGTCCGCGCCCGATTGCTCCAGCGCCTGCGCGGCATCCTGGATGGAGCAGATATCCCCGTTGACGATGACGGGGATCGACACCGCGTCCTTCACCTTGCGGATGAACGACCAGTCTGCGCTGCCCTTGTACATCTGGTTGCGGGTGCGGCCGTGGACGGTGATCATCTTCACGCCCAGGTCCTCGGCAATGCGGCTGAGTTCGGGGGCATTCAGGCTGGCATGGTCCCAGCCCATGCGCATCTTCACCGTCACCGGCACGGAGACAGCCTTGACCGTCGCTTCCATCAGCTTTGTGGCAAGCCCCACCTCGCGCATCAGGGCGGAGCCTGCGAGCTGGCCGACGACCTTGCGCACCGGACATCCGAAGTTGATGTCGATCACCGCCGCGCCGTTGTCTTCCTGAAGCTTGGCAGCTTCGCCCATCGAAACAGGATCGCAGCCGACAAGCTGCATCGATACCGGTTCCTCGGTCGGATGCCACTCGGCCTTCTGAATGGACTGGCGCGTTTCGCGGATAGCCGCCTCGCTGGCGATCATCTCGGTTACATTCAGGCCTGAGCCGTATCGGCGTACCAGCGTGCGGAACGGCAGGTCGGTCACGCCCGTCATCGGTGCGAGCACGACCGGGCAATCGATCCGCACGGGACCGATGTCGATGGGCGTGATCGCCGGGGGCGAAGGGATAGCGTGGGTGCTCATAAGAATTGTGCCTAAAATATAGGCAGGCGCATAGTGGATTGCGAGGACAGTCTCAAGCCGCTAGCGCGCGGCTGTGTCAGAGAGCCCAGCAAGCCCCCCTGCCCCCAGCTTCGCGGCGGTAATCGTCGCCGCCGGGAAGGGCACGCGTTCCGGCCAGTCGGTGCCGAAACAGTTCGCACAGTGGAAAGGCAAGCCGGTGCTTGCTCACTCGGTGGCTGCCCTGCGAGAGGCGGGCTGCGGAATGATCGTAATCGCTGCGCCTTCGGGCATGCACCAGATGACGCTCGATGCGGCAGGCGTAGAAGAGAGCGTGGTCGTGATCGACGGTGGCGAGACGCGCCAGCAGTCGGTCGCGGCGGGCCTCGAACTGCTTGCCGAGTTCGAATTCGCAAACGTCCTGATCCATGATGCGGCGCGGCCCGACCTGCCGCAAGCGGTCGTCGCGCGCTTGCTCGCAGCGCTGGAAGACCATCCCGGTGCAATCCCCGTGCTGCCGGTGGTGGATTCGATGGTGGTCGCCGATGGCGGACTGATGGCCGCCGACGCCAGGCGGGAAACACTTCGCCGGGTACAGACCCCGCAGGCTTTCCGCTTCGCCGATATCCTTGCTGCCCATCGCGGCTGGGAAGGTGCAGCGGCAGCCGGAGACGATGCACAGGTGCTGCGCGCCGCCGGTGGGGAAGTCGCACTGGTCGCGGGTGACGAGCGCCTGAAGAAACTTACTTACGCGGAGGATTTCGTGTCCGAGACTGGCTTACCCTCACCCGTGCGTGTCGGCATGGGATACGACGTTCACCGGCTCGCGGCGGGTGAAGAGTTGTGGCTCTGCGGGATCGAGATCGACTATCACAAGGGCCTTGCGGGGCACTCCGATGCCGATGTCGGTTTGCACGCCGTTGTCGACGCGATTCTGGGCGCGGTGGCACAGGGCGATATCGGCCA
>MDTG01287486.1_pt1 | contig 10445 bp, 12 predicted proteins | sample 811421 | NCBI WGS metagenome assembly MDTG01 (sample SAMN05326645, study PRJNA326480) | marine metagenome | isolation source: seawater | place: Pacific Ocean: South East | collected 2011
GGAAAAAAAGTTTTTGAAAATTCTAAAAAAGATTGGGATTTTGATTACATAGAAAAAAAAAGTTTAACAAGTGAAGATTCATTCTTGATAAATATTAAAAAAATAAAAAAAAAGAATTAAAAGGATAGTTAAAAATATTAAATGCAAATTATCTCGGTTATAAATCAAAAGGGTGGGGTGGGAAAAACAACCACAGTAATTAATTTAGCCGCTGGATTAACTCAGTTAAATAAAAAAGTTTTAGTAATAGACTTAGACCCACAGGGAAATGCAACAACTGGCCTAGGTTTGTCAAATATGAATAACTCTAGCGAAACTATCTATGGAGTATTAAATGGATCTAAAGAAATTGATGAGGTAATTAAAAAAACACAGTTCGAAAATTTAGATATTATCACATCTAATGTAGATCTTTCAGGACTTGAGGTGGAGACAGCAGATGACAATAATAGGGCATTCATATTAAAGACGAAATTATCCGCATATTTAAACAATTCTGGAGGATCATATGATTATGTCCTTGTCGACTGCCCTCCTTCTTTGAGTCTTCTTACTGTTATGGCATTAGTAAGCTCCAATTCTCTTTTGGTCCCCTTACAGACAGAATTTTTTGCGCTTGAGGGCTTAACTCAGCTTATGAAAACAATTGAACGAATAAAAGTAAGTTTAAACCCAGAATTAAAAATAAGAGGCATACTTTTAACTATGTATGACAAAAGAAACAAGCTTTCATCACAAGTCGAAAAGGAAGCTAGAGATTATTTTACTGAAAAAGTTTATTCAACTGTCATACCAAGGAATGTTAGATTATCTGAAGCCCCCTCACACGGCATGCCTGTATTGATCTATGATAAATCCTGCCCTGGTAGTAAATCATATTTTAATTTCACAGATGAATTTATAAATCAAGACGCAACAATAGGGAGTGCCGCTTAATGGATAAGATTAAAAAGGGATTAGGTAGAGGACTATCATCGCTAATAGGTGAAACTAAAGTAGAACCTCAAAACAATCAAATATCGATAAGCGATTTAATTCCTAACAAATATCAACCTAGAAAAATCTTTGATGAGAAAGGGTTAGAAGATTTAACAAATTCAATTAAAGAAAGAGGAATGATACAACCCATTATAGTTAGAAAATCGCCTAACGAAGTTTCAAAGTTTGAAATAATTGCAGGAGAACGAAGATGGCTTGCAGCTCAAAGAGCAGGTATTCACAATGTTCCAATAGTGGTTACGGAGGTTGATGATTTAAAATCTTTAGAATTTGCCATTATAGAAAACGTTCAGAGACACGATTTAAATCCTCTGGAAGAAGCTCAGGGATATAAAAGATTAATAGAAGAATTTTCTTACGATCAAGAAATGGTCTCAAAATTTATAGGAAAAAGTAGAAGTCATATAACTAATTCATTAAGATTACTTACTTTGCCTGTAGATGTAATCAAACTAATTGAGGCCCAAAAATTAACAGCTGGCCATGCTAAAATTTTAGTTGGCCTTAATAACGCCAGTTTTATTGCAGCAAAAATCATTGAAAAAAAGCTTTCAGTGAGACAGGCAGAAGCTTTTGTTAAAATTTTCAAAAAAAATAAACAAAAATCAAAAAAATCTAAAGATACAAATATTATTGCCCTTGAATTGTCGATTTCAAATAAAATTGGCCTTAATGTTGATATTCAAAATAATAGTAAAAATAAAGGAAAAATTAGCTTTGAATACAAAGATTTAGATCAGTTAAATAAAATTATAGATATTATTAAGTATAATTATTAGTTTCTGACAAAGCTATTTCTATCATAAAATCGGTAACAATGTTGATAGAGTTTTCAAGATTTTTTTTGAGCATCAATTCAATTTCATTTAGTTTATAAATTAATTGCCTGATATTTTCGGGTTTCCACTTGTAAATTTGTTGTTTAGTAACTGCTTTGTCTTTCCAAAAGATTGGTGGTTTTGCCGATGAAATTGTTAATTCAATATTATTATTTATTTTATATTCATCGGAGAGTTTTTGAATTCTCTTTGATTTACTTAATAAGGCCCTGATAATTAAAATACAGTCTTCTTTTTTGAAGTTATTTTCATTTAAAATTGTAACTATTTTTTTAGTATTTTTTGATAGGCAATGATCTATAAGCTCAGAAATACTGTGATTTTCAGTAAGATTTGTTAATTTTAAAATTACTTCATTATCAATTTTTTTATTACCAGTAGAATAAAATTCTATTTTATTTAATTCGTTTTTAAGTATTCCTCTATCGTTATTACATCTGTTAACTATTAAATTTATATTTGATTGAGATAAATTAATGTTCTTTTCTTTTAAAAAATTAAAAGTAATCTTTGATAAAGTTTCAGATGTGTCAGCATAAAAAGGTACACAAATTAGGTCTCTATTTTTTTCAAAAATAGCTCTAAGTTTAGATTTTTTTTCTAATGGACCTGAATTAATTATTATATTTGTATCCAAATTTTTGTTATCTATTATTTTTTCTAAATCTTTTAAAATTTTATTAGAAGCTCTATTTACTAAAATAATTTTTTTTTCTTCAAACAAAGAGCCTGAGTAAATCGAGTTTATAAAATGTTCATTATTTTCTAAGATTTGTTTTTCATCATATTTTATAATTTTATCAATTTTTGATGATTTTATTATTGAATCTATCGCTTCTTTTTTAAATCCCTCATTTTCACCATATATTAATAAAAATTTATTATTTATTAAGTTTATTTTTTTTAATTCGTATGATTTTATAATCATTAAATATCTGATAATTGAATTAATAATTTATTGGTAATTGAATTAATAAAATTGTTGTTAATTTCATTTTCGTAAGTTCTTTGTGCGTATGAATCTGTAGAATTTTCTACATTTATACTTTCTTCAAAATGAATTTTTTTATTTTTGTTATTTATTAAAATTTCAAATTCTGTTTTCAAATTAATTTGTATATCGGTCGCTCTTCCTGTTTTATCTTTTGATGTTGTTGATTTTGTATAGATAGAATTGATATTTAGTATAAAGTTTTTTGTTGAATTTTCGTTAGAGTATCTTTTTATTTGAGTTCTTAACAAATTATTAATATTCTTATCACCTTCCATTTTTTGTATTGTGATTTTGAATTCATCTTTAGTAATATTTTTATAAACTGGATTGTAACCACAGCTTGAAATAAGAATAATACATAATAATAGATAAAGTTTTTTCATTTTATATTATAAAATTTATTAATCTATTTTTTACAAAAATTTTCTTCTTTATTACTGCTTTATTTAAATATTTATTAATTTTCTCATCCTTAGAAATTAAATTTGTAAGGTTGCTTTCTTCAATATTATTTTTAACCTTAATTAAACCTCTCTTTTTTCCATTTATTTGAATTACAATTTGCACATTGTCATCTTGAAGTAAATTTTCATCAAAAGATGGCCAGAAAAAATTTTCATTTTTGTTAATAATTTTTAAACACTCACTTGCAAAATGAGGAATAATTGGATTTATAGCTAATAGAATTTTTTGATAGTTATTAGTTAAGGTATCTTTTTTATATTTATTATTTAAATCTTTATTTAAGAAAGAGTACATTTCATGCATATTAGCTATTATTACATTATAGCTAAAATTAGTAAGATTATCCGTCATTTTCTTTAAAAACTTATTTGTATAAATGTTTAAGTTTTGAGATGAGTCCTCGTTATGTTCTTTTCTAATCTCATTCAAAAATTTTGTATTCAGTAACCATAACTTTTGTAAAAATTTATGAGAGGCAGCAATGCCTTCCTCAGACCATTGAACATCTTTTTCAGGTGGGCTATCAGAAAGTATAAAAAGCCTCACAGAGTCAGCACCATAATTTTTGATAATCTTTTCAGGATCTATTGTATTTCTTTTGGATTTTGACATAGACTCTGAAGGTCCTACTTTAACAATTTTATTTTCATTTTCTTTAAGAACTTTTTTTCCACTTTTTATAATTATTTCCTCTGGGCTAATCCAATTTCCTTCCTCATCTTTGTATGTTTCATGGCACACCATTCCCTGAGTAAATAACCCTTGAAAAGGTTCTTCCAAATTAAACTTTTCATTTTTGTATGAAAGTGCTTGCATAAAAAACCTTGAATATAGGAGGTGTAATATAGCATGTTCAACACCCCCAATATATTGATCAACAGGCATCCAATATTTTACTTCATCTGTATCAAAGCCATAATTAATATTATCTGATGAGCAAAATCTCAAAAAATACCAAGAGGAATCAACAAAAGTATCTAGAGTATCGGTTTCTCTTGAATATTTTTTCCCATTCAAAGTAATATTTTTCCATTCTAAATTTTTGTCCAGAGGGTTACCAGTTGCCTCTAATTTATCTATTTTTGGTAATTCCACTGGAAGCATATTTTCAGGAACTTTTTTAGGATTATTTTTTTCATCATATAAAATTGGTATTGGACAGCCCCAATATCTTTGCCTAGATATACCCCAATCTTTTAGTCTGAAATTAATTTTTTTTTCTCCTATTTTTTTTTTTTCAAGATACTCAATTGTTTTAGTAATAGATTCATCTGGACACTTTAATCCGTCTAAAAAGGATGAGTTAAATATATATCCAGGCCCAGTGTAGGCTTCATTATTTATTTCAAAATTATTTTCATTTTTGGTAGGTTTAACTACAGGAGTTATTTTTAATTTATACTTTTTAGCAAAATCTAAATCTCTTTGATCGTGCGCAGGACAACCAAAAACTGCACCTAATCCATAATCCATTAAAACAAAGTTTGCAAAATAAACTGGAACTTTAATTTTATTATCAAGGGGATTAATTGCTATCAGATCTGTTTTAAATCCTATTTTTTCTGCATTTGCAATTGATTCTTCAGTAGTTCCGGTTTTAGAACACTCCTTTTTAAACTTTATAAAATTAGCGTCATTTTCATAGAATTTTGAAATTGGGTGATCAATTGATAATGCCAGAAAAGATAAACCAAAAAGAGTATCTGGCCTTGTAGTAAAACATTTTATTTCATTAACTGGTTTCGATGAATCTATTTTAAAACTCACCTCTGAACCAAAAGACTTTCCAATCCAGTTTTTTTGCATTATTTTCACTTTGTTTGGCCATTCTTTTAAAGTTTCTAAGTTATTCATTAATTCATTAGAAAATTTTGTGATATTAAAAAACCATTGGTTTAACTTTTTTCTTTCAATTTTTGCACCTGATCTCCAACCTTTACCATCTATGACTTGTTCGTTAGCTAAAACTGTTTTATCAATTGGATCCCAATTTACGTATTGCTCTTTTCTATATACCAAACCTTTATCATATAATTCTAAAAAAAATTTTTGTTGGTGCTTATAGTACTCTGGTGAACATGTAGATATTTCTCTATCCCAATCTATTGAAAGACCAAGCTTCTTTAATTGAGACTTCATATTTGAGATATTCTTCTCTGTCCAACTTTTGGGATCCAAGTTATTTTGCCTAGCAGCATTTTCCGCAGGCATTCCAAAAGAGTCCCAACCCATTGGATGTAAAACATTATAACCTTGCAACTTTTTGAAGCGAGCTAAAACATCACCTATAGTATAATTTCTAACGTGTCCCATATGAATTTTCCCGGATGGGTAAGGAAACATTTCTAGACAATAAAATTTTTTTTTGTTTTTATCTAATTTAGCTTTAAATGTATTATTGGTATCCCAATGTTTTTGCCACTTTTCTTCAACCAGTTTAAAATTGTATCTATCCACAAAATTTAGTTATTATTATTTCTTTCTATATTCGGATAATTGTATTTTTTAAAATTTTTTGCTTTTGAGGTTTTTTTGTATATTGCTGCCTTTTTAAGAATTTCGTTTCTTAATTCATTTTTAAGGGAGGTATCTCTTTCGCTAATAATACAACTATTTATATTTTTACAAACTTTGTAAAATATTTTTATATCGAGTGAGTCTGATCTTATTTCATTAGTTAAAAATCTTATAATTATTTTTATTGACTCATTTGTACTAGAATTATCTGAGTACCAATCTGTAATTAATATACCACCACTATAATTTGCAGATGTTAAAGGCATAAAATCTATTGTATCTAGAGATGCTCTCCACAATTCATTTGAACTTGCGAATTCATAATTAGTACCTGTGGATCTTTTTGTAACATCACTTAACCTAAATCCTCTTCCTTCCTCTAAATTTTTTGCGACCCGCTCTCTTGGATCGGGTGGATTTTTTAATGCATCACCTCCAGGTAATTTTCCACAAGAATTAAAAAATATTAAACTTAGTGATATAAAAATTAATTTAATAAGAATTTTTAGGCTCATAATGAATATTTTAATTAAAAAGCTATAATGTATATATTAAAATCTACCAGCGATAAAATTCGCAAATAACAACAATTTTTGTGTTGCAAATTTGCAACATTTACAAATTTTGTTATATTTTTACTTATTATTAAGCGTTTTTGATAAGAAAAATGCTATTTCTACCATGTTTATTATTAATAATAAAACTAATTAAAGGAGTAATTAATATGAACAATATGAAAAAAATTGGTTTATCAGCATTAGCTGGTTCACTAGTTGCTTTCTCTGCTGCTAACGCAGAGATGACTGTTTCTGGAGGTGCATCAGTTGGTGTTTCATCTAGTAACGAAAACAGAGCATCAGGCTACTACATGGCTGACAGTATTAATTTTTCATTTTCAGGTGAAACTGACAATGGATTAACTGTTACTCAAAAAATCGAGCTTGAAGGTTCAGCAGACGACCAAAGTACATCAATTGCTGGTGAATTTGGTACAATTACTTTCCACAAACATGGTGGTAGTTCAGTAATGAGTGGTTGGGATGACAAAACACCTTCTGCTTACGAAGAAGTATGGGCTTATGCTACATTTGATACAGACACAACTGTTGGTGCAAACACAGAGGTTTCACTAATTAATGGTGTATCTGGTAACAACTTGTGGAGATACGACTCTCCAACTTTCAGTGGTGTAAGTGTGCATGCGTCTTACCTACAAAGTCCGCAAACTCAATCAGAGTCAGCTCAAGCGTCAGTAGATGCTTACAGTGACTTTGGTATTCAAGTAGCTCCAGAAGCTTTAGAAGGTCTAACTATTGGTTACGCTTTCGGTGAAGTATCTGAAAGTGCTACTATATCAAACGACGAGTCAACTCTATGGGTTACTTACACAAATGGCCCAATCTCAGTTGGTTATCAAACATCAGAAGTAGATGGTCAAACAACTACTCAAGATGATGAAGCAGTAGCTTACTCAATCTCATATGCTGTAACAGATGACTTATCAATCTCTTACGGTGTTCATGAAGTTGATTTAGGATCTGCAACTGCAGCTAACTCAGACCAAGAGTCTTCTGGTTTCAGTGCTTCGTACACAATGGGTGGAGTATCAATTTCACTTGCAATGAACGAAACTGACAACGTTGGTGGTCAAACTGCTGCGTCTTCTGATATTGAAGGTTACGACCTAAATATCGCGTTTGCATTCTAATTTAATTAGATAATTTTTTAAAAAGGCCCCTTTTTAGGGGCCTTTTTTTTATTCAAAATAAGAAATACCAGCAAATTCGATATTATTAAAAAGTTTTAGTTTTTTTATGTTTTTTTTGGATACACCGCCTAAAACGACTACTCTCTTACTAGTGAGATTTAAAAGTAATTTAAGTTTATTAATTCCTAAAAAATTTTTATTTTTTTTAAATAAAGAAGATAAAAAAATTTTTCCCACATTTTGATTTTCTTTAATTCTAATTTCTTTAATATTGTGAGCTGATCCAACTATTTTAAAGTTTTTCTTATAAGAGTATGATAAATGTTTTAAACTTTTATTGAAGGCGGGAATATATACACCGTCTAAATTTAACTTAATTGCCAATTTAATATTGTTTGATAAATAAAATTTAATAGATTTTTTTTTACAATACTTTTTAATTTTTAAAATAAGCCTTTGGTCTGGTGTTTTTTTTGAATAGTCTCTGAAAATTAATATCGTATGTTTGTCTTGTTTATCAATATTATTTGTATCAAATTTGTTAATAAAGTAATATTTTCTAATTATATGCATAATACAGTAAAAAATTTATTAGACATTAAGAATAATATTAAAATTTATCTTAATAAACTTAATATTAATAATAAACCCAAAATCGTCGCGGTATCAAAGACTTTTAAAATAGATAAAATTTTGCCCTTAATAGAATATGGCCATAAAGATTATGGTGAGAATAAAGTTCAGGAAGCAGTCGAAAAATGGACAGAAATTAAAAAAAATAATTCGCAAATTAAATTACACATGATAGGAAAGCTACAAACAAACAAAGTAAAGTTTGCAGTTCAAATATTTGATTACATACATTCTGTCGATAGTGAAAAACTTGCAAAAAAAATTTCTAATGAACAAAAAAAAGTTAATAAAAATATTAAAATATTTCTGCAAATAAATATAGGCGATGAGAATCAGAAATCAGGTATTAATAAAAATGATGTCAAACAACTAACTACTTATTGTAAAGAAATTGGACTAGATGTAATTGGTTTGATGTGTATACCTCCAGCAAATTTTGACTCAGAGGGTTACTTTAAAGAGATGAAAAATCTAAATAAAATTTTAGGATTTAATGAATTAAGTATGGGTATGTCTTCTGATTTTCTTACAGCAGCCAAAAATTCATCCACATATATAAGAATTGGATCAAGCATCTTTGGGCAAAGATCCTAAAAAATTTTTATTTTTGAATTTTTTTTAATTAATTTTAACATAATTAAAAAATCTTTTTTTTTCATAGCTATGCAACCTGCTGTAGGTTTATAATCTCTTGTTAGATGTATAAAAATACAACTACCAAGGCCAGTGGTTGGTTTTTTAAAATTATATTTAATTGGAATTAGTAGGTCGTATTTCTCATCTTTTCTTTTTAATTTTTCATATTTAAAATTTTTATCTATTTTTAAAAGTTTATTATATTTTTTTGGAAAACGAGTATCATCACACCAACCCATATCTTTTTCAATTTCTACACATTTCAAAAATGTTTGTGGTTTCTTTAAACGATCTTTTCTGAAATAAAGGTTTTCAATTTCAAAAGTTCCGCTAGGCGTTTTTTGATCCCCCTCTTTTTTTTTGTTAGTTGAACCCTTTTTTCCAATACAACACCTGAATTTAAAATCATCTATTTGAAGTGTATGTTTATTTTTTACAAAAATTATCATATTCTATGTTTTGTGAATACTCAGCTTTTAATAATATACAAGTTTTCATATCTATATCATATTATTGACGAGCTCAGTTTAGATTTAAATTTTCAAGTAATTCATATAGATAGTGAGAATTCACTAAATAATAAAGTTAAAAATCTAAAAAATTATTTAATCATAACAAATAAAAAATATCCAGATATTAACAACCAAATTATTTTAGATAGTTTACCAATTAATATTTTTAAATTAGTAGAGAAAATAAATATTGAATTTTTGAAACTTCAATTTAACAATCAATCTGAAGTAATGATAAATAATTATTCAATAAATTTGAATTCAAGAGAAATATTATTAGATAATATTAAACTTAAGTTGACAGAAAAAGAAATAAACACAATCATTTATTTATCGAAATCAAATAAACCAGTTAGTATCAATGAATTACAAGAAAAAGTATGGAGCTATCAATCTGATATAGAAACCCATACAGTGGAAACACACATATATCGTTTAAGAAAAAAAATTTTTAATATTTTTAAAGATAATGAATTTATTATTAGTAAAAAAAATGGCTACCAAATTAAATAAAAAAAATCCTATAGCAAAAGATCTTTTTACAAATAAATATAAAATAAAAGTAGTAAAACCTAAAAAAGGTAAGGGAAGCTTTAAAAGAAAAAAACGTTAATTCTCAAAGTCTCGCTCCAATTTGTTGAATTATTTTTGAAGACATTTCAGTGCCTTTTTCAAGACTTTCTCTTATTGACATTTTATTTATGTATCCGTGCAGAAATCCAGCAGCAAAAAGATCACCAGCGCCTGTAAGATCTACTATTTTTAGATTTTTTTGTACATCACATTCAAAAATTTCATCACCTTTAATCGCTACAGCACCTTTCTCGCCCCTAGTTATAACCACTAACTTATTAAGTTCTTTTGAAAAATTTATTACCTCCTTGAAATTATTTACTTCAATTAATGAGGTAATTTCTTGTTCATTAGCAAAAGTTATATCTAGTTTATTCTTTAATAAATTTAAAAAATGTGGTTTGTGTCTATCTACACAAAACTGGTCAGAAAGAGACATAGCTATTTTATTTGCATTATTTATAGCTTTATCAAAAGCTTTTTTAGGCTCCCCCTCGTCCCACAAATAACCCTCTAAAAATATTATTTCACTTTTTTTAATTGCATCAGAATTAACATCATTTTCATTA
>MDTG01376464.1_pt1 | contig 10445 bp, 10 predicted proteins | sample 811421 | NCBI WGS metagenome assembly MDTG01 (sample SAMN05326645, study PRJNA326480) | marine metagenome | isolation source: seawater | place: Pacific Ocean: South East | collected 2011
CAAGAAGTTCGTGAGGCTCTTGTTGATGCTGGCATAGAAGGCTTAACTCTATCTGAAGTTAAGGGGTATGGAAGACAAAAAGGACATACTGAACTATATCGTGGTGCTGAATATACGGTGGATACTCTGCCAAAAATTAAGCTTGAAATTCTAGTAGAAGACGAGAAACTGAGCACAGTCACCGACACTATTACATCCACCGCTGGTACTGAAAAAATTGGTGATGGAAAAATATTTGTAACCAACGTTGAAGATGTCATCAGAATTCGAACTGGTGAAACAGGCAACGAAGCAATTTAATTAAGGAGATTATTATGGAAGAAATAAAATTTGCATTAGATACTTTCTACGCAATTATGTCAGGAGCATTAGTCATGTGGATGGCTGCTGGATTTACTATGCTTGAAGCAGGGTTAGTCCAAAAGAAAGATGTTTCTGAAATCGTAACTAAAAACCTAGGTTTATTCTCTATTGCATGTGTTATGTATTTAGTTTGCGGATTTGCATTAATGTATCCTTCTGGTGCATTTGCCGGAATTTCTGCTGGTCTAGATGAGGCTGGAGAAGCGATTATTTATGGGATTTTACCTACAATTGGTACATCTTGGGGTTTAAGTGCTGACATGCCTCTTGAAGAAATAGGTATGGCCTATGGAATGGACTATTCTCAACAAGCAGACTTCTTTTTTCAAGTTGTATTTGTAGCTACGGCTATGTCAATTGTTTCAGGAGCAGTTGCTGGAAGAATGAAACTAATTCCATTCTTTATCTTTGCAATTATCCTTACAGCGTTCATATATCCTATTCAAGGCTATTGGAATTGGGGAGGAGGATTCTTGAATGTACTTGGGTATTCTGACTATGCTGGATCTGGTACTGTTCATCTCCTTGGAGCTGCAGCAGCACTGGGTGTTGTAACGTTACTTGGACCAAGAACCGGTAAGTATGGTTCTGATGGCTCCATTAATCCCATGCCTGGATCTAATATTCCTTTAGCTGCACTAGGTGTTCTGATTCTTTGGTTGGGTTGGTTTGGTTTTAATGGCGGATCTGAACTTGTTATCAGCGATGAAACAAGTGCAATTGCTGTCAGTCAAGTCTTCTTAAATACTAATATGGCAGCTGCTGGCGGAGTCATAGGTGCATTAGTTCTAAGTCTAGTAATGACTGGAAAAAGTGATGTGACTATGGTTATCAATGGTGCTATTGCAGGGTTAGTTGCTATAACTGCCGGCCCTAGCGTTCCAACTGGTGGAGAATCAGTGATAATTGGTTTCCTAGGCGGTCTATTAGTTTATGCATCTATTCTGTTCTTTGATTCAAAACTTAAAGTTGATGATCCAGTAGGAGCAATATCCGCTCATGGAATCGTTGGAATTTTTGGTGTAATGGTTGTACCAGTTACTAATCCTGATGCATTCTACTTAATTCAATTGGTGGGTGTTTTATCAATTGCAGGTTTTGGTTTTATAGCTAGTTATGGAGCTGTTTACTTGATCAATATATTTACACCTATAAGAGCTACTGATGAGGAACAAGCACTTGGACTTGACGCATCAGAAATAGGAGTTGAAGCATATCCAGAGTTCAAATAAGAACTCATGATAATAACCGTCAACTTTAGTTGGCGGTTATTTTTGCATTAAAAAAGTGCAAATAAAATAAGCTTTTTTTAAAAAATTCCCTCAAACAAAGCATATTTCCTCTTATAAATTGGCATGATAATTGCATCTTGTTATATACATTATTTTTATATGGGGTAAAAGAATGAAACTTATATCAGCAATTATTAAGCCATTTAAGCTTGAAGAAGTTCGTCAAGCGCTATTGGATTATGGCGTAGAAGGTCTAACCATTACTGAAGTTAAGGGCTTTGGAAGACAAAAGGGTCACACTGAACTATATCGTGGTGCAGAATACACAATAGATACCCTTCCTAAAATTAAATTAGAAATTATTGCTGATACTGAAAAAGTAACTGAGATTGTTAATGTAATCTCTAAATCTGCAAATACAGAGAAAATTGGTGATGGAAAAATCTTTATTACCAATGTTGAGGAAGTCATAAGAATTAGAACAGGTGAAACAGGCAGTGATGCCATTTAACAGGAGAAAAAATGAAATTATTTAATTACTGTCTTATTACGCTTGCTGCGATACTCTCTCCAGCTGTTTTTTCTTCTGAAATAAATTCTGGAGATACTGCATGGATTCTTACCGCTACTGCTTTAGTCTTATTTATGACTCTTCCTGGATTAGCGCTTTTCTATGGTGGGCTTGTTCGATCACAAAATGTTTTGTCTGTATTGATGCAATGTTTTGCAATATGTTGCATCGTGTCTGTGGTTTGGGTTATTTATGGATATAGTTTAGCTTTTACAGGCAGTGGTTCTATTATTGGTGGAACTGATGCTCTTTTCTTATCAAGCCTAACAAGAGATTCTACATCAGGAACACTGCCTGAGAGCCTATTCATTGTATTCCAAATGACATTTGCGGTAATAACACCTGCTTTAGTCGTTGGTGCATTTGCTGAAAGAATGAAGTTTAGTGCTATGTGCATTTTTAGTATTCTCTGGGTAACTCTGGTTTACTTGCCTGCATGTCATATGGTTTGGGGTGGCGGTTATCTTGGCAGTATCGGTGTGATTGATTTTGCTGGCGGGTTAGTAGTTCATGCTACTTGTGGAGTTGGCGCTTTGGTTGCTGCCATGATGCTTGGCCCTAGAAAAGGCTTTCCAAGCGGATCATTAGTACCTCATAACAGACCCATGGTTGTTATGGGAGCTGCAATGCTTTGGGTTGGTTGGTTCGGCTTTAATGGTGGAAGTGCTGTTGCTGCTGATTCAAGTGCTTCGATGGCTATTCTGGTAACTCATATTAGTGCTGCAGTTGGAGCTTTAACCTGGATGACAGTTGAATGGGTTAAAACAGGGAAACCAACAGTTGTAGGAATCGCAACTGGAATGGTGGCAGGTCTAGCGACCATCACACCTGCCTCTGGGACAGTTGGCCCTCAAGGGGCATTACTGATTGGTCTATTGGCTGGATCTATATGCTTCTATGCAACACAAATGATTAAAGGCTTCTTCAAAATTGATGATTCACTTGATGTCTTCCCTGTGCATGGCGTTGGAGGTATTTTAGGTATTTTAATGTTAGCGTTTATTGGCAAACCAGATGGTTTTCTTGGAGCGGGAGCAGCTGGATTTGACCCATCTGTCTTTGATCAATTTATGATTCAACTGCAGGGAGTTATAGTTATATGCCTTTGGACTTTAGTGTTTTCTTGGGTTGCTTTAAAAGTTACTTCACTTATTTCAGATTTAAGGGTTACCAATGAAAGTGAGCATGTAGGCTTAGACTTAACTGAGCATAATGAAAGCGGTTATCATTCAAGCTAACTTAATTTTAACTTCCTAATAACTGGATTGGCGTATTGCTCAAGTAATTTTGAACGTGCGCCTTTCTCTAAAATTTTCAGTCTATCTTTTAGTATTTTTTCAGCATGCTTGATTTCATTTGTACTGTATTTGCCTTGATCCTGGCAATTTAAGCCTATTAAATTACAAGCAGCAAAGTTGGTTGCATGAAGCTCATACTTTGAAACTATTGAGTGCGTTACTTTGTCAGCAATTGTTTGATAGTCATCTTCCTCATCAAATCTTATAGGCTCAGAAAGATTTATATTTACATTACCTTTAAATCCAGTAATTCCATTAGCAATACTTGTAAGATCCTCAGCTTTTTCTTTTACATATGCACTATTTGATTCAAACGAATATAACTCTTTCGCTTTTAATTGATCATTAGGATCATATTCATAAGAAATTGAAACAGGCACCACTTTTAAAGAATTAAAATAATCGGCTACAGACTTCGATTTTCTCTGTGTTAAATGAATCATTTTTAACATTGCTGGGTCTGTTTCATCTATACCATCTTTTGCTCTCCCCTGCTTTTGCGCAATCCAAACAGAGTCATTGTCCTGGAAGATGCTTTGATGAATAAATTGTGAAGCTAATAACAAGCCTGAATAAATTTCTTTTTTGGTCCCACCGGATCTTTGAATAATAAAGCTTTTATTTAATCGAAATAAATCTGAGGCCCATTTCTCTTCCATGAGATTATTGCCAACAGCAATATTAAATGTTTTAAAGCTAGATTGATAAAGGTTCAGAGCAAGTAAGGCCGCATCTAGAGATATGTCTCTATGATTAGAAATATATAAATAGCTATCATTCTGATTTAATTTTTGCAGCCCATTAACAGAGAAAGTTGAAATAGATTCTCTAACAACTTGTTCCATCAAGCCTTTAAAAATTTTCTGATAATCATCAATAGTATGGATGGTTTTCACTTTAGAGATTAGCTTTTGCTTTACAAAAAACTTTACAAAAGGGAGTTTTGAAATAATTCCTGGAAATTGTAATCCAATTAAGGCTTTTAAGACTGAGGGATTAGAGGTAAGTGACTCAATCACCTTAGCTACATCGGAATCAGTGTAAGGTCTAATATCTTTAAATGGGTCCATAGCATTAAGCTAGAAGTTGAATCATTACTCCAGCAGCAACCGCAGAACCAATTACCCCAGCAACATTAGGACCCATGGCATGCATTAATAAAAAATTTTGGGAATCATTTTCTAGGCCTACTTTATTGACAACTCTAGCAGCCATTGGAACTGCAGATACTCCAGCAGCTCCTATCAGAGGGTTTATTTTGTTTGTGCTTGAAAGATTCATTAGCTTAGCCATTAAAATACCTGAAGCTGTTCCTATCGAGAAAGAAATAATTCCAAGAGAAAGGATTCCAAGGGTTTCAGGAGTGAGAAATTGATCTGCTGCAAGCTTTGATCCAACAGCTAAACCTAGAAAAATGGTAACTATATTAATAAGTGAATTTTGCACAACCTCACTCAACCTTTCCACCACAAGAGATTCTCTCATAAGGTTTCCAAAACAAAACATTCCAATTAAAGGGGCTGCACTTGGAAGCATCATACCAACAAGAAAGACCAAAATTATTGGAAAAATTATTTTTTCTTTTTGTGAAACCTCTCTTAATTGAACCATACGAATGACTCTTTCTTTGCGAGAAGTAAGCAGCCTCATGATTGGGGGCTGAATTAAAGGAACTAATGCCATATAAGAATATGCAGCTACAGCAATTGCACCAAGAAGTTCGGGAGCTAAAATAGAAGAAACATAAATTGCAGTTGGTCCATCTGCTCCACCGATAATACCAGTTGCTGCTGCTTGTTTAAGCGTAAATGAAACTACTCCAAACTTATTTAAAATTAACGCTCCGATAACTGTTGCAAAAATACCAAATTGAGCAGCAGCTCCTAATATTAATGTTTTGGGATTGGCTAACATTGGTCCAAAATCTGTCATGGCGCCAACGCCCATAAAAATTACTAAAGGCGCTACTCCTGAGCCTATTGCTACAGAATAAAAAGTATTTAAAATACCAGCCTTATATCCTAATTCAGCTGCATATTCGTTTAGCAACCATAACTGAGAGTGGGAAGCTGTTTTTAAGAATGAAGATAAAGACTCAGCCTCGCCCATAGCAATTAAAGATAGGGCTCCAGCTAATTCGTCAGGGTTTGATAAATAAATCAATTTTTCTATTGGGCTAAGAGCTAGACCAATTTCAGGAATATTAGTAAGAATTGCTCCAAAACCAATCGGCAATAATAATAAAGGTTCAAATTTTTTACTGATGGCCAAATAAAGTATCACCAACCCTACTACCAACATAATTGATTGGCCTGATGTTAAGCTAAAAATCCCTAAATTTGAGAATATGGCTTCAAGATTCATTAGCTTACAATTTCAAACAACTGAGTTCCTGGTTTAACCGTATCCCCAGGTTGAACAAATATTTTTCCAACAACTCCAGCAGAGGGAGCTTTAATTTCTGTTTCCATTTTCATTGCTTCTAAAATTAAAACAGTTGAATCTGCTACAACAGATTCTCCTTCAGCAATCATTACTCTAAATATATTCCCGCCTAATGGAGCTGTAATCACTTCGCCTGTGCCAGCTTCAATCGATGGAGTGGAAGCAGCTTGATTAATCTGAGATCCATCATTGATTGTGACAGAGTTATCTGCTTTCAAAGTTACAGAATATTCCTGATCTTCAACAGTCACTAGGTAGGAAGAATCAGTTAACTGAGTTATGTCTAATGGTTCAGACTCAAAATAATCTGGATTATCAGCATTTTCTATAAAGTTAAGTCCTATTTCTGGAAACATTGCATATATAAGAATATTTTCAACTGATGCATCGGCTGTAATATTTTTTTCAGCAATAACACCCTTAAACTCATCTTCTACTGATTGAAAATTATCAGTCAGCACATCAGCTGGTCTGCAAGTAATAACTGCGCTATCACCAATGCCCTTTTGTTGTAGATCTTTATTAATAGGTGCTGGAGTTGCCCCATATTCTCCTTTTAACAAAGATTTTACTTCATTGGTCACTGTTGAATACCTTGAGCCAGATAGAATATTAATAACGGATTGAGTCCCAACAATCTGAGAAGTTGGAGTTACCAATGGAATGTAGCCTAAGTCTTCTCTAACTTTGGGAATCTCATTAATTACCTCATCAAACCTATCAATCGAGTCTTGAGCTTTAAGTTGATTCTCAAGATTCGTTAACATTCCGCCTGGAACTTGCGAGGCTAAAATACGAGCATCAACGCCTCTAAGGGAGCCTTCAAAGTTCTTATATTTTCTTCTTACTTTTTGAAAGTGTTCAGCTATTGGAGTCAGCTTTTCTATATCCAGCCCAGTTTCTCTATTGGTTCCATCAAGGATGCTAATTAATGTTTCGGTGGGTGTGTGCCCATATGTCATACTCATTGAAGAAATTGACGTGTCAATGTTATCCAAGCCTGCTTCAATCGCCTTAACACCTGTTGCAACTGACATGCCTGTGGTTGCATGGCAATGCATATGAATGGGGATTTCAAGCTCATCTTTTAGCCTAGATACTAATTCAAATGCCACATAGGGTTTGAGTAATCCAGCCATGTCCTTAATAGCTAGAGAATGAGCGCCCATGTCTTGAATATTTTTTGCTAGATCAACCCAAAGATCTATTGTATGCACAGGACTGGTCGTATATGAAATTGTTCCTTGTGCATGACCCTCAACTGCAATTACTGCCTGTAAAGCTTGATGCATATTCCTTGAATCATTTAATGCATCAAATACTCTAAAAACATCAACTCCATTTTGTTTGGAGCATTCCACGAATTTGTTAACAACATCATCTGAATAATGCTTATAGCCCAATAGATTTTGCCCTCTTAAAAGCATTTGTTGAGGAGTATTAGGCATCATAGATTTAATTTTTCTAATCCTTTCCCATGGGTCTTCTCCCAGATATCTGATGCATGAATCAAAGATTGCACCGCCCCATGATTCAACTGACCAAAAACCAACATCATCAAGGTTTTTTAAAGCTGCTTCCATGTCGTGATATCTAAATCTAGTTGCCAGTAGTGATTGATGAGCATCCCTTAAAACAACATCTGTGACTCCAATTTTCTTAGATTCATTCATGATCTAATGCCTCCAAGAACTTCTTTAATAATTTTATGATGAACATCATTTTTAACAGTTGCTGATGCGCTTGAGTTATTTTCGTGAGGCACAGATGAAAAGACAATTCTTATTAGGTTTACTGAAATAATTAGTAAAAGCAAAAAACTAAAAACTACAACCATCCCGTTGAATAGTAAATTCATCCCGTCTTGCATTAAGATATCTTGGTCTGTCATTTTTATATATATTCTAGCCTACAATCTTTCAGATAGACTTTAGTGATTTTACACCAATCTAAGTACAATAATAAAATGTCTATTCATCCATATTTAAACCAACCAGGAATATCGATTTCTGCTCATAGAGGTGGAAGTATTGAGGCTCCAGAAAATACGCTAGAATCATTTGAATATGCTTTAAAGCTTGGCTCTGCATACATTGAAACAGATGTGCAATTATCAGCTGATGGAATCCCTTATATCTTTCATGATGATGATCTAAAAAGATTACTTGGAAAGGACATAATCTTTAACTCTTTACACAGTTCTGAGATTGATCAATTGAGGCTATTTGATTCATATCAAATACCTACATTAGAAGAGGCATTAAAAAAATTTCCTAATGCTTTGTTTCAAATTGATTTAAAAACAGATGAAGTAGCTTTACCAACTATTAAAATTATTAAAAACTTAGATGCATCTAATAGAGTATGTATAGCTAGCTTTAGCAGCAAAAGACTCCAGTTAGTGAAAGAAAAATTTCCAGAAATATGTCTTTCAATGGGTCCAAAAGAAGTATTAAAACTTCTTTTATCAAGCTTTGGACTCTATAAAAAAACAATTCAGGGAGATTGTTTACAAATTCCTATATATCAATATGGCATAAAGCTAGTAACAAAGAGATTTATAAAATTTGTTCAAAGCATGGGTTTAAAAATACATGTATGGACAATTAACGATGAAGATACAATGGAAGAATTAATTAGTCTTGGTGTAGATGGAATTATTACTGATAGACCAAAGCTTTTGAAAGACGTGTTATCTAGAAATTAGTTACAGGCTTCTCGGCAACAATTCTCCAATTCAAATCAGCTATCTTAGACTTTTCTGCATCAGTCCATGACTGACCACCTGTTTGTAATAAGTCTAAGGATTCTTCAACCCATGCAGGCATTAATTTAATACGTTGAAAAAATCTTATAACTTTTCTAACTCGCCAAATTAAATTCCTTTTCTGCTCACATATTGGCCATGCAGGGCTTTTAGAGGGAGCAGACAATAAGATTTTAAAGCCTGCACTTTCTAAAGCACTACAAACATCAGCTGGATACATAGATTGAGTAGCTGCTAATGTAGGTAGATAGTTTTTATGAAGGCTAGTATGTTCTTCATTCTTCCAATCAAAATAAGGGGAAAGCAAGTACTCTGAGCAAGCATACCTAGACCCTGGTTTTAAAACTCTATACATTTCCTGAGCACAACTATCTAATTCTTCTTTTTTGAAGAAAGGCCAAACGGCTTGAATTGAAAAACAGCCATCAAAACTTTCTGAATCGTACTCTAAAGGTTCATGATGATCGCCAACCTTAAAATGAAGTCGATCACTCATGTGGGTTTCTTTTGCCCAATCATCTGCATTTTCAATTTGATTAGGATCGATGTTATAGCCTGATACCTCCCCTCCAGTAAGTGATGCAAGGTAGTGAGCAATCCTACCTCTTCCACAACCCATATCTAAAAGATGAGATGATGATGGATTGCTTAAATTAAGTTCCTTTAAAAGAGCTTGCTCACAAAGCAGCTGATTACCATAGAGTCCTTGCGAATCATCAAGCTGCGGAGGAATATATAGTTTTTCTAAATCAAAAACTGAAAGCATGTTATTCAAAACTTTGTAATAGGCTGCTACGGCCTTTGTTTCATCTGCTGTTTCAGTCTTTTCACCATCTTGCATGCGCTGAAAAAATTTATATGCATCAATGCATGCTTGCTTATCTTCTTTAGATAAAGTGATAAGTCGCTTGATACCTGTGAAGGAAGTTTTAATTCTGTACCAATTCATAAAATAAATCATACACCTAAAAAATAAGTCAGGCATTCATATTAAAGTTTTTAAAAGTTACGAAGATCTGTATTTATCTACTTCTTTGAAAATATTTTTAATATCTTTTAATGAAAGAGGCTCTGCGCTTTTAAAAATTTCAGATATTTTATAAAAAGGGCTAAATTGCATAACTTCCTTATGGGCCTGATTGACCTTGCTATTAATATAATTAAGATATTCAGGCGTTGTTTCCCCCTCTCTTCTATCTCTTAATTTAGGTAAATTGTTTTGAAATACCTGGGATAAGTCTTCCATTAATTTTGTAAGAATTTTGAAAAAATTTTTCTTGCGAACATATACATTGGGATAATTACACAGGAAGTAATAAGTATTTCTAACCAGGCATCATATTGAAGAAAGTTTCTTATAAAGCCTGCTAAAAATAAGCTAACTAAACCCAGCAAACTATATAAGATAATTGAGTTACGACTTAAGAGATTCATGGTTACTTTTAACTTTTAGAAGCATTATGGCGCCCATGATAAACAGTGCAGCAATAGGTATCAACCCATATCTTGTATCTTGAAAAAAAGTAACAAAAATTGCTACCAAGGCTGGGCCCATAAATGCTCCAGCACGTCCAAACATATTATAAAAACCAAAGTACTCGCCAGACTCATCTTGTGGAATCAGAGTTGCATAATAACTTCTAGATATTGATTGAATACCACCTTGAATGGCTCCAACCATTGAAGCAAGAATATAAAACTCGATAGCATTTGAAAGAAATGCTGAATATGCAATCACAATAAGATATAGGGAGATTGTAAAGAGTAAA
>MDTG01391744.1_pt1 | contig 10445 bp, 10 predicted proteins | sample 811421 | NCBI WGS metagenome assembly MDTG01 (sample SAMN05326645, study PRJNA326480) | marine metagenome | isolation source: seawater | place: Pacific Ocean: South East | collected 2011
TGCGATATGTGATTGCGCAAAGCGTGGTGTATCTACTATTGATTGTACTGCTTACATTACGCATTATCCATGTATTATATGTACACGTTTATTATTAGCATCAGGTATTAGTAAAATTTATTATATAAACGATTATAAAAACGACGACTTGGTTGAATATTTCATCCAACAAAAAAAAGTTGTTATTAGTAAACTATAAAAGATATAAAAACAACACTTAAACATAATGGTTTAAGTAATGTATACAGTGTAAAATATGAATGACGAACCCAAAGAAGTAGTCAATAAAACAGAAACTGTTATAAATGATAACAAAGAAGATACTAAGAGCTTAAAAAATAAACCCGACGAGTGTCTTGAGTTAAAAAATATAAAATATAAAACTATGTTGATGAATGGTTCAACAATGGTTGAAACGAAAACATCGAGTGATATGGATAACCTGGAAAAATTTTTAGAAACAGAAATGACTCAGAACAAATCTGAGCCATGGTGTAAACTCGACAAAACTATGAAAACGAGAAAGTTATTAGTGTTTGTTGAATTATATAAGGAAAAACATGAACTGACAAGTGACGAAACAAACATTCTAATTCGCTTTTTAAAAGATTGTTTGAGCAAGAAGCGTCTTTCTCGTGTAAAAGATGTAACATATGATAAGGAAACAGGTGTTGTAAAAGATATACCCGCACTTGTATTTAATAAAAGCACAAAACACTTTACATTAAAAAACACGGAAAAGCGAGTATCTACGTTAAAAAGTTTACCTACCAAAAAAATCTCTATTACAAAAACATCAAAAAAGAAAGATAGTATCAGGTCAATCGATTCTATTGAGAACTTAGATGACTAACTGTCCTGTTAATTGTGAATACAATAAAAATGAATAGAACATAAACATAACGTTTTTATTGTATTAGTATAGATTATATATGATTGACGAATTACAAGACATACTTGACGAAATTGTTCCCGATACAACAGATAGTATTATTCATGAAGGTGATTTTATTACTACTGTATTACAGCTTATGGAGGAATACACTCTTGAAAATATAGAAGAACTTATGGAGGAAAATTTTCAAGAAATGTTTTTGAATGAAATATTTGAATTAGTATTGTCCACTTTTGGTAATGAAATTCAATTTTATCATTATGGCGAATGTAAGGAAAAAATAGAAGAAATTGCTGAAATATTTCATCAGACATTTATGCCTCCACGTTCTTATGAGAATTCGATTATATTGAACGAAAGGGTAAACCTTCGTGAAGTTACTGAACGATTAAATATATTGCGTAATATGCCACAACCTGACCAAAGAACAGCGGAGTGGTATGCTTTTCGACACAATTTAATAACAGCAAGCAACGCTTATAAAACGCTTATGGATGGTTCTGAATATAATCAAATTATATTTGAAAAATGTAAACCTTTGTATGTTCCCGGAGAAAATGGAAGTGATAAAGAAGACGAAACAAATATTCGTGTAGTAAATGTTGATACCACACTACATTGGGGTCAAAAATACGAACCATTATCAGTCATGATATACGAAGACATGTATGATACACAAATAGAAGATTTCGGTTGTATACAACATGAAAAGTATGAGTTTCTGGGAGCTTCTCCAGACGGAATAAATGTTGAAACAAGAACCCCCAGATACGGAAGGATGTTAGAGATAAAAAATATCGTGAACCGTGAAATTACTGGGATACCCAAACTTGAATATTGGGTTCAAATGCAGTTACAAATGGAAACATGTAAATTAGAAGAGTGTGACTTTTTGGAGACTAAATTTGTAGAATATGAAAGTGAAAATTCTTATAATAATGATAAAGAAAATACAACCGGTTACAAAGGTATGTTTATGTATTTCTCTAAGGATGGTAAACCAACATACAAATATACCCCATTGAATATATTAAAATCAAAAGCAAAGGTAGAAAAATGGGAAAATAAACAACAATTGGAAATGGAAACACAAGGATACATGTGGATTAAAAATATTTACTGGAAACTTGAAGAATTAAGTTGTGTTCTTGTCAAACGAAATTCACATTGGTTTCAATCGGTGGTTCCTACCATCGAAAAAGCATGGGAAACAATTGTATATGAAAGAGAACATGGTTTTGAACACCGTAAACCAAATAAGAGAACAAGAACAATGTCTATCTCAGAGACATCAAACGCACAAGATACGTCCAAATGTATGATTATATTAAACAAAGACACTGGTATTGTAGATGTAAATACAAGTAGCGACGTTAATGAAATCGAGGTAATAATAACGGATGATATGAAAATAAGAACTGAATCAATAGATGAAACAAGACAGAAACAAGAAAATTAAAATAATATAAAAAGCTAACATTTTCAATAATAACAATGACTTGGTTCGGATGGTATTCACCTAAAGAAGAAAATATGTATGGATATGCCTATTATAAAAATAAAAAAGGAATAGCTGTCTGCATAACTAAAATATCTCAAGACCCAAATTTTAATCATAATTACAGTGATAGTGTATATCACGGAGAACTAACACACTTTATGGGTGTTCAAAAATGGAATTTCAGATATCTTACAACTATGTTACGTTCTTTTATAAAGAAACATCGAAATACAGCCTTTGATAATATACTATCAACAATGGAATATGAGGATAATGACGATTTTCGGCCCGATGCCCCTAAAAAAATTATAAATTAATCTGTTTCGGAGCGGTAGTAATTAACACGAGGGTTAGATCCGTCTTTTACAGGTGGTAAAGGGGTAACAACGTTAGACCTGAAAGGACGATTTTTGTATAAAGCACCACATACATCAGTGGGCATACATGTTCCTTCATCTGGATTTTGTGGGTAACGAATATTATTCGTTTCTTGTGCGTAGCTACCCACCCCAAACTCTGGGTAATTTTTCCAAATCATACCTGGAGTACATGTGGATGAAGTTTTACTTCCTGTGTGTGGAAAATCCGAGTTAGGTAAAATAGGTCCATCAATTGATTGTGGATAGACGCCTAAAGTCTGGCCATAATCAAAATTAGAAAGACCTTCTTTTGCTTTATTGTATGACTGGTATAACGCACCACTGATAATTAAAAAAAAGAACAAAAAGAAAAAAATAGTGCTTTTTGTTTTATTGTTCATTCTTATATATAATAGTTAGCAATAAAAAATACAAATTTACAATTATTTAACATGCCAAATACCTAGTGTGCGTTAGTTGCGATCAGTTTATCGATAGTATCAAACAATTCTGAGTTTACCTGATTTTTGTAGGTTAGCTTACAATAGCATTTAAAGCATGTTAATACATCAATAATTGCGTCATGTAAATCAATCATATCTTTCTCAAATACATATTGATGTAATTCAAGTAGGGTAGGATATTTATTATATTTTGTTCCATCTTCCCAGTATCTTTCAATTTTACACAAGTCTTTTGTTGTTTTCATTGTGCAGGTCTTTTTCATGGAATTAATTTTTTTGGTATATTTTGAATATGGTTCAAGGAAAGACTTATCGTTTGTAATATTATTTACTAATCGATAATTTTCAATTTTTATCATGTTTAAATCAAACTCAATATTATGTGCTACTATTTGACGGGATAATTTTACATCCTCAAAGAATTCGTATAAAACTTCTTGAATGGGAAGACCCTCTTTTTGACATTTTTCTTGAGTTATACCATGGACTGAAATACTTTCTTCAGGAATAATCACTTCAGGAACAACTTTGATAATTCTGTTTACTGTTTTTTCCACTGTATTTGTGTTTGGATTATATACAATATAAGCTAATTGGAGAATGAATGGCCACAGTTCTGTATTTAAAGGAGTAGCAACCCACCTTGTTGATTTATCTGGAAGTCCAGAGGTTTCGGTATCAAAGAAGATAATATTGTTTGACATTTTACTTTAGAATACTTTTACTACACTCTACAGTATAAGTATTCAGTAATCATTTTTTTTTAATAATTCAAGTCTTGTAAAAGGTCATTAAATTGTATGATTATTTCTTGTTTTGAAATGGATCTCGGTCCAACTGTATCATTTTTGTGTTGATATTCAATATCATTCAGTTTAGTTAATATATCATCAGATACTGATGTATGTAACCGAATAAAATAGTGAGATTGTAATGATTTGCTTTCTATTTCTTTATCAACCTTACCAGCATATATACCTACTCTGCGAAACGATATGTCTGGGTTTTCGTGTTTTTTCACAAAGTTGAACCCATTTGGTTTAAGTGGAGGAGATACAATTCTATCTGAGGTTTGTTTTTCCCATATTTGAAATATACAAGGAACATGATGGGGTTTGTTATTCACAGTGAATGAATTATGTGGTAGGTCAACTTCACAAAGAAGATGAAAATTCAATGGTATGTATCTTTTCATGCTATCCTTCTTAAAACTCTTTGGTAGGATAAAGGATAGGGAGTCACAAAACTGGCAGGATTTTTTTATAAATTTAATGGCCATAGATGACTGTCGTCCAAAAGGAGGGTTTCCTAATACATGTATTTTATTTGCTTTGGATAGTTGTGGCATTTTATCAGACTGAAAATCCAACTCTAAATAGTCTTGTAATGTAATTTCCTTGTGTTCTGGTTCAATATCGTAGAATAATGCTTGTTTAAAAATATCTTTCATGTAAGGTAAAAATACACCATTACCCGCACTTGGTTCTATACCAATGTCACTATTTGAAATGTTTAATGTGTTCTTAATTAAGTCCATACATATTTCAGCACATTCGTTTGTAGTATAATATTTGTCAATTGTATTTCTTTGTAAACCAGTTGTGGAATGCTCTGTCATATATTTTGTTCTATTAAAATATATGTGTAACTACATTTATATTGTAATTAATCTGTTTGATAATTATCTATAATATCCACGTTTTTACAAGGAGCAAAGCTTCTTCTGTGCCATTTACTTGCTCCATGTTCACGGACAGCTGTCATATGCTTCTTGGCACCATAACCTTTATTACTTCGAATTCCATACAATTCATCTATCCAAGGGTTTTCGTCACATATTTCTTCAATATACTCGTCTCTTGATACTTTGGCAAGTATAGAAGCAGCAGCTATTGCCGCGTATGTGCTATCTCCACTTTTCACACATGTATGTGGTATTGAAGTTATTTGCTTTTTTTTCTTATCAAATCCAATATAACTATTGAAATAGTTTCCATCCACTAAGAGATGACAATTAGAACCTCCTTGTAGTGCCTTTTTTTCAGTTTGTGCCTTTTCCAAGCATACGCGAATAGCCTTATGCATAGCGGATTGAGTAGCTTGTAATATATTTATTTTATCGATAGTTTTTTCATCTTCAAATGCCACCGCCCATGATATGCTGTTTTCTTTGATATAATCAGCCACTTCTTTTATTTTTTTTTTCGATGAAAATTTTTTACTGTCTTTCATGTTTGTAAAATCGTATTCTGCTTCTTCATTAGTCGTTTCTTTAGGTAATATAACTGCGGCAGCATATACTCTTCCAAATAGTGGTCCTCGACCTGCTTCATCAACACCTATTTCAGAAATTTCAGTGTTTTCCGTATAATGTATATGAAGTGTCATTTATAACTATACTATGAGGTTTTCTCTTTATTGATATTCATTTATTTATTTTTTTCACAATATAGAATATATGAAGTTTAAATTTATGGGAATGAAAATGAACACGTTATATGTTATATTGGCGCTCCTTGTTATTTTAGGAATAGCTTATTTATACTTGAAAAATCAAAAAGATACCAGTGAAGGTTTTCTCTCTAACTCGGAAACTTCTCTCGGGATTGTTCTTGGGTTAGTAGGAAATGATTTTTATAATTTGCCTACCGACCAAGAAGTAAAAGAAGCTATAGATAGACCATACGATAAACGATTTGACAACGCTATGAAATATGCTGTATATGCTTTATATAAAGCTGTTACTGGTGCTATTTTAATAGGTGATAAGGTTGCCAGCACAAAACAGATCATTGATCTTGAAGTCAGTAAGGGACGCACTAATATAGATGGTATGTCCAATGAACAAGCAGTAAGTGAAGTCAACGAATTATCTGAAGAGTGTCGAGACGCAATTAAAATTCAACAGCAACTTGACATTATTATCAATTATCTTTCAACTGCTAATAGAAATGTATGTGGTGAATCATTCAAGACGTCTATTCAATACGACACTTATATGGAAAGATTGAATAGTGTAAAAATATGTAGACAAAAATTGAAAGAAAAGATCGATAATCAACCATCACTCAATATCCTTCGTGATGTAGCAGATACAACTTTGGAAGTGGCCACAGAAGTATTGAAATATCTTGAATTATTACAGGCTGAACTCCTTATCTTAGCAGATTGTGCTACTGCCACTGCTGAAGGAGCTGGATGTCCCGCAGTAAGAGAGGGAAATACAACAAGTGAGGAAACACGAGCAAGTAATAGATCATTACCAAGTAATTACAATAGTGCTTATTCTTCCTCATTAACAAGCACAACTCAAGAAAGTAATTTGCCAAGAGGAGTTCCAAGGTATATGATACCTCCTGGTCAAGAAGATTTATATATTCTCAAGTCAGAAGTTGTTCCCCCCGTATGCCCTGCTTGTCCTGAACCCTTATTGAAATGTAGTGACACAGACAGTAAGAAATGTCCTCCTTGTCCTCCATGTGAACGTTGTCCTGAGCCTTCTTTTGAATGTAAAAAAGTTCCTAACTACAAAACTGGAAATTTAGGGGCAAACTATAATAATTTTAATACTGGTTTTGGAGAAATAAACAGTCCAAATGGTTCTATTACAGGCTTACCTTACCCAGCTTCATCTCAAAATAGCATGTATGGTGCTTAAGTAAAAGTTTATATAATCACGTAGTCAGTGTAATTATATAAACATTTTGATTTGGATTAAAATTGTAAATAATCTTTCAGATTTTCATTGTTTCTTGACAAATTTATAGAAATTGCTGATGGAAATGGATTTGTATTTGCGAAATCATTTATCAAAAATCTTTTACTATGATATAAATCATATAATATATTATCGTATGGAATATTATATTTTTTTAATTGTTCTACAGTTTCATTTTTATATTTTGATTTTCTTGCGGTAGTTAATATAATTTGAACAGTGCCAGTATTATAAAGTGTATTTAACCAATCCACATTTTTTTTTATACATTCGGTTTCACCCCATTTTTTTTTTGAATATTCGCCGCTATTTAAAACCAGTGTTCCATCAATATCAATAAATAAAGTTTTGTAACGATTACAATATTTTAACCAATCGTCATAATATGTAAGGTCATGATAACTTTTGATTTCTTTTCCATAATAATTTCCATCATTTAAAATATGTGAAAAAATTACATGTGATATATGTAAATCATTTTCATCATATTTAATGTCTATTATTTCTTCATAATGATTTATGAAATCTTCTGTATTTTCAAATGAATATAGACCTATACAAATATTTTCGTCAATTATTTTCTTTTCTGATATATTTGTAATTTTGTTTATATTGTCTAAGCTAATAAATGATTTATCGCTTATATTTGTAATATCATTTGATTTCGTATAATAAACATAATTACCTTTTACAGGACAACAAATTATTATAGATTTAAAATCTTTAACATAAAGCGAACCTTTAATATTATATTTTTTAATACAACTATATACTGTTTCGGGTTGATTTTTTGTATTTTTATCAACAAACATGATGTTAACGATTTTATTCTTAAAACTAAATAGATTTATTAGGTCTTTTTCATAAAAATATTCTGTAATATCATTTCTATTAATTATTATGTATATATTTTCTATATTTTCCAGATTTAAATTTATTATTGTTTCATATATAAGTAAATTTCCATTCGGCAATGTATTGAATGCCGGGTTTTTGTTTATTTTTGGAAAAAACCTATTTGTAATTGTTGAAATAATTAAACTCATAACAATATACAGTACAGTATTATATTTTAAATATTTATTTAATAATTTAAACATTTCATTAAAAAATATTTGATATCTTTACTTTTACAGTATTGTAATACTCTTAATAAATTCATAGTTTCAAAATAATCATATGTGTTGTCGTTATAAAAATCGTATTTTTTAAAATAATTGTCTATTTTTCTATCAAGATAATTTAATACGATTTTAATTTTATTTTTATCAATTTTCGTATTTAACATATTTAAAGACCAAAATAATTTTGTATCTTGTCTTATTTTAATTATATCGAACAAAGGTGTTTCTATAAAAGAATCCAGAAAGTCTATAAGATATATTTCATTATTAATTGTATTTAATAACAAATTAGATAATGTGAAGTCACCATGACAATAACCAATTGGAATATTCATATTACATATTTTTTCAATATCATTTTCTAAAAAATTAATTTTGTTTATCACATGGTTATATTCTTCTTCGTTAAAAAAATTATCTTTATTTATATGTTCTATATTTTTTTTTATATTGTTAATTTTATCTGAAATAACATTTTCATTTATTTTTTTATATATCGAATTATGAATGTATACATTAATTGTGTTTTTTATAAAGTTAAATACATTTTCTATTGATAAATAACTATTATTAACTATATAATTAAAAATATTGTATGAGTTATTTAAATAATTCATTAAAATATACTTTTTATTATTGACTATATCTGATTTGAATATGATATCTGGTGTATTTAATTTAAACAATGTTGTATGATATTGTTGTTTTTCAATTTGTTTATTTAACCTTGTAGAGTCTTCATAATTATTGCTACTTTTACAGACTAACTTGGAATTATTAATACTTATAATATTAATATCAAAATTAGAATGACCGTTCATTTGTAAAATATTTTTGTTTTCTGTATTAATATTTTCAATAATAAGATGTGTTTTGAATTTATTAACATCATTAGGTATTCCAAGTTGAACAAAATTTTCTTTTTTAATTGTAATATTGGCATAAATTGTTCCATCATTTATCATTTCTTTTATAACACCGCTTGTATAAAACTCTAATTTTTGAGTTATATTTTCATTTATAATTTTTGATGTATATTTTTTCAATTCTAATATTGATTTAAATCCATACGCACCACTACAAGCATTGTTTGAAATTTTATTTTTTTCTTTTATATCCAATATGTTATTTTTTTCATTTATTTTTACATAAGAATATATTGGATTTTCACAAAAATCTTCAAATGAAAAAACACAATTTTCTCCATTCCATTGTGAAATAATATCACATGTATAAAAACTATCACAGTCTAAACATAGAACAGGAATATCCCTTTTTTCATGAACATTACGTATACCAATATTAATTGTTTCTGCTGCTCCTCTTGTATTACTTTCTAAACAAAGAAATTTAAAATTTATTTTTGGATAACTTTTAATCAATAAATCTTCAAAATTATGCTTCTTATATTCTTTATTATATGGAATAAAAATGTAATCAATATTACTTGTATTTAAATTATCAAGTAAGTATGATATTATAGGTTTTTCATAAATATTAATCAATGCTTTTGGTTTTTTATAACCATCTTCTTTAAATCGTTGTCCTATTCCTCCAATAGGGATAATTACAATCATATATTCCGATTTTAAATAAAAATGATATTATAATTAATTTATTATAAGGTATTATAGACCAATATGAAAATCATGAATATATTTAAAAAAATTACAGCAGTAAAGCCTAAAACTAAAAATATACAATATTTCAAGATTTACCGATGGGACCCAGAACAACGTCAAAAACCATATGTTTCCACATATCCTGTAAATGTAAATGATTGTGGGCCTATGGTTTTGGATGCTTTGATTAAAATAAAAAACGAACAAGACCCTGGAATGACTTTTCGTCGTTCTTGTCGTGAAGGTATATGTGGTTCATGTGCTATGAATATTAATGGTAGAAATACTTTGGCTTGTTTATGTTTTATCGACAAAACTTCAGACCAACCAATGAAAATTAATCCATTACCACATATGTATGTGGTAAAAGATTTAGTAACTGATTTATCAAACTTTTACGACCAATACAAATCAATAAAACCTTGGTTGCGAAGAGATAGACGTAGTATATTTCATGGAACAATGGAAATGGAAATATTACAACACCAAGAAGACAGAAAAAAATTAGATGGTATGTATGAATGTATTTTGTGTGCTTGTTGCTCAACAAGTTGCCCAAGTTATTGGTGGAATGCAGATAAATATCTTGGTCCCGCTGTTCTAATGCAGGCTTTTCGATGGATAGAAGATAGTAGGGATCATTATACAAAAGAAAGACTTGAAGAACTTGACGATTCTTTTAAATTATATAGATGTCATACTATTATGAATTGTACTCAAACCTGTCCTAAGGGCCTTAACCCTGCTAAGGCAATCGGCGAA
>MDTG01424434.1_pt1 | contig 10445 bp, 9 predicted proteins | sample 811421 | NCBI WGS metagenome assembly MDTG01 (sample SAMN05326645, study PRJNA326480) | marine metagenome | isolation source: seawater | place: Pacific Ocean: South East | collected 2011
AGAAAAAGAAATAATGACCATATGAACCCTCTCAAACATGTAGCCATTATCATGGATGGTAATGGAAGATGGGGTCTAAAGTATAAGAATTCACGTAACGCAGGACATAAAGCAGGACTAAATACTGTTGAAAAAATAATAAAACAGACAATAAAAAATAGAATAAGTTTTTTAACTTTATTTGCATTTTCTACTGAGAATTGGCAAAGACCTAGAAAAGAAATCGATTATTTATTTTCTTTATTAGAAAATTTTTTAATTAATAGAATTGAAGAACTTCATAAACAAAATATCAAACTTAAGATTTTGGGATCTAAGAAGTTTTCTCCCAAATTAAATAAACTTTTGAATAATTCTGAAAAAAAGACATCAAAAAATACCAAGTTACAAATTAATCTTGCATTGAATTATGGTTCTAAAACTGAATTGATTTATGCTCTCAAGAGAATGAAAAAAAATAAAACGACTATAAGTGAAAAAAATTTAAGTAAAAACTTACAAACTAAAAACATACCAGATCCGGATTTGTTAATAAGAACTGGTAATACAAAAAGATTAAGCAATTTCTTATTATGGCAGCTCGCTTATTCAGAAATATTTTTTGAAAAGAAATTATGGCCTGATTTTAATGAAAAGGATTATAATAGAATAATCAAAGATTATAAATATATAAAACGTAATTTTGGTAAGATTTAATGAAGAAAGAATTTGAAAAAAGGATATTAAGCTCATTGATAATTATACCAATATCACTTTTTTTTATTATTCAAGGGTCTGTCTTTTTTGCTTTTTTTTTAAGTATTGTTTTTCTACTAACAAGTTATGAGTGGATAAAAATGTGTAAAAAATTAAATTCATTAAAATTTTTTGGAATTATTTTTTTATTATTATCTTTTTTTCATACATTTTTATTTAGGGAAAATATTGGTTTATATAATTTCTTATTTGTAGTTTTGATATGTATTTTTACAGATTTAGGCGGATACATATTTGGAAAAACTTTTAAAGGACCAAAATTAACTAAAATAAGTCCTAATAAAACTTATGTAGGGGTTTTTGGTAGTTTTGTTTGTTCATTAATAATTGGAATATTAATGTTAAATAATTTTCCAATTTCTTTAAAAATTTTAACTGAAGAAGAAATTTATTTGGGATTTAATACAAAAACACAATTATTTTATCTTGTATTAATTTTATCTATTTCATTAATAAGTCAAATAGGAGATTTGATGATTTCATATTTCAAAAGATTAGTAAAAGTGAAAGATACTGGAAAAATTGTACCTGGACATGGAGGACTACTTGACAGACTAGATGGTTTAATTTTTGTAATTCCAACACTTTATATATTTTTCAAATTATTCTAATGAAAAAAAAAATTGCAATACTTGGTTCTACAGGTTCAATTGGTAAATCAACAATTAGTATTATAGAGAAAGATAAACAAAATTTTGAAACAATTCTTTTGACTACCCACAAAAATATAAAAGAATTATCTAAACAAGTAAAAAATTTAAATGTAAAAAATGTCATAATCACAGATAAAAAAAGTTTTGATAATTTCAAAAATAAGAATCAAAATAAAACACTAAGAATTTTTAATAATTATAAGAATTTAAATAAGATTATTAAAAAAAAATTAGATTATTCAATGAGTTCAATTTCTGGTTTAGCTGGATTAGAACCAACATTGAAAATTATTAGTAAAACAAAAACTATAGCTATTGCAAATAAAGAAAGTATAATATGTGGATGGAATTTAATTCAAAGAGAATTAAATAAGTTCAAAACATCTTTTATCCCAGTTGACTCAGAACATTTTTCTATATGGTCATTAATTAATCAAAATAATTATAATTCTGTTGATAAAATCTTTATCACAGCTTCTGGTGGACCTTTTTTAAAATGGCCAATTAAAAAGATTATGAAAGCCACACCAAATAAAGCTTTAAAGCACCCAAATTGGTCAATGGGAAAAAAAATTTCTATTGATTCTGCTACAATGATGAATAAAGTTTTTGAGGTAATTGAAACTCAAAGAATTTTTAGTTTACCAAAATCTAAAATAAAGATTTTAATTCACGATCAATCTTATGTACATGCAATTGTTAAATTTAAAAATGGGATAACAAAAATATTAGCACATGATACGAATATGAAAATTCCAATATTTAATTCTATTTATCATGACACTAGTAAATGGATTGTATCAAAAAATTTAGATATCAAAAAATTAAATAATTTAAATCTAAAATTTGTTGATAAAAAAAAATTTCCACTTATTAAAATTTTAAATTTTATTCAAGATAAGAGTAGCTTATTCGAAACAGTTATTATTAGTTCGAATGATGAATTAGTTAGTTTATTTTTAAATAAAAAAATTAGCTATTTCCAACTTCACAAAAAACTATTGTCGATAATTAGTTTGAAGGAATTTAAAGCCTATAAAAATAAAAAACCAGCAAATATAGCTGAAATAATCAAGCTTAATAATTATGTAAGATTGAAAATTAGAGAGTTATGTATATAAATTCGATGATGTATAAATTTCTAATTTTCTTTATCATATTTGTTTTTAAAACAAATTTACTATTTTCTGAAATAGTAAATGACATCAAAGTATCAGGAAACGACAGGGTTTCATCTGAAACAATTGTCAATTTCAGTAAAATTGTAAAAGGTAACGATTATTCTCAAAATGATTTAAATGAAGCTTTGAAAAATTTATATGACTCAAACTTTTTTGAAAATGTTAAATTAAATTTAGAAAATCAAATTCTATTAATAAAAGTTGCTGAATATCCCATTATTCAACAAATTACAATTAATGGAATTAAAGCTAGTAAAACAGTTAAATTGATTAAAGAAGAATTAACCTTAAAAGACAAGAACCCCTTCATAAAATCTTTAGTCCAAAATGACGTTAACAGATTAATTAATAGTTTTAAACAATCAGGTTTTTATTTCGCTGAGGTTGATGTAAAAATAAAAGATAATACCAACAATACTGTAGATATTATTTTTGATATCGATAGAGGGGATAAAGCCACTATTAAAGAAATTAAATTTATTGGCGATAAAAAATACAAAGATAGAAAATTAAATAGCATTATTACGTCTGAAGAAGATAAGCTCTGGAAATTTATTTCTAATAAAAAATATATTAATATTGAAAGAATTAATCTGGACAAGAGACTTCTTAAAAATTTTTATTTAAATAAAGGTTTTTACCAGGTTGAAGTTACAGATGCATATTCACAAGTGACTGATCAAAAAAACTTTATTCTTACTTTTAATATTAATGCTGGAAAAAAATTTTATTTTGGTAAATTTAATTTAGATATTCCTGAGGATTTTGATAGAAAAAAATTTATTTCTTTGGAAGAAACATTCAAAGATATCTCAACAAAAAAATACGAATATAAAAGCATAGAAAAAATTTTAGACCAAATTGAAAAAATTGCATTGAATGAGAATTACGAATTCATTAATGCGAATGTAATTGAAACTGTTGAAAACAACAAAGTCAATTTTAATTTTGAAATTACTGAGTCAGAAAAATTATATGTTAATAAAATTAACATTTTTGGTAACAACATTACAAATGAAGAATTTATAAGAAATAATCTTTTAGTTGATGAGGGAGATCCTTTTAATAAGATACTTCACTCAAAATCTATTAATAAACTTAGATCTAAGGGCTTATTCAAATCTGTAAAATCTAATCTTCAAAATACTGAGGATGAGCGTAAAACAGACGTAAATATCACTATTGAGGAAAAACCAACTGGGGAAATAATGGCAGGTGCTGGTTATGGTACAGATGGCTCGACTTTTTCCGTTGGTATTAAAGAGAATAACTTTAATGGAAAAGGAATATCCCTTGAGACCAACCTCTCGTTAACTGAAGAGTCTGTAAAAGGATTTTTTAGATATACCCATCCTAACTTTGCTTATTCAGACAGAGCTCTATCAACATCATTAGAAAGTACCGTTACGGATAAATTGACTAATTTTGGTTATAAAAGTTCTTTAAATAAAATTTCTTTAGGTACAAGATACGAACAATTTGAAAATACGTTTTTTTCACCTTCGATATCAATTTCTAGTGAGTCATTAACGACAACTAGTTCAGCTTCAAAAGCTTATAAAAAACAAGAAGGTTCTTATTTCGACACAACTTTTGGTTACGGATTGACATTGGATCGAACTAATTCTGCATACCAACCAACCTCAGGTTTTTATAGTAGTTGGTATCAACAATTACCTGTTATTAGTGAAAATCAAACAATCGTTAATGGATATATATTTTCTGTTTATAAAGAGCTAGCCGATGACATGATATTATCTTCAGGATTATATTCTAGGGCAGTTAATTCTTTGACAAATGATGATGTTAGGGTTTCTAAGAGGTTGTTTGTACCATCACGAAGATTAAGGGGATTTGAGTCTGGTAAAGTTGGCCCTAAAGATGGAGATGATTATATAGGTGGAAATTATGTTGTAACTTTCAATACATCATCCACACTACCTTACTTACTACAAACTCAAGAAAATATGGATTTAAAATTATTTTTTGATGCTGGAAATATATGGGGAGTAGACTATTCGAGTTTGATTGATGACTCAAATAAGATAAGATCCTCAGCTGGCGTCTCTTTAGAAATAACCACCTTAATTGGCCCCTTATCTTTTTCATGGGCAGAAGCTATTACAAAAGCTTCAACTGACAGAACAGAGTCATTTAAATTTCAGCTCGGCACAACATTCTAAATGAAAAGATTTATTTTCTTTCTTCTGGTTACTTTAATCATTTCTGTTAATGCTAAAGCTTCAGAAATTTCAATTGTGGATGTTTCATATCTTTTAACAAATTCTAATAAAGGGAAGTTAATTAAAAAAGATTTGGACTCCTTAAAATCAAAAAATGTCAAAAATTTTAACTCTCGAAAAAAAAAATTAGAAGATAAAGAAAAAAAAATTGCGTCAAAAAAAAATGTTTTATCAGAGGAAGACTTTAAGAAAGAAGTTGAACTTTTTAAAAAAGAAGTAAATAAATTTAATGAGGATAGACGAAAATCTAATCAAGAAATGAGTCTTAAAAGAAATAATAAAATAGCAAAATTACTTGAAGAAATTAATAAGATATTAATTGAGTATTCTGCACAAAATTCAATTTCAACAATTGTTGATAAAAAAAATGTAATTATTACAAAAGAAGAAAATGATATAACTAAAAATATTTTAAAGATTTTGAATAAATAAAAATATCTTATATGGATAAACTTAATAAAAAACAAATTATAGATCTTTTACCTCATAGAGAGCCAATGTTACTGATAGATGAGTTAATAAATATAAAAAAGTTGCATTCGGCAACAGCAATTATGAATGTTAAAAAAGATGCTTTTTATGTTCAAGGTCATTTTCCAGGAAACCCGGTAATGCCAGGTGTTTTAATTGTTGAAGCTTTCGGTCAAGCTGCAGCTGCATTAACAGCCGCAGGCATTGATAAAAAAGAATATGATAACAAACTTGTTTTTTTGATGAGTGTTGAAAAAGCTAGATTTAGAAACCCCGTTATTCCTGATTGCAAGTTAGAATTAAATATCGAGGCTATAAGATCTCATGGTAGAGTTTGGAAATACAAGGGTGAAGCCTTTGTTTCAGGAAAAAAAATGGCTGATGCTCAGTGGTCTGCAACAATTGTTGACAGAAAATAATTAGTAATAATTATTGATAATATAAAATCAAAAAGTTTTGATAGATATCCCATATGTATAATACTTTTTTTAAAAATATAGGACCATTCAGTATTGATGTTCTTTTAAAAAGATCCAAAATAGTTAATAAAGATAATTTTAAAAAAGATAAAGTCTATGATGTAAAAGATTTGTCTACTGCTTCAAATAAAGATTTAACTTTTTTTCATTCAAGTAAATATTCATTATATGCCTCAAGAACTAAAGCATCCTATTGCATAACATTAAGTAATTTATCTCACTATTTACCAAAATCGTGTAAAAAAATAATTGTTGATAATGTTTTGTTGGCTATGGCAATGATAACAAAAGAATTTTACCCTGAGTCAATAGTAGATGATTTCGATAATTCAGCAATAGATATTAATAAAACAAAGTTTAAAAAAAAAACAAAACATGGAAAGAATGTTTTAATAGGTAAAAATGTGAAAATTGGTAAAGATTGTCATATTGGCCACAATTCTATAATTGAAAAAAATGTAGTTATTGGATCAAACTGTTTCATAGGCTCAAATGTAATAATCAGAAATACAATTATCAAAGATAATGTAAGCATTTTAGATAACTGTGTAATTGGAAAAAAAGGTTTTGGATTTTTTCCTAATAAGAAAAATAATATTAGATACCCTCATATTGGTGCTGTAATTATAAATGAGAACACTGAGATAGGATGTGGATCTACAATTGATAGAGGATCATTATCAAATACAATTATAGGAAAAAATACTTTTCTAGATAATCAAATTCATATTGCTCATAATAATAAAATAGGCAATAATTGTATAATAGCTGGCCAAGTTGGTTTTGCTGGAAGTTCTTCATTAGGTGATAACGTAATGATAGGAGGCCAAGCTGGGATTTCTGGTCATTTAAAAATAGGTAATAACGTTCATATAGGTGGAGGTAGTGGTGTGATTTCAGATATAACAGATAACGCAAAAGTTATGGGTTACCCAGCAAAAAATTTAAGAGAATTTATTAAAGGTTGTAGATGATACACAAGACTGCGATAGTAGATACTAAAGCTGAAATTCATAGCAAAGTTGAAATAGGACCTTATACAGTAATTGGACCAAATGTGAAAATTGATGAAGGTACTAAAATAGAATCTCACGTAAATGTTACTGGCCACACATCAATTGGAAAAAATAATAAGATTTTTCCATTTGCTTCTATTGGAAATGATCCACAAGACCTAAAATATAATGGAGAAAAAACAAAACTATTTATTGGTAATGAAAATACAATTAGGGAGTACACAACTATAAATACTGGAACTGTAGGAGGGGGAGGATTAACAAAAGTTGGCAATAATTCATTATTAATGATTGGGGTACATATAGCTCATGATTGTTTAATTGGTGATAATGTTGTGATAGCTAACAGTGCAGCAATAGCCGGACATGCTGAAATTGGAGATAACGTAATAATTGGTGGTAATTGTGGTGTTCAACAGTTTGCTAGAATTGGTAAAATGGCCATGATAGGAGGTATGACTGGAGTTTCGAGAGATGTAATACCATATGGACTTTCTCTCGGTAATAGAAATTATTTAAATGGTATTAATATAATTGGATTACGTAGAATAAAGGTGACCAATAAAGATATAATATGTCTTTCAGATGCATATAAAGAAATATTTAAAACAGAAAGCTTAAATGATAATTTAAACAGTCTAAATGGAACTTTTAAAGATAATATTTATGTGCAAGAAATTATTGAATTTATAAATAAAGATAAAAAAAGACCAATTTGCACTCCTTTTTTAAAATAAAATGTTAGGTCTATTTCTTGGAAGTACAGATTTTCCAATAAGAATACTAGAAAAATTAAAGAAAAAAAAAATAAAATATTTCATAATAGATTTAACAAAAAAGAATCTCTTTAAAAATGAAAAAAATTCATATTTCATAAATATCGGTAAATTTGGTCAAATTTTAGATTTAATTTATAAAAATAAGTGTAAGAAAGTTTTGTTTGCAGGAAAAATTGATAAACCTAAAATTTCAAGTTTAAGATTAGATATAAAAGGGGTTTATTATATTCCAAGAATAATAAAAGCAGCTAAATTAGGTGATGCTGCAATTTTAATAGAGTTGATTAAAATATTAGCTGAAAATAGAGTAAAAGTAATTAAATCTAATTTTTTTAATCCAGAGCTTACTCTTTCAAAAGGAATTTATACAAAAATTAAACCTACCAAATTAGATTTAGCTAGTATTAAAATTGGCATTAATAATTTAAATAAAATTAATGCTTATAACCATGTTCAGGGTTTAATAGTAAGAAATAAGAATGTTATAATTAGAGAAAATCAAAAGGGTACTAAAAAAATGCTTCAATCTATAAAAAAAGATAGTAAATATTTTGGTATATTAATAAAATTTCCCAAAAATAAACAAGATATTAGAGCTGATTTACCAACAATTGGAATTGACACTTTAAAAGATTGTAAGAATTATGGAATTAAAGGAATAGTTTTGAAATCAAAAAAAAATATTTTCTTAGACAAAAAAAAATCAATTGAATTTGCAAATAAAAATAAAATTTTTATCAAAATAATATGAAAAAAATATTTATTTTAACAGGTGAAACTTCAGGGGACAAACTAGCTGCAGCTGTTATCACTAAACTCAAAAGGAAAAATTTTGATTTAGAATATTTGTGTGTAGGAGGTTCATTTCTTAATTCAATAGGAATTAGATCAATCTTTAACCTTAAAGAAATTACTTATATTGGCTTTACAAGTGTAATACTAAATATTTTTAAAATCAGAAATAAAATTAATAAAACGGTTGAAGAAATAATGAAATTTGAACCAGATATTTTGTTTAGTGTAGATAGTCCAGATTTTACTCTAAGGGTTGCAGAAAAAGTAAAAAAAATTAACCCAAAAATTAAAGTGATACATTATGTTGCTCCTCAAGTTTGGATTTGGAGGGAACATAGAGTTAGAAAATATAAAAGTTTCGTAGATCATATGCTTTTATTATTTAATTTTGAAAAAAAGTATTTTGATAAAGAAAATATAACCAATACGTTTGTAGGTCATCCTTTGTTAGAAAATAAAAACATTTTAAAAACAGATATATCATCAGTAATTAATAAAAAAAAAAAGATTATTTCAATTTTTCCAGGAAGTAGAAACTCAGAATTAAATGTTCTTTTGCCTATTTTAGTTAATTTTGTAAAGATGATGAATCAAAAATCTGACAATTTTGAATTTTATTTTCACTCAACACCAGATAACAAAGATATTTGTATGGATGCTCTAAATAAGGAAAATTTAACTAATTCTTATGTCGTTTCTGATGAAAAAATAAAAAATGAAATTTTATCGTACTCTTTATTTGCAGTCGCTAAGTCTGGAACAATTTCTTTAGAGATATGTAACCAAAATATACCATCGATAATAATATATAAGATTAATTTTATAAATTATTTAATTATGAAATCTTTAGTAAAAGTTAAGTTTGCTAATATCATAAATATAATCAACAAGAGAGAGGTTATTCCTGAACTTTTGCAAAGTGAATGTAATTCTAAGGAAATCTTTAATTCTGTTATGTACTTTTTAAAACATCCAGATTTAATGAAAAAGCAAATAAATACCTGTAAAAAAACTTTAAGTGAAATTAAATCAAAATCATCCTCAACTGATGAGGCAGCAGCAATATTATCTAAATATATTGTTTCTTAAACGTTTGAGAACTTCGACTTTACCTAAAGAAATAATAATATCATAAATTCCAGGACCAAATCTTGATCCTGTTAAAGCTATTCTTAAAGGCTGACCAACTCCTTTGAAATTCGTATCATTAGATTTAATCAATTCGTTTACTATTGGTTCCAATGTTTCTTTACTTAGTTTATCGACAATACCAAATTGAGAGATGAAATCAGAAATGACTTTTTTGGCTTTATTATCAATTAACTTAATATCTTCCTGATTAAAGTTTACTTCATCTACCGTAATATATTGACCATTATTAAATATATCTTCCAAGGTTTTAGCTTTATTTTTAAGAAAAGTTAGAGAACTTTTGAATTTGTCTTTTTTATCTGATTTTATTTCACTTTTATATAATTTACAGTAATCGGTTAGTTGATTAAATAAATCATTTTCATCTATATTTTTAATATAGTGCTCATTCATTGATAAAATTCTACTCATATCTAACTTAGAAGGAGATTTACCGACTCCATCAAGATTGAAATGTTTAATACTTTCTTCTAGTGAGAATATTTCTTTATCTTTGTAGGACCATCCTAATCTTAGAAGATAATTTCTTAAAGCATCTGGCATAATACCAATTTTAGAATAATCGTCTAAAGTTGAGGCCTTATCTCTTTTTGACAGTTTCTTTCCTTCAATTGTGTGTATTAAAGGTATGTGAGCAAATGAAGGCAAATCCCATTTCATAGCTTGATAAATTTGCATTTGTTTGAAAGTATTTATTTTATGATCATCACCTCTTATTATATGTGTCATATTCATTTGATGATCATCCACTGAAGCTGATAAATTATATGTTGGTGTTCCATCATTTCTTAAAATAATAAAATCTTCAATAGTATTATTATCTATTTCAACATTACCTTGCACTAAATCTTTTAATATGGATGTTCCATCTATTTTACTTTTAAATCGAATTACTGGCTTGATATCTTTAGGAGCATCAG
>MDTG01120544.1_pt1 | contig 10444 bp, 11 predicted proteins | sample 811421 | NCBI WGS metagenome assembly MDTG01 (sample SAMN05326645, study PRJNA326480) | marine metagenome | isolation source: seawater | place: Pacific Ocean: South East | collected 2011
AAGCCCTTGATATATTGGACTTTTCTTCAAGCAAAAAGATTAAAAAATATAAGAAATGTTTACGTCTCAACTGACTCAGATTATATTATAAAATTAGCAAAAAAAAATAAAATTAGCGTACCATATAAAAGACCAAAATACTTATCTAATTCAAAAAGTAAAGAATGGGATGTTTGGAAATATCATGTAAAAAATCTTTATAATAAAAAAAATTCATTGCCTGATGCGTTAGCAGTTTTGCCAGTAACTTGTCCAAATAGAAAAATTTTCGAATTAAATAAAATAATAAACAAATTTTCTAATTCTACATACGATGCTATGGTAACAATTTCTGAAACAAAAATTTCTCCATACTTCAATATTGTAAAAAAAAAATCAAAGACTAATTCTGAAATAATTAAATTTTCAGATAAGATTTATTATAATAGACAAGATTTTCCTAAAACATTTAAAATTGCACCATCAATATATATTATGAAAATTAATCACGTCATAAAAAAAAATCATTTCTTTAATGGTAAAATTGGTTCATACAAAATTGATTACTTAAACAGCTTAGATATTGATGACGTCAATGATTTCAAAATTTTGGATCTTTTTTTTAATTATAAATGAAAAATATCTTATTAATACAAAGAAAAAAAATCAAATTTTGTTTTAATAGAAACATTATTAGACGAAGTAAAAAATTAAATACTTTAAGAGGTAGGTCTTTTACTACTTCATTAATCGATCAGTTAAATAATAATAGTGGATCAGTAATAAAACAAGGTATAAAAATAAGTAATGATAAATTAATTCCTATGGGAGCATTGGTATTAAAAATTATATTAATTGGTACAAAAATTATTATTTAAAATGAACTTTTATTTTTTTTTAGATTTAAAAACTGAAGGTTTGCTCTCTTCTGTAGAAATTTTTAATAGACCCTCAATTGAAAAATTAACAAAAGGTTATAAAGGAGATTTATTTGTAAAGGCTTTTTATAGTTTTAGAAATAAATGGCATTTTCATAACTTAGGTAAAATTTCAAAGAATAATAATTTAATTCTAAATAAAACAGAGTTACCTAATGATTTTAGAGATAAAAGTGTTTTTATTAGTATGTCTAAAAATGAAAAATTTAATGAAAATTTTCTAATTGATGAAAAAGAAACCCTTAACACTCAGCCTGAATGGAGAAGTAATTTAAAAATATCATCATCTTTTACTTCAACCTCATATCAAGGAGAATATCCATATTCAATGACTAAAAGAAAATTAAGTTTAACTAGTTGTAGCCCTATGCTTCAATCAGGAAAAAATATTAAAAATTTTTTCTTTTTGGTGAACCTAAAAGAAAAACCAGAAATAAAAGAATTTGAATTAAAACTTTTAACAATAAATAAGAAAGAAATAGATAGGTTTTATATAAAAACTAATTCTGTTAATGTTATTGAAATTGATCAAGAATTAATAAATTATTATGATAAAAAAAATAATAATTTTTTTATATTCCAATCGTCAGATGAAGGTGGAATACCTATATATTTTACAAAATCTAATGATCTTAAAATGATGTCATTAGAACATACACATCCACCAACTGCTTATTATCTATTTGGAAACAGTTTTGCTTTCCAAAAACGTAAAAAAAATTTTTGGTCAAAGTAAAATGCAAAGTTTTTTAAGAAATAATTTATTTAGATCTATACGAAATACACTAAATATCAAACCAACTTTTTCTAATTTACCAAATAATGAAAATAGTTCAGTAAGTGATTTTTTTTTCTGGATAAATGAAAATGGTTTTAACACAAACTATCAAGTAGCTAATTTAGCAGATCATGCTACACCTGATTTAAAATTAGATGACAAGGTTAGTATTTATATTTTTGATAATAAAGGAACTTTATTAAAGAAAATCAATACTATTATTAGATCGAAATCATCATTAAATTTAAATTTTAACGATATAAATTTACATGGAAATGGTTCATTCCTTGTATTTCATGATTTCATATCAAAAGAAATTTTATCAAAAAACAATACATTTATATCTGATAGGGGTTATGTTGGCTATAATAGACATAATGGAATTTGGAATTATGTACATGGCAATAATTATTCTTGCAGCTTTGATGGTAACAAAATTTATTCTTTATTGACTAAATCTTTTTTCAACAATTTTTATCAACCACAAATTTCTTTTAGTGATTGCGATAGTTTTGAAATCATTCTTAATAACCCATCATATCAAAAGCATAATTATATAATTAATACATTAGATAATAATTTAAAATTAATTGATAAAACTAACCATATATTAATGCCTTTTTCATCTATTAAAAAAAGATTTTCAAATAATTTAATTAATTCTATTAAAATTTCTTCAAAATTTAATTTAAATAGACCTTTAATAATTAAATATTATAAATCATATTTTGATATACTTCATGCTTAGTATATAAAACTTTGAAATGAAATTAAATAATTCAACTTTACTAATTACTGGAGGTATTGAAAGGTCTCAAAATAATAAATTTATACGAATATATGAGAGTGTAACTCCTTTGTACAGAATGGCTAAAGAGTCAGATATTTTAGGTATAATAGATTTCCTATCTTCAAATAATTCTAAATATATTTCAGGTCAAAATATTAAAGTTGATGTTGGTTTTATAAATAAATTAAATTAATGACTAGTTATAATGTAGGTATAATTGGGGCAGGAAATATAGCTATAGAACATTTAAAGGTTATTAATAAAATTAAAAGTCTTAAATTATATTCTATTTATTCAAGAACAATCAGCAAAGCTAGAAAACTAGCATTAAAATATAATATTAAAAAAACTTATAAATCTTTAGAAGAAATCTTGAATGATAATAATATCCAGTGTTTTATTATTTTAGTTAGCTCAGAAAATATTTATAAAATTACAAAAAAAGTAATCATTAGTAAAAAACCATTCTTTGTTGAAAAGCCAATTGCTTTAAACAACAGAGATTACTTATCATTGAAAAAATTATGTATAAAAAATAATACTCTTAACATGGTCGGTTATAACCGAAGGTTTTATTCAATACTTGATAAATCAATAAATATTATTCGCAAATATGGCGGCATAAGTTCTTTTCATATTGAAGGACATGAAAGAATATGGAAATTGAAAAAAAAGTTTAAAAATAAAATTTTAAATAGTTGGATATATGCAAATAGTATCCATACTATTGATATGTTATCCTACTTTGGCGGAGACATTGCAAAAATTTCCCATTTTACAAAAAAAACCAAAAATAATTTCATTGACAATATTAGTATGAATATAAAATTTAAAAATGGGATAATTGGTTCTTATATATCATATTGGAATTCACCTGATGGATGGAGTATATCATTATATGGTGACGGTATTAAAATTTTAATAAAACCACTAGAAGAAGCTATTTGGATAGATAAAAAATTTAAAAAAAGAATTATTAAGCCATCAGTATATGATCAAAAATATAAAGTAGGGTTTTATAATCAAATGAAATCATTTAAAAATATGTTAGATAATAATAAATTGGACTCTAAAGCTGCGGGTATATCTGAATCATATCAAAATTTTGAAATTTTAAAACTAATTTCCAAGTAATGAAAATTATAAAAAATTATATAAATAAGAAAATATATAAAGCCTATAGAAAATTAAAAAAAAATAATCAACTACTAATTTTTATCAAAATTAAAGACGAAATATCAGATAAAAGTTTAACAAGTAGAAATATAAATTTATATTTTTTAAAAAATTACAAATTAAACAATGAAATTTTAGTAAGGCAATTTTTAATTAGAAAGTTATTAGGATACACATTTAACAAAATTTTATTGTTTAGTATGGGCACAAATACTAAATTCATTTATCCACTACATTATAATTGGATAAAAGTTTTAAAAAAAAATGACGTTAAAATTAATGTACCCATGTGTTTCTTCTTATGGTACATATTTATATTATTCTTGTTTTTAAAAGATTTATTTTTTATTTTAAAATATATTTTGAAAAATATTTTTATTAAAAAAAAAAATACAGATACTACAAATTCAATTTACTTTATAAAATTAAATAAAAAAAATTTACCATTAAGTTCTGAAGATTTAAATTCAAAAAATATTATTAGTTGGTTTATTGAAAAATATAAATTTTCATTTCAATACAAAAAAATTTTTCATGATTACAAAGTTAGAGATTTTAATTTTAAAGAAAAAGAAATAATATATTCTCATAGAATTTATAAATCAAAAAATAATTTTAATGATTCTGTTTCTCTCTATAAACATACTATGAAATATATTTTAAATTTAATTTTATTCTTATTTAAAAAAGAATGGTTTTACTTGGTTTTTTTAAAAGAATTTTTTCTTCTTAAGGAATTTGAATTATCCAAAGGCAATCAACAATCAAAAGCTTATCTTTTTCATTCATCTGACTGGATATTCAGACCATTTTGGACATACGCTGCAGAAGCTGAAAATATTGAAATTATATTATATTTCTATTCTGTTAACTATGAAAAAAATATTAAAATTTCAAAGTCTAGTTGGCATTTAACGAATTGGCCAAAATTGATTGTATGGGACAATTATCAAAAAAATTTTTTTGAAAATATTATTACTAATCAAAAAACAAGTATTGAAATTATTAATCCAATTTGGTTTGAAGATAATACAAGTAAATTATTAAATTTAAATTTACCAAAAAATTCAATAGCAATATTTACTGAATTACCACAAAAATATTCTAGATATGTAACTATAGGGTTCCCAGATAATCTTTATAGCGCAGAAAAAACAATTAACATGATAGAGGATATAAATGATACTTTTAAAAATTTTAATATTTTTCTTATTCATAAACCAAAGAGGAATATTGGAAATTTAATAAATAAAAGATATCTAAATTTTATAAAATCTTTAAAAAAAATTGATAAACATATTGTAGTGAGCTCTGAAATTAATGCAGTACATATTATAAAAAATTGTATTTGCACTATTTCTCAGCCCTTCACATCTACAGCATTAATGTCTAAATATTATAAAATACCATCAATTTATTATGATACGACTGGAACTTTGAATAAGAATCATATAGCTGCACATGGTATAAAAATTATAAATACTAAAGATGAACTTTATAATTGGTTTAATAAATTAAATAAATAAAAGATATGAAAAAAATTTTGTTAGTAGGATTTGGAAATCTAGGTTTTTATTATCTGAAGACAATTAATAATATAAAAAATATTACGCAGTGTGACGTTTATGACAAATCAAAAATAAATCTTAAACGAATTAATAAAAATAATTTTTCAAATATATCAAAAATAAAAATCCTTTCTAATTTAGAATATGCAGAAAAATATGATTTGTGTATAGTTTCGACGAGATCTGATGTGAGGTTTGATATTATCAAAACATTAATTAACAAAAAAAATACAAAGTTTCTAACTGAAAAAATATTGTTTACCAATTACTCAGATCATAAAAAAATATGTAACAAAATTAAATCAAAAAAAATAAAGATCTGGGTCAATTTTAATTATAGAATTCAAACTTGGTGGCAACATATAAAAAAATCAATTCAATTACGTGAACCCATTTCACTTATTGTTGAAGGCGGCAATATAGGTTTATGTACTTCAGGTATTCATATTTTAGATTTATTTGAATATTTAACTGATCACAAAATTGATAGAAATAAAATCTCTCTTCATAATATTAAAAGTTTTGTTAATAAAAAATCACATCATGATTTATCTGGTTCAATATTATACAAAAATTTTAACAAGTCATTATTTATAAATTATCAAGATAATTATCAAAATAATCTTCCAATTTTTATTTTTACTAACAGATCTTTGAGGTTTATATTGCAACCAAATGAAGGTATTTTTATTAAAATAAATTTATTGTCTAATAAAATAGATAAAAAAACTAATTTGAATATTAAAGAAAATTTACTTAGTTATTATAGTAAAGATTTACTTGAAAATTTATTGTTTGAAAATAAATGCAATTTACCTTTATTAGAAAATACTACAAATATTCACAGAATAATATATGACATAAATACCAAATATTTTGCAAATAAAAAAAATCTTCCTACTTAAATTTTTATTATTATGTTAGTTAGAGAATAGTATGAAAAACAAAGTTTTCATAACTGGAGCAGACGGTTTCATTGGCTCTCATGTAGTTGATAAATTTTTATCTAAAAATATAAAAGTAAAAGCATTAGCTCAATACAATTCATTTAATAATTATGGATGGCTAGATCATTTAAGTAATAAATCTATAAATAATTTAGAAATAATTTTTGGAGACATTAGAAATTATGAATTTATAAAACAATCAACAAGTGATTGTAATACAATAATTCATTTAGCAGCTTTAATTGGAATACCATACTCTTATGAAAATCCTGAGTCCTACTTAGACACTAATATATATGGGACTTTAAATGTTCTCGAGGCAAGTAAAAATAATAAAATTACAAAATTAATTGTTACATCAACTAGTGAAGTTTATGGAACTGCAAAGGAAGTCCCAATAAAAGAAAACCATCCATTGCAGCCTCAATCTCCATATAGTGCAACAAAAATTGCAGCCGATCAGCTTTGTCTTGCTTATTACAATTCATTTAACACACCTGTATCAATTATAAGACCTTTTAACACATTTGGACCAAGACAATCTGCAAGAGCAGTAATTCCAACAATAATTACTCAAGCATTACAAAATAAAGAAATTAAATTGGGACTAACTACTCCAACACGAGATTTTAATTTTGTAGAAGATATAGTTAATGGATACTATTTGGCTTTTAAAACAAAAAAAAATATTAATGGAGAGGTAATTAATTTGGGAACAGGTTTTGAGATATCAATAAGCGATATAACAGGCTTAATTTTGAAAAATATTCCAAAAAAAAATGTAAAAATCGCTAAAGATAAAAGAAGAACAAGGCCTTTGAATAGTGAAGTTCATAGATTAATTGCTGATAATACAAGAGCAAAAAAAATTCTAAATTGGAAACCTGTTTATGGAAATAAACAAGGTTTAGAAAAAGCTTTAATTAAAACAATAGATTGGTTTTCAAAAAAAGAAAATCTTGAAAAATATAAATCTCAAATTTATAATAAATAATGGAAAATAAAATTATAATTATTGGTTCAGGAGGACATGCTATATCGTGTATTGAAGTAATAGAAAGTTTAAATAAATATTTTATTCATAAAATCTATGATACTAAAACTAAAAAAAAAAAATTATTTAACTATGAGATTATAAAGAATGAAAGTGCTCTTTCTATTTTAAGAAATGAGGCCGATTTTGTCTGCATAGGAATTGGTTTTATAAAAGATAATACCATTAGAAAAAAAATCATAGAAATGACAAGTAAACTTAACTTTAAGTTTCCAAATATTTATTCTTCTACCGCATATATTTCAAAAAAGTCTGAAAATGGAATTGGCAATACATATCATCATAATATTTTTATAAATTCAGATACCAAAATAGGTAATTTTAATATAATTAATTCGAATTCAATACTAGAACATGGAGTTCAAATTGGAGATAATTGCCATATTTCAACAAAAGTAGTATTAAATGGAGATGTTATTATTGGCAATGATACTTTTATTGGTAGTGGCACAGTAATAAAGAATGGTGTCAAAATTGGTAATAAAAAAATAATCCCAATGGGTTCTATTATAAAGAATGATGTTTAAAAATGGTATACCAAAAATTATTGCAGAAGCAGGAATAAATCATAATGGAGATATAAAAAATGCATTTAAATTAATAGATGTAGCAGAAAAAAGTGGAGCTGATTTTGTTAAATTTCAGACATTTATTCCTAATAATTTATCAACTAATTATGCAACCACAGTTACTTATCAAAAAAATAGAACAAAAGAAAATTACCAAAAATCCTTATTAGAAAAAAACAATTTAAAATTTTCAGATTTTAAAAAACTCTATAATTATACAAAAAAGAAATCTATTAAAATTTTATCATCTCCGTTTGATAATGAAAGCTTAGAATTTCTTTTATCTTTAAAATTAGAATATATTAAAATACCTTCAGGAGAAATAACAAATTATTTTTTATTAAAAACTTTATCAGAAAATAAATCTAAAGTTATTCTATCTACTGGTATGTCATCATATAAAGAAATAAGCGTTGCACTAAATTTATTAATAAGCAAAAAAATTAACTTAGATGATATTATAATTTTACATTGTATTTCAAATTATCCTACTAAAAACAAAGATGTAAATTTACAAAATATGGTTTATTTAAAAAATAAATTTAGAACTCAAGTCGGATTTTCTGATCATACAGTTGGTTCAAAAGCAGCAGAAATAGCAGTTGCGCTAGGTGCAAACTTTATAGAAAAACATATTACTTTAGATAAAAGAATGAAGGGTCCAGATCATAAAATAAGTCTTAACCCAATACAGTTTAATTTATTTGTAAAAAAATTACAAAATACTAGAGTTTTATTAGGATCAAAACAAAGAGTTCTAACTGTTCTGGAGAATGAAAATAAATTAAAATCTAGAAAATCATTAGTAGCAAAAAAAATTATTAAAAAAAATGATATTTTTTCATTTAAAAATTTAACTGCCAAAAGGCCAGGCACAGGTATTTCTCCTATGAAAATAAAAAATATAATAGGAAAAAAATCTAAATCAGAATACAAAAAAGATCAATTAATTAGCAGTAATGAAGAAAAATAGTATTGCAATTGTAAGTAGTTCTAGAGCAGATTTTGATTTGTTAAAAAATTTTATATTACTAATAAAAAAAAATAAAAAACTTGATACTAAATTTATTGTAACTGGTACTCATTTAAAAAAAAAGTTTGGACAAACATTAAATTATATTCAAGAAAATAAAATTATTATCGACAAAGTAATAAAATATAATTTTGGTGGTCAAAATTCAAAATATTTATCAAAACAAATAAGTGACACAATTAATTTATTTTCTAAATATATTTCAAATAACAAACCAGAGCTAATTATCGTTTTAGGAGATAGGTTTGAAATATTTGCAGTTTCGATTGCAGCATATGTTAATCATGTTCCTATTGCACATATTCATGGAGGTGAAATAACTGCTGGCTCTTTAGATGATGGCTTTAGACATTCTATATCCAAGCTTTCATCACTTCATTTTGTAGCTAATAAAAAATTTAAAAATAGGTTAGTTTTGATGGGTGAACATCCTAATACTGTGCATAATGTTGGGTATCTTGCGTATGATAATATTTTAAAAAATAAATATCTTTCTATTTTAAATTTAGAAAAAAAATTAAATATTAAAATGAGAAAAAGAAACGTAATTATTTGCTATCATCCAGAAACAAAAAATGAAAAGATGATAAAAAAAAATACTGATTATCTTTGTAATTTTATTACCGAAATTGCATATAACCAAAATTTAACAATTTTAATTACATCACCAGGTGATGATTACCACTCTAATTATATTGATAAACAATATAATGAGATTATTAAAAAACATAATAATATTTACTTTAAAAAACATTTAGGTCAGCACTTATATTTTAATTGTTTAAATATATTTAATGCTATTATTGGCAACTCTTCAAGCGGAGTTCTTGAAGCACCTTTTTTTAATATCAATATTATAAATATTGGCGCAAGACAATATAACAGAAATCTTTCATCAAGAATTACAAATGTAGATTTTTCTAAATTACAAAATAATCAAAACCTTAAAAAGATTATTTTTAAAAAAAATCGATTTAAAAATTTTAAAAAAATTAAAAATGATTCCTATACTTCTTTTAAAATTATTAAATTGATAAATAATTATTTTACAAAAACAAAAAAAAATTATAATTTTTATGATGCAAAAATTCTTAAATAGAAAAACATTATTTAGAATATACATATTTTTTGCTCTTATATTTCTAGTTTATTCAATTTTTTATAATTTTTTAAATCCTCAGGAAAGTTACTTAGATAATTATTTAATTTTTTTAAATTTTTTGGAAAATAATATTTTTTTAACTTCTATATTTTTTTTTATATTTTGTTTTATATGGATATTCTTTTTTGGTTTTGGATCACCACTATCTATTCTTGCAGGATTATTATTTGAGTTATATTTAGGATTCTTAATTGTTCTAACTAGTACTACACTTGCTGCAACTTGTATTTATTACAATTTAAGAAATAATATTGAGAAAATAAATCTTATAAAAAAAAAATACTCTTCAAACAGATTGTACAGAACTATTAATAAAAATAAATATTTCTCATTAATTCTGTTAAGAATGTTACCTGGCTTGCCATATCAATTAGTTAATGTGCTTCCAGTACTATTCAATTTATCTATTAGGGGTTATTTTATTTCATCTTTGATAGGTTCTATCCCATC
>MDTG01159256.1_pt1 | contig 10444 bp, 12 predicted proteins | sample 811421 | NCBI WGS metagenome assembly MDTG01 (sample SAMN05326645, study PRJNA326480) | marine metagenome | isolation source: seawater | place: Pacific Ocean: South East | collected 2011
TCCTTTTGAACAGGCTAATATTTTTGTGAATTTCGGTTTTAAATATCTACACTTAATAGATTTAGATGGAGCTTTAGAGGGAAAATTTGTTAATAAAAGTATTATTCAAAAAATAGCAAAAATAAATAATTTAAAAATTCAAGTTGGAGGAGGGGTCAGATCTTTAGATCAAATAGAACAATTATTAAATCTTGGTGTAGATAAGGTTATATTAGGCACAAAAGCAATTGAAGATTTTAATTTTTTAAAAAATGCATGCGTAAAATTTAAAGGCAATATTGTACTTGCTATAGATGTCAGAAATGGTTTTATTGCTCTTTCAGGATGGAAAAAACAAACTAATATCAAAGCATTAGATTTTATAAAAAAAGTAGATAGTTTGGATGTTTCTAGAATTATTTATACAGATATAACTAAGGATGGGACTAAGTCAGGGCCTAATATTGAGGGCACTATAAAAATTTCAAATTTAACCAAAATACCAATTGTTATTTCAGGTGGTATCTCTTCGATTGAAGACGTGATAAATATAAGGGACAAACAATTAAAAAAAATCTACGGAATAATAGTAGGTAAGGCAATTTATGATGAAAATATTAATCTCAAAGAGCTTGCGAAGGAAATTTAAGTGTTAAAAAGAATCATCCCTTGCCTTGATGTTAAGAACGGAAGAGTTGTTAAAGGGATCAATTTTGTCGACCTTATTGATGCTGGTGACCCCACTGAACAAGCTAAGTTTTACAGCGAAAATGGTGCTGATGAAATTTGTTTTTTAGATATTACGGCATCTAATGAAAATAGGAATATTATTTTGGAAGTAGTAAAAAAAACATCTGAACAATGTTTCGTCCCTTTAACTGTTGGTGGCGGTGTAAGAAATCTTGACGATATTTCGAACTTGTTAAGCTCAGGTGCAGACAAGGTGTCAATTAATACTGCTGCAGTAAAAAATAAAAGTATTGTTAAAAAGTCGGCTGAAAATTTTGGATCACAGTGTATTGTGATAGCGATTGATGCCAAAAAGATCAGTGAAAATAAATGGGAAGTATTTTCAAATGGAGGAAGAAATCCCTCAGGCAAGGATGCTATTAGTTATGCCAAAGAAGTAGAAGAGCTCGGTGCAGGTGAAATACTTCTGACTTCGATGGATAGAGATGGAACAAAAAAAGGATATGATTTAGAGTTAACTAAACAAATCTCAAGTTCAGTTAATATTCCAGTTATAGCCTCTGGCGGAGTTGGTAACCTTGATCATCTTTACGATGGTTTTAAAAAAGGCAAAGCCAGCGCAGCTTTAGCAGCATCAATATTTCATTTTGGTGAGTTCTCGATACAAGATGTAAAAAGATATTTAGACTCAAAAGGAATTCCTGTAAGAATCTAAAAATGTTAAAAACTTTAGAAGAATTGATTGCTGTTATTCGCCAACGAAAAGGATCTTCGGCTGAGAAATCTTATACCAGTAAATTATTAATCGATAAAAAATTAAGTATCGAAAAAGTAAAAGAAGAAATAGCAGAACTTATTGATTCAATTGAAAAAAATTCAAATAAAGTGCACGAATCTGCAGATGTTTTGTACCATTTAATGGTTCTCTTAGAGGCAAATGATATTAAAATTGAAGATGTAATGAATGAATTGAAAAAGAGACAAAAGAAATAAAATGATAAATTGGCATATAGGATATATTAAATGGTGGAAAAAAAAATTACATATTTCCGATTATGGAATATATTGGATATCTTTTATTAAAGGATTATTTATAGGATTATTAATTTATCATTTTTTTATTAAATAACAAAATGGCCTACGATAAAAATAACATTTTTGCTAAAATTTTAAGAGGCGAAATACCCTGTAAAAAAATTTATGAAAATGATTTTGTTCTTGCATTTCATGACATTAATCCCCAAAAAAAAATACATGCTTTAATTATTCCAAAAGGCTCTTATGTTGATTTGGACGATTTTATTCAAAATGCAAAATCGAATGAAATTTTAGAGTTTTTTAAGGGAGTATCTCACGTTGCAAAGATTCTTAAAGTTTCTAATGTTGAAGGCGGCTATAGAACACTATCGAATATTGGTTTAAATGGCGGTCAGGAAGTTCCACACTTACATTTTCACATTTTCGGAGGAGAAATTGTTGGAAAAATGGTTTCTAATTAATTTCGGGAATACTAAAGATTCCTCTTTCTAAATTTTGATTTCTTTTAATATTGCTTATTTTAAAACTTGTGCTGTTGCCATTTATGTCTACAATTTTCCATCCAAGTAAATCATAAGTATTTTTTTCAAAAAAAAATATTATTTCTCCTTTTTCTGTAAAATATTTTATTTCAAAAGTTTTTTCATTTAATGAAATATCTCCTTCAAAAATTAAATTTTTAAATTTTTCTTTGTCTAAAATTTCAACAAAATAGGATTTTGAAATAGGATAAAAATACGTTTTGTTATATTTTTTGTGATGAATAACAAGATTTTTTCTGTTAATTATAAGTTCTTTTTGATTTTCATCATTATAAATACACTTTAAAAAATGTGGTCTTTTTAAAAAACAAAATCCACTTTCTTTTTTATCGAAAGAAATTTGAGTAAAATCGAATTTTATATCTTGAGTCTTATTTAAGTTATCAATTATTTTTGATTTATCACTTGCTAGCAAATTTGTTGATTCTATAAAAATAAATGAAATTATAATTAAAAATAAAGATTTTTTTTTAAACAAAATCTAAAAAACCTCTCTTTTGCCTGTATGATTGGCTTTACTAACCTCTCCATTACTCTCCATTTGATCAATTATTCTTGCAGCTCTATTATAACCAATTTGTAGTTTTCTTTGTAAAAAACTAGTAGAGGCTTTTTTTTCAGTTTTTACAATTTTAAGAGCGGAGTCATATAATTCATCTTGGGATCCGGTATTATCGTCATCAAGCAAAGAATTATCTTGAACAGTCGTGATTTCTTCCATGTAATTTGGATTGCCCTGAGATCTTAAAAAACTTGTTATTTTTTCAATTTCACCCTCAGAAATATAGGGACCATGAATCCTAAAAATTTTGTTTGCTGATGACATAAATAACATGTCTCCCTTTCCAAGAAGCTGTTCTGCTCCTTGTTCACCAAGAATGGTTTTGCTATCAATTTTTGAGCTCACCTGGAAAGAAATTCTTGTTGGAAAATTAGCTTTAATTGTTCCAGTGATAACATCTACACTCGGTCTCTGTGTAGCCATAATTATATGTATTCCTGCTGCTCTAGCCATTGCAGAAAGTTTTTGAACGTAGTTTTCAATTTCTCTGCTTGAAAGGAGCATTAAATCTGACATTTCATCAACAACAACAACTATATAAGGCATTTTTAATTTATGCTTTTGATTATATCCGTCAATATTTCTTACACCTTCGGAACTCATTAACTTGTATCTATTTTCCATTTCTCTTACAGTCCAACTTAATGCAGAGGTAGCTTTCTTAGCATCAGTAATTACTGGAGAGAGCAAGTGAGGTATACCTTCATAAGATGAAAGTTCTAGCATTTTAGGATCGATCAAAATAAATTTACAATGATCAGGGCTGTGTTTATAAAGCAATGAAGATATTACCGTGTTTATACAAACTGACTTTCCAGATCCAGTAGTTCCAGCAATTAACAAATGAGGCATCGAAGTTAAATCTGCAATTATTGGTGATCCCGAAATACTTTTACCGAGTGCAATAGGAAGTTTTATCTCTTTCTTGGAAAAAGAATCAGATTTTAAAATTTCTGATAAAACTACGCCATCTCTTTTCGTATTAGGTATTTCTATTCCAACAGTATTTTTTCCTGGGATAATAGATACTCTTGTAGAAACAGAACTTGTATTTCTCGCTATATCATCTGATAGGTTTATGATTTTTGATACTTTTACACCAGGAGCTGGTTCGAACTCATAAAGACTGACTACTGGACCATTGCTAACTTTATTAATTTTTCCCTTTATACCAAAGTCTAAAAGTATTTTTTCCATAAAATCAGGACTAGGGTTTTTTGAAATTGAACTTTTAGAGGTTTGTTTTTTTTCGAGCAAACTTAAAGGGGGTAATCGATATTCTAAATCTTTCTTTTGTTTTAAATTTTTAAAAGAAAAAGACTGCTGTTTTGCTTCAATAATTTGATCTGAAGTATCAATATTTTTTTCAGAGTCCTGTGTTTCATCAGTTAAACTTCTGCTAATCTTCTTTGAAAAAATTTTTTGAAATATAAGCCTTATATTTATGCCAGAACCTAAAATAAAAAATATTAATGTTAGCAACAGAATAGTTACTTTTGAAAAAGTATTTTCTATCAGTGGAAAAAATTTACTAATAAAACCAAAACTTTGTTTTCCTATAAATCCTGAATTACCGTTATCAATTAACCAAAAAGAGTTATTATTAGTTAAATATATAAAAAGACAACCTAGGTTTATGTAAAGTATTGTGTAAAAAGCTTTATTTAAGAAATTAAAAATTTTTTTATTAATCATCAGATTAATTCCCCAAGAAAGAAGGCTTATAGAAATAAGAAAAGATATTAGGCCAAAAGATTGTAAGAAAAAGTCTGCAATAATATTCGAATATAAGCTGAAAATTCCATTTGTACTTGAAGAGTCAGGATTGTAAATTAATGTCGCATTTTCAGGTGAATAGCTAATTAGAGAGTATGAAAATATAAAAAAAATACTTATCAATAAAAGCCCAAAAAGCTCAATAAATCTTCTTTTAAAAAACTCTAATGTATTAGTATAAATATTTCTATCTAATTTCATTTTTCCGAATCACTTACTTTACTTTGTATCATTTATAAAAAATTGATAAAGTTCTTAAATGGATAAAAATCATCCCAAAGTAAATTATGGAAAAACAGGCGTACTAATTGTAAATTTAGGGACCCCGGATTCAACAAAATGGTGGGACATTAGAAAATATTTAAAAGAATTTTTATCGGACAGAAGAGTAATAGAAGTAAACCCCATTTTATGGCAAATAATTTTAAATTTATTTATATTAACTTTTAGACCCTCAAAAACAGCTAGAGCGTATAAAAAAATATGGATGATGAAGGAAGATATGTCGCCTCTAAGATATTATACAATAATGCAGGCAAAAAAATTAAACGAGAAAATAGGTCACGATAAAATTATAGTTGATTATGCAATGCGTTATGGAAACCCAAGCATCAATACTAAAATGAATTATCTAAAAGAAAAAGGATGTGAAAATATTATAGTTTTACCGCTGTACCCCCAATATGCATCAGCAACAACTGCTACAGTTTGCGATGAAGTTTATAAAACTTTAATGAAGATGAGGTGGCAACCCAGTTTGCAAATAATTCCACATTATGAGTCAGAACCTCTCTATATTAAAAGTTTGGTAAGAAGTTTAGAAAAAAAAATTAAAGAATTAAATTGGCGTCCTGATCTGATAATTGCGTCTTATCATGGCATACCAAAAAAATATTTCGAAAAGGGTGACCCATACCATTGTTATTGTCAAAAAACTTCTCGATTATTATCAGAGAGTTTTAATAGCGATATTCCAATTCAAACAACTTTCCAATCAAGATTTGGACCACAAGAATGGTTACAACCTTATACAGATAAAACTTTTGAAAAACTTCCCGCTGAAGGAAAAAAAAATATTTTAGTGCTCTGTCCAGGATTTGCATCAGACTGCGTTGAAACTCTCGAAGAAATATCCATTCAAGGAAAAGAAACTTTTTTAGAAAAAGGAGGAACTAACTTTGAAGTGGTGCCTTGTTTAAATGATAATGAAGATCATATTAATTTGTTATCTCATTTAGTAAACAAAAAATTTATTTTATAATGAACACTTATTTAATTTTCAAATCATTACATTTAATAGCGGTCATATCATGGATGGCCGGACTGCTATATCTCCCAAGAATTTTTGTTTATCATTCAGAAACTATTAATAATCAAGATAAGGATAATACTTTTAAAATTATGGAGAAAAGACTCTTTTTGTACATCATGAATCCAGCGATGATTCTTTCATGGATTTTTGGTTTATTATTACTCCACTCCATAGGATTTCAATCATTGAAAGAATTTTGGTTGATAACCAAATTCATATTAGTGATTTCTCTAACTTTTTATCATTTTTTTTTATTTAGTTGTTTGAAACGATTTAATGAAAATAACAACAAATATTCATCAAAATTTTTTAGGTTTATTAATGAAGTTCCCACAATACTGTTAATTGCAATAATATTTATTGTTGTTTTTAAGCCTATTTAGACTTGAATATTTATTTTAAATCACTATATTTATAGAACTTACCTATTAAATAAAATCAATATGAACTTACAAGAATTAAAGAAGAAATCGCCGTCAGAGCTTATATCTCAAGCCGAGAAACTAGGCATAGAAAACCCTAGCACTCTAAGAAAACAAGAAATACTTTTCTCGATCCTAAAGAAACTTGCTGAAAAAAATGAACAAATAACAGGTGGTGGTGTTTTAGAGGTATTACAAGATGGATTTGGATTTTTAAGAGCAATCGAGTCAAATTATCTTCCTGGCCCAGATGATATTTATGTAAGTCCAAGTCAAATAAGAAAATTTGGATTAAGAACTGGAGACTCTGTGGAAGGTGAAATTAGATCCCCTAAGGATGCAGAGAGATATTTTGCTTTATTAAAAGTTAGTCAAATAAATTTTGAAGAACCTGATAAAGGTAGAAACAAAATAGCCTTTGATAACCTAACCCCCCTTTATCCAGACCACCAACTTAAAATGGAAGTTGAGAAAAATACAACAGAGAAAAAACCTGATCAAACAGCGAGATTAATAGATTTGGTAAGTCCAATTGGAAAAGGACAGAGATCACTTATTATTTCGCCACCAAAAGCTGGTAAAACAATAATTCTTCAAAATATTGCAAACTCGTTAGAAGTTAATCATCCAGAATGTTATTTGATGGTCTTGCTTATTGATGAAAGACCCGAGGAAGTTACGGATATGCAAAGAACTGTTAAAGGAGAAGTAATAAGCTCAACATTTGATGAGCCTGCCTCAAGACATGTTGCAGTAGCTGAAATGGTAATCGAAAAGGCCAAAAGATTAGTAGAGCACAAAAAAGATGTAGTTATTTTGTTGGACTCCATTACTCGATTAGGGAGAGCTTATAACGCGGTTGTTCCTAGTTCTGGTAAAGTTTTAACCGGAGGTGTTGACGCAAATGCATTACAGCGACCAAAAAGATTTTTTGGAGCAGCAAGAAATGTTGAACAAGGTGGTTCTTTGACAATCATTTCAACAGCACTTATAGATACTGGTAGTAGAATGGACGAAGTTATTTTTGAAGAATTTAAAGGCACAGGTAATTCTGAGTTAATACTTGATAGAAAAATTGCTGATAAAAGAATTTATCCAGCAATAGATATAACTCGTTCTGGAACTAGAAGAGAAGAGCTTCTTTTCAAAAAAGAGGACTTGTCTAAAGTAAATGTTTTAAGAAGAATTATAAGTCCAATGGGAACAATGGATGGTATTGAATTTCTAATGTCAAAACTTAAAAATACAAAAAATAATGCAGATTTTTTTGTATCGATGAATAAACCTAGCTAACTCAATTAAGTATAATTTTTTAAAATTATGATTTTGAGTATTATAATTCCAGTTTATAACGAGGAGAATACTATTCTTGAATCTTTAAAAAGAGTTAAAAATTTAAACTCTAAATTATTCGAACATGAAATTATAGTTATAAATGACGGATCTACGGATAATACAAATAAAATTTTAAGTGAGAACAAAAGTTTATATGACAAACTTTTGACAAATGAAATAAATAAGGGAAAAGGTTATTCAATAAAAAAAGGCTTAATACAATCTAAAGGTACACACATTATTTTCCATGATGCTGATATGGAATATGATCCCAAAGATATTTTAAAATTTGAAAAAATATTCTCAGATTTTGATGCCGATGGAATAATTGGCTCTAGGTTTAATTATTCAGACTATACTAGATCACACAATATACTTAATAAGTTTGCAAATACCGCAATTACTTTGACTTTTAATCTATTATATAACACTACTTTTACTGATATTTATTCATGTTATTTTGCCTTTAAAAAAAGTCTTATAGATCCCAGTCTTCTACAATCCTCTGGATTTGAGCAACACGCAGAAATAATTTGCAAAGTTGTTAAAAGTGGTAAAAAATTTTATGAGGTTCCTATAAATTATAATGGCAGATCATATTCTGAAGGAAAAAAAATTAAGCCTTATGATTTCTTTTTTGTATTATATCAAATCTTTTTAAGACGTTTTATTTAACGATTTTAAACTAGCATTATATAAAGCAAAAAAGCCAAGCAATAACATTAGGGTTTCAGAAACTCTATGTGCACTAGTCTCAAGATGATAAGACAAATCATAAGGAGTTGAAAAATAAATAATTAGCAATAATATTGTGTAAGACAAGTACAATAGCAAGATAAAGTAAAATAGTTTTTTATTAAAATTCAAATAAAAAGATAAGATAAAAATTATTAATGCAATTAAGGATTTTTCGTTTGAAAAAATTAAATAATTAAAAAATAATACATAATTTTCCATTGATAATAGTCTGTCTATTAAATTTTCATTTAGTAAAGTAATTGTAAAATCTGTATTTATAATTCCATTGTTATAACAAAATGTTTTCCAAATAATAAAAGGAATAAAAGCTAGTGAAAAGATAGAAAGTTTTCCAATGCTATTTAATAAATTCTTATCAAATAATTTTACACAAATAGTAGTTAAAAATATTAACAATAATAATACAAAACCCTCATTTTTTATTAAAGGTAAAGTTAAACAAAATAGAAATGTGCTAAAATTTAAATACTTTTTACTTTCATTATCATCCTTCATTAAAAATATTTTAAAAAAACAGTACCCTAAAGTTATAAAATATAAAGCAACAGCCCCGTCTATGCCCCCATCAAATAAATGGGTTCCCAGAAAAAATATTAAAATGGAAAGTAAAATAATATATTTTTTGTTATTTATATAAGAAGATAAAAAAATTAGTGGTGGCAAATAAATAAACGAATAAGCACTTTTTGGAAATACCTCGTGCCAATAACCGCTGAAAAAAGCAAAAGAAGCAGAAAATGCATGAAATAATAATGGGTAGTCATTATGACTGAAAATTGCATAGTTATCAGCTACTGAATAAAGTGATTGATCAAAAAAAATTCTTTTTGCATGAAATAAATATAAGCTTCTTAAATCCCAACCTTCAGCTGGGGTTCCAAGCGCAATTAGCAATATCAACAAAAAGTATATTTTAAGTGTTAAATTATTTTTAAAATTCTTTATATAAAAATATAATATCGTAATAAAAAATATTGCCGTATTTATTTTTAAAATTATATTAAAAAAACCAAGACTTATAAAAAGATAATTACTTAAAATTAAGAGTATAAGTATTATTGATATCTTGTTGTTAAAGTTTTTTAAATCTATTGGCATTTTTGTAATTCTATGAATTCACCTTTAGATATACTCTGGCAGGAGAAGCTCTCATCCAAATAAACTAGAATATATTTCGCTTTTTCATCAAACCTAATAGGATAGTTATATTCTATAATTCTTTGAAAAGTGTACATATCATTTTTCAATTTTTCACTTAGATTAAAATTTTTAATGTTATTTGAAGTTAGCAATTTATTAGTCTCAATTATGGGTTTAGGCATAACATAATTAATATGAGAATTTTTCTTAAAAGGATTTTTTAAAACTTCAAATTTAAAATTACTTCTATTATTCCAATAGTAAAAAATCTGTAAAATTCCGATTATAAAAAAAAAGGTTATTAATTTGTTCTTTTTAAGATCCATCATTTAAATTTTAATCCTTCAAATTTTAGAAGTTTTTTTTTTAAATTCATACCTCCGGGGGCTGTAAAACCGCCTAAAGTACCATTAGATCTTAAAATTCTGTGACATGGAATGATTAATACATGATTATTTTGACCACAAACTCTACCCACAAACCTTGGTGAAATGCTCAATTTTTTTGCAATCTCCCCGTAACTTTTAAAATCTCCCTTTTTAATTTTTCTCAATTCTTTCCAAATCTTCTTTTGCATTACGTTACCTTTAACCTTGATTTTAACATCTATTTTTTTCAATTTATTATTAAAATATAAATTAATCTTTTTTTTAAGATCTTTTAGAGATTTAGTCATTTTTCCCCTTACTCTTTTTTTACAAAAGCTAATACGTGTTATTTTATTGTTTGTTTCAGTAGCCAAAATAAGGCCAAACTTACTATTAAAAGAAATGGTATTTTGCATAGATTCTATGTTAATAAAAAACAAAATTAAATAAATGAATATATTTGCATTATCCTCAGGAAAGGGCCCTAGCGGAATAGCTATAGTTAGAATATCAGGACCGCA
>MDTG01387305.1_pt1 | contig 10444 bp, 12 predicted proteins | sample 811421 | NCBI WGS metagenome assembly MDTG01 (sample SAMN05326645, study PRJNA326480) | marine metagenome | isolation source: seawater | place: Pacific Ocean: South East | collected 2011
ACATGCCAAAGTTTTTTTGATTGTTTATTAATTGTTTTAATGAGTCTTGGATGAGAATGTCCTAATGAATTTACTGCAATACCTTGAACAAAATCTAAATATTTAGTTCCACTTTTAGTATAAAGGTAGCTACCTTTACCTTTGATAAACGAAATTTTTTTTCTGTTATAGTTTTTTGCCAGATAGCTCATAATTTTTTAATATTAAAAATGTTCTATTAATTAAATAATTAAATACAAGTAAGGATTGAATACTTTATAAATTAATTTATTTAATTAATGTTGATAAGTAACAATAATTACTTGTTTATTTAAAATTAATATCAGTATATTGTGATATTAAATATTATTAACACATTATATAGTTATATATGAGTTGGACTGACGAAAAAGTAGAAAAACTTAAAGAATTGTGGGGAAAAGGTAAAACAGCTAGTCAAATTGCTGAGATCATTGGAGGAATAAGTAGAAATGCAGTTATAGGAAAAGCACACAGACTTAATTTATCTGCCAAAATTAAGAGTAGATCTCAAAACTATAAAAAAGCTGATGAAAATTCGACTTTAAGTCAAACCACAAAACAAAAAGGTGGGAGAAGGAACAGATTTAAATCACTTATAATCGAAAAAGATTTTGAGCCAGAAAATCCAAAACAGCTAGAGGAACTAGACGAAAATTCTTGTAAATGGCCAATTGGACATCCTGACGAAAAAACATTTTATTTTTGTGGAAGATCATCACTTAAAGATTTTTCATACTGCAAGTTACATTTATTATATGCTTACCAACCAAAAGGTAAAAAGGAAGATGTGGTTGAAAAAGAAGAAGTGCCTGAATTTATAGAAAAAAAAATAAAATCTGCCTAAAATTCAACTTGAAATTAATTATTTTTTTTTGAGAACTGACCACCTTCTTTCCACATATAACTATATTTTTCTACCTCCTGTTTGAAGAATTTTTTTGCAGGAATTCCTATACTAGAATTGGTTGCGTAATTGTTTGAAATTATATTATCATATTTTAAAAGTTTAAGCTGATCTGTAGTTAGTAGAGGATTGGGCATTAATTCAAACACTTTAGCTGACATAGTTGCAGCGAAAAGTGGAAATGGGAAAAGAAATCTTTTTTTACCTATTAAATCTAAAAGTATAAGTAATATTTCTTTAAATGAGAGAATTTCAGGCCCAACACACTCAATTATTTTTGAATTTATATTCTTATCTATCGCACTAAAAATTATATCTGTCATATCCGAACAATGAATTGGAGTGAATTTTGTATTTCCTTTGTAATATAATGGGAAAAAAGGAAGTCTACTTAAAAGAGTCATAAATGTTGTAGAGAAGTTATCATCGACTGAGTAAACAATAGATGGTCTTAAAATTAGTGATTTATTAAAATTATTAAAAATATTTTTTTCACCACTTAGTTTGCTCATCGCATATTTTGAGTTTAAAGCTTTTTCAATTCCTAAGGCAGACAAGTGAATAAATTGTTTAATCTTATTTTGATGACACAATTTTGATAGCAAAAATGGAAAATTTGAATGAATATTGTTGAAAGAATTTTTTTTTCCTTTTTCAAATAAAATACCTATTAAATTAATACAAATATCAGATTTTTCAAAATAAGGTCTAATTTCATCCTCATCAAAAGGATTTGCCTCTACAACTTCAATATACCCTGCGTTAGCTTGTGTTTTGATAAAATTACCTTTTGTATGAGCGTTACGCGTAATTACTGTCACTTTATAATTATTTTTAGCTAACTTTCTTATCAAATTTCTTCCAATTTGACCTGTACCACCAAAGATTAGACAATTTTTTGCTTTCATATATATATAATTAAAAATGAATATTGATATTAAGCTTCACAAGGCTGATTTACCAGATGATTTAGAATTAGGCAATGTAATAGCAGTTGATGGTGAATTTATGGGGCTTAATGTAAAAAGAGATCCACTTTGTCTGATTCAAATTTCCACAGGTAACTCTGATGCTCATATTGTTCAGCTAGATAGATCAAATTATGCAGCACCTAATCTAAGTAAAATTCTTGAAGATGAAAATGTGAAAAAAATTTTTCATTATGGTAGGGCTGATTTAGCTCATATAAAATATTATTTAAAGGCAAATACTAATAATATTCAAGATACCAAAATTGCTTCTAAGTTAGCAAGATCGTACTCAGATAATCATTCACTTAAAACTTTAATTAAAGAATTTAAGAATATTGATATAAGCAAACAATTTCAAAATTCAGATTTTGGTGGTGAGCTTAATAGTGCTCAATTAAAATATTGTGCTAATGACGTAATTTATCTTCATGAAATACATTCAAAATTAGAAGAAATTCTAGTTCGAGAAAAAAGGATAAAACTTTATAACGATTGTTTAAAATTTTTAAAAACTCGAGTTGATTTAGATCTTGCTCAGTTTAAAGAGGATATATGGTCTCACTAAAAATGAATAAAAACTCTTTAAAAAATATTGCCGCTGAAGTTATTGATTTAGAGATCAATGCCCTAAAAACTTTAAAAAAATCAATTAACAAAAACTTTGATAAAGCAGTAAATGCAATTACCACTTGCCAATCAAAAATTATTTTGTGTGGCGTTGGAAAGAGTGGATTAATTGCAGCAAAAATTGCATCCACCCTTTCGTCTGTAGGCTGTGCTGCATTCTCATTGTCAGCCAATGATTGTTTACACGGTGACTTAGGAAGCATAACTAGAAAAGATGTTCTTATATTAATAAGTAATTCTGGGAAATCTGAGGAGATAGTTCCAATTATCAAGTTCGCTAATAGAAATAGAATTAAACTAATAGGAATTGTCTCAAAAAAAAGTTCGATCCTTTATAAAGCCTCAGACATTAAAATACTCCTTCCAGAAGTTAAAGAGTCTGGACTTGGAATAGTGCCTACTTCTAGTACAAGTATTCAATTAGCAGTCGGAGATGCCTTGGCGATTGCTGCGCTTAAAAAGAAACAATTTAGTAAATATGATTTTTCAAGACTTCATCCTGGTGGAAATTTGGGAAGACAACTTAAGTCTGTTGGCGACATAATGGTATCAGGTAGAAAAATTCCATTCATCAATGAAAATAAGAATATGAAAGAGGCTTTAAGAATTATTTCAGAGAAAAAGCTTGGAGTTGTAATTGTTCAAAATAAAAATAAAATCACCAGAGGTATCATTACTGATGGAAATGTAAGGAAATTAAGACAAAAAAATATAGATTTTCAAAAAACTAAAGTTAAAAATGTTATGACAAAAAATCCTAAAAATATTAACATTGATACATTGGCAATTAAGGCTCTTAGAATTATGAATGAAGAGAAAATAACTTCACTTTGTGTTTATAAAAAAATAAAATTTAATAAAACAATAGGGATAATCCATATACATCACATTCTTGATGCAAATATTGAGTAATGAAAAAAAAAATTTTCATTCAATTTTTACTCGCCCTATCAGTATTTTTAATTTTTTTTAGTATTTATCTTATTTATTTTAAAGATATCTCAGAAATAGAAACCCCAACCTTAACCAAAGAGAATGAAAATCAAGAAAATATTCTTGTAAACATCACATATGAGTCGATTGATAGTTCAGGTAGAAAATATATCATCAAAGCAGAGTCAGGTATGCTGGATGGAGAAAAACCAGACTTAATAAATATGATTAATGTAAAAGCAAAAATTATTCTATTAGATAATAGTATAATATATATAAGCTCCTTAAAAGCTGAATATAATACAGTAAATTTTGATACAAAATTTCAAAAAGATATAAAATTGAATTTTTTAGAAAATGATATTTTTTGCGATAATTTGAATATTTTTTTTAAAGACAATTTGCTTGAAGCATATAATGATTTAATTTATAAAAATTTGGATATCATTTTAAGAGCGGATAAGATAGAGATAGATTTATTAACAAAAAATTCTAAAATATTTAATTTTGATGAAAATAAAGTTGAAATAAAAAAAAATCCAAATGGCAATAATTAAAAAATTTAGAATTAAATCTTTCAAAAATATAAAACCAATTATAAAATTAGATAAAGTAAGTTTTTCATTTAAAAATAGACCAATTTTAGATTCAATAAGCTTCAGTTTGAACCAGGGTGAAATTTTAGGACTTTTAGGACCTAATGGTGTTGGAAAATCAACAATATTTAATTTAATAACTGGACTTTTAAAGCCTAATTATGGCTCTATAATGATAAATAACAAAGATGTTTTAAATTATCCAATTGCTGAAAGAGCAACGACTTTTAAAATAGGATATGTTCCACAATACGGTGGTTACTTTCACGATCTTACTCTAATTGAAAATCTTAAAGCAATTGCTGAAATTCAAATATTAGATATTAAGACAAGAACGAGCACTATTGAAAGAATAATATCAAAATTTGAATTTGAAACTATTATAAATATTCCTGCAAAATTTTTATCAGGAGGACAAAAAAAAAAGTTAGTTATTGCTTTAGCATTATTAAATAATCCAAAGGTCTTACTTTTAGATGAACCGTTTGCAGCTTTAGATGTTTTGACAATTAAAATGCTGAAAGAGTTAATCGTTAATCTACAATCATTAGAAAAAATTAGTATCTGTATTTGCGATCATCAAGCTCGAGATCTTTTATCTTGTGTAGATAATGCTATTATTCTCTCTAATTGCAAAATAATTGCAAAAGGAACCCCTGCTGAGCTTGTAAACGATATTAAAGCAAAAAATGCTTACTTTGGTGACTCTTTTAAATTTAACTAACCTAAATGCCAAATATTTTTGTAATAAAAAAAAAAATCAAAGACTTCAAAAATAAAATTATAAAAGTTAATGGTGATAAAAGCTTAAGTATCAGATGGGTTTTATTTGCTTCTTTAGCAGAGGGTAGATCTAAATCATTTAATCTGCTTCTTTCTGAAGATGTTAAAGCTTCAATAAATTCAATTAAGAGATTAGGGATAAAAGTAAAATTAAATGAAAATTTTTGTGAAATTCATGGCAAAGGTTTAAATGGATATAAATATAAAAGTAATACTGTTCTAAATGCTAAAAACTCTGGTACATTGGGTAGATTAATTTTAGGTCTGCTAGTTAACTCAACAAAAAAAATAAAATTAATTGGGGATAAAAGTTTATCAAAAAGGGATTTTAAAAGAATATCCGATCCGTTACAAAAATTTGGCGCAAAATTTAAACTAACAAAAAATAGAAATTTACCATTAAGTATTTTAGGCACCACAAACTTAAAACCAATAAAGTATTATGAAAAAAATGGTTCTGCACAGTGCAAGAGCAGCGTAATACTTGCTGCTTTAAGAACAGAGGGAACAACTTTTATCAAAGCAAAGAAATCCAGAAACCATACAGAATTATTATGTAAATATCTAAAACTTCCAATTACTTTAGTAAAAAAAAAAAATTATGATTTAATCAAAGTTAAAAGGGCAAAAAAGATTAGATCCTTCAATTATAATATTCCTTCAGATATTAGCTCTGCAGCTTTTTTTATAATACTTACTTGTTTAAGAAAAAATTCTTCAATGACAATTAATAAAGTAAATATAAATCCATCCAGGATAGGTATAATATATATATTAAAAAAAATGGGTGCAAAAATTATTTTTAAAAATAAAAAAGAATATAGAGGGGAACAAATAGCAGACATTTTTGTAAAAAGTCCAAAAAATTTAAAATCAATAAATTGTCCCATTAGGTTAAATTCTAGCTCTATTGATGAATTTCTGTTGATTTTTTTGGTAGCCGCCAAAGCTAAGGGTATTTCATATTTTAAAGATCTAGGTGAACTTAATCAGAAAGAGAGTCCAAGATTAAAATGGGGATCAAGAATTCTGAATTTGATGGGTGTGAAAAATCAATTAACATCTAGTTCGATTAAAATTTTCGGGAATCCAGATATAAATTTAAAAAAAAAAATAACAATCAAAAATTTCCTTAAAGATCATAGAGTGTTTATGTCCTCAGTAATTGCAGCTTTGTCTTTTGGTGGAGAGTGGCACATCCATGACAAAAACTCAATTAAGACCTCTTTTCCTGATTTTTTAAAAATTTTGAAAAATTTACAAACATGAGGATTAAAAGAAAAAAAATAATCAAAATTGCAATCGACTCGCCAGCTGCAGCTGGGGCAGGAACGTTGGCAAGAAAAATATCAAATAACTATAATCTATATTATTTAGATACAGGAAAAATTTATCGGTTTATAGCTTATCTTAAAATTAAAAATCCTAAAAAGTTTAATAACATTTTTATAAAAAAAGAAATTAAAAAATTAAAAGTGAAAAAACTTAATCAAAAAATATTAATTTCTGATCAAATTGGTATTGAAGCTTCTATTATTTCAAAAAGAAAAAGTATTCGTAAACTTGTACATTCTTTTCAAATAAATTATGCTTATAATCCTCCTAAAGGTTATAATGGTTCTTGCCTGGATGGACGGGACATAACTTATAATATTATACCAGATGCTGATTTTAAGTTCTTTATTACAGCAAACATAAAAACACGAGCTTTAAGAAGATATAAAGAATTAAAAGCTATAAATAAAAAAATAAAATATAATGACGTCCTTAAAAGTATTAAAAAACGTGACAAAAGTGACTATAATCGTAGGGTTTCTCCACTTAAGAAAACTAAAGATTCAGTATTGATTAACACTACAAAGTTATCTAAAAGAGCCTGTTTTTTAAAAATAAAAAAAATTATAGACAGGAAAATTAAAATTAATGGAAATTTATAAAGACCTAACAAGCCCAGCCTCAAAAGAATTCGAAAAGTTACTCAACAGCCAGCTATCTAAATCTCAAATTGAAGAAGGAAAAATTATTGAGGGAAAAATTAATAAGATAACGGAAAAGTTTGTTTTTTTATTTGTTGAAGGTTTAAAAAGTGAACCAGTCTTAGATATAAATGAATTAAAAAATATGGGGTTAGCTGAAAAGATTAAGGTTGGTGAAAAAATCTCAGTATTATTAGAAAAAATTGAGGATAAGAATGGAGAAGTTATTGTGTCCGCCTCAAAAGCTCAGAAAATAAGAGGATGGGATAAACTTGTAGAGGCCTACGAAAAAAACGAACCTATAATGGGTAAAATAACCTCTAAATGTAAAGGTGGTTGTATTGTTGAACATATAGATACTGGATCTTTAATGTTTTTACCTGGGTCTCAAATAAGTGATAAACCATTAAAAGATATTAGTCATCTCATGAACGAACCACAAAAATTTGCACTGATTAAGTTAGACAAAATTAGAGGTAACGCATGTGTTTCGAGAAGAGAAATTATATCAAGTTTTAAAAAGGAAGATAAAGCAAAAATTGTTGACAAATATAAAGTTGGTGACATCATCAAAAATGCTGAGGTTAAAGGTTATAGTACTTTTGGATGTTTTTTTAATGTAAATGATGAGCTTGATGTTTTAGTCCACTTACAGGAAATTTCTTATTCAAGAGTAAACCATCCAGATGAAGTATTTAATATTGGAGAAAAGCACGATTTAAAAGTTATCTCAGTTGATAAAGAAAAGCTTCAAGTTGGATGTTCTGTCAAACAATTATCTCCAGATCCGTTTGAACATATAGAAAATTACGAATTAAATAAAGTTTATAAGGCCAAAGTAATGAAGATTATGGATTTTGGTGCTTTCTGTGAATTGGAACCTGGATTAACTACTTTACTACATTCAAGTGAACTAAGTTGGGTGAAAAAGAATGTATCGGCAAGAAAGATGTTTAATGTTGGTGAAGAAATTGATTGTGTTATTACAGAGATAAATAAAGATAAGAGAAGAGTTGCAATCTCTCATAGGTTAACTAAAGAAAATCCATTTGAAACTTTTGAGAAAAAATATCCGATAGATACAGAGATAGATACTGAAGTGGTTAACAAAAATGAATACTCTTTATTTGTAAAGGTAAAAGATATAGATGTAGATGCATTTCTACATTGTAATGATTTAACATATTTAAACAATGGCGAGGAAGAATTATCGAAATACAAGAAAGGTGATAAAATAAAAGTTAAAGTGTTAGAAATAAAGACTTCTGAACAGAAAATAAGGGTTGGATTAAGACAAACGCAACCAGATCCTTTTGACTGGTTTAAAGGTAAAAAGATTAATCAAACAATAACGGTAAAAGTCATATCCACAGATAACAAAGGTTTAATTGTGAGACCCGAAGGTTGTGAAATGGATTTTGTAATTAAAAAATCTCAAATAGCTATTAGTGCTGCTGATGCTCGTCCGTCAAGATTTACTGGAGGAGAAAAAATTGATTGTGCTATAGCTGAACTAGATATTTCTAAGAGAAAAGTTTCTTTAAGTATGAAACTTCTTGAAGAAATTGAAAAAAAGGAAGCACTCGATAAATATGGAGCTGAAGGATCTGGTAAAAACCTACCTTTTTCATCTCTTTCAGAAGATTTAAAAAAAAAAGGTGAAGATAAAAAATAAATAATTATTTAAGAATTTAATTTTGTCTATTGTTAAATCTAAACTTATTAAGCAATTATCAAAAAATTACCCAAATTTTTTAAAAAAAGATTTAGAAAAATTTACTGATATAATTTTGAAAGAAATTAAAAATACACTAAAAAGAGGTGAAAGAGTAGAACTGAGAGGTTTTGGAATTTTTTCTTCAAAAACACAAAAAGCGAGAATTTCTAGAAATCCAAAGACAGGTGAAAAGGTCAATACTCCAACAAAGAAAACTATTCACTTTAAAAATTCTAAAGAAATGTTTAAAAAATTAAATAATGAAAAAGAATAAAATATTCATTGCTTGTGACACATCTAGTATATCAAGAGTAAATGAAATAATAAAAAAAACTCAAAATAGTAAAATAAAAATTGGTTACAAATTTGGTTTAGAATTCATTAATTCAAAAAATGGAAGAAATTATTTATATAAATTAAAGAATAAGATAACTTTTGCTGATCTCAAACTACATGATATACCAAATACATGTGTTTCAGCAATAAAGGCTATTAAAGATTTAAAAGTAAATTATCTAACAATTCATATAAGTAGTGGATTAGATGCATTAAAAAAATCAAAAAAAGTTTCTGGAAAAACTAAACTAATTGGAGTATCAATTTTAACATCTTTAGATAATAAAGCCCTAAGAGAAATTGGATTTAACAAAGAAGTCAAAAAATTAGTTCATCATCAAGCTAAGTTAGCTCACAAAGCAAAACTAGATGCTGTAGTTTGTAGTCCTAAAGAAGTAAAAATTGTAAAAAAAGTATTCAAAAAAGAAATTATTACTCCTGGAATTAGATTTAACTCTAAGACTAATGACCAAAAAAGGATCTTAACACCTAAACAAGCTTATAAAAATGGGAGCGATTGGTTGGTTATAGGAAGGCCCATAACCAGAGGTAATATTAAAAAAAATATTTTATCATTGGTCAATCATTTGAATCAATGATTTTAAAATCAAAAATTTGTGGGGTCTCAGACTTAAACACATTAAATTATATAGTTGATCATACTTATCCACCACAATTTATTGGTTTTATAGTTAATTACCCAAAATCTAAAAGATATGTAGATAAAAAAAATCTTCAAAAATTATTGAAGATTAATAAAAAAAAATCTTTATATGTTGCAGTTTTAGTAAATCCTGAAAAAAAAATTCTTGAAGATATTAAAGATTTTCCATTTGATTATTATCAGCTTTATGATTGTGATCTAGATCAAATTGAATTTGTTAAGAAAAAATATAACAAAAAAATTATTACTGCAATAACAGTTGAGACTCCCGAGGATGTTAAAAATTATAAATTATACAAGGATATAACCGATATATATTTATTTGATAGTAAGGGTTATGAAAAAAGCATGTCATTTAATCACTCGTATATTGAAAATATCAATTTTAATAAAGAGGTTATGTTGGCTGGAAATATTCAAATAAATGATAATCTTGAAAAATATAAAAAAATAGCAGATATTATTGATATATCTGGAGGATTAGAATCGGCTGGATTAAAAGATATTTCCAAAATAGAAATTTTCTTAAATAAAATGCAAAATTTAAACAATGAAGCTTAAAAAAAACATTCCGTTAATAGATCAACACGATAAATTTGGATTTTGGGGTGGTAAGTTTGGGGGAAGTTTTATTCCGGAAACTTTAAAGAAACCAGTAGAAGATCTAACAAAAGAGTTCAAAAGACTTAGAAAAAATAGGAATTTTATAAAAAAAAGAGATTTTTATTTTAAAAATTATATTGGATCTCCAACTTCATTTATTAAATTAGAAAATTTATCAAATCACCTGGGAGGAGCTCAAATTTGGGCTAAGATTGTTTCTGAAGCTAATGGTGGAGCTCATAAAATATATAATGCAACAGTGCATGCTTTAATTTGTAAGGCTATGGGAAAAAAATATATTATAGGGGATACT
>MDTG01416706.1_pt1 | contig 10444 bp, 8 predicted proteins | sample 811421 | NCBI WGS metagenome assembly MDTG01 (sample SAMN05326645, study PRJNA326480) | marine metagenome | isolation source: seawater | place: Pacific Ocean: South East | collected 2011
CTGTGTGGGGCCGGTCAGCTGTGGAGTGAAACATGGTTCGCGTCATGGAAATAGCCTCCCTTAGGTACACTTGCAATGAAAGGCAGTGAACCGGGCGAGCGCTTGCTCACATTAAGGCGCTTTGGAGGTCAATTGCGGCGGACATGCCTTGAATGTTTCCAGCGGCGATGTGGCCCCGGCATGATCCGGTATAGTCCGCTATGGTCATGGCTGGTCATCGCAAGTCATGGCGCAGGTGCCCATGACCACGCTACAATCATCCCTGCGCACGGATGTGTCATGCCGGATGAGCGCGCCGCACGTTTCGGGATGACAGGTGGAGGGGGTTATCCACCACTCCCGGCATCTGACCCTGCCGCATTCATTGCCGCAAAAACAAACTTATCCGACACCTCCGTGACCGGACGTATAGTCAGGCGCATGTCACTCTTCCATCCACCCAAAGGCTTCCCGCCGCATCTTGCGTATTTCTGGCCGCTCATCTGGTGTCAGGTGCTGCTGCTCCGCGCAGCGGTGCGGGCGGCCTATGGGCGGGGTGTGCAGTATCACTGGAGCGTGTCGCCCAATGGCCGCGTGTTCCTGACGAGCATTGACTGGGTGCCAGGCCAGAAGGCTGAACGCGACTGGCTGAAGCCGAGTGAAAAATTCAACGACCGTCTGGCCGCCGCTTGCGATGGGCGAGCGCTCATGCCTGCTTATGCGGGCGAAATCGTTCAGCCGTTCATCATCTGCGCGGATACAGACGCGTCTCTGCCCCGCCCGTTCCGGACATTGGAATTGCCCTTGCCGGAAACCTGACCCGAACCGGACTCCGGAATTGAGCCTGCATGAGAAGCGCCTTCACGGGCGTCGCACGTGCGCGGGCTGATCAGGGATCGAGCCGCACGGCACCCTGAGATGCATTCCCGACATGCGCGGCATAGACCTTCAGCGCACGGCTGACTTTGCGGGGGCGGTCTTCGGCCGGTTTCCAGGCCTTGTCGCCTTTGGCTTCCATCGCGGTGCGGCGGGACGCGATTTCCTCGTCCGTCAGCTTGGCGTGGATGGTGCGGTTCGGGATATCGATCTCGATGATATCGCCTTCCTCGATCAGGCCGATCAGGCCGCCTTCGGCCGCTTCCGGGCTGACATGGCCGATGGAGAGACCTGACGTGCCGCCGGAGAAGCGTCCGTCGGTGATCAGGGCGCAGGCTTTGCCCAGTTTCATCGATTTCAGATACGAGGTCGGGTAGAGCATCTCCTGCATTCCGGGGCCGCCGCGGGGGCCTTCATGGCGGATGATGACGACGTCGCCCGCTTTCACGCCCTTGTTCAGGATGCGCTTGCAGGCGTCTTCCTGACTATCACAGACGACTGCGGGACCGGAGAATTTGAGGATGGAGTCGTCGACGCCCGCGGTCTTCACCACGCAGCCCTGTTCCGCGAGATTGCCGAACAGGACGGCCAGTCCGCCATCCTGCGAGAAGGCATTGTCTGCAGATCGGATGACGCCCGTTGCGCGGTCGGTGTCGAGCTCCTTGTAGCGGCGCGACTGGCTGAACGCCTCGGTCGTGCGCACGCCGCCCGGCGCAGCCAGGAACAGTTCCTGCGCAGCCGGATCATTGGTGAGGGTGATGTCCCACTTGGTGATCGCGTCGCCCAAAGTGTCGGAATGAATGGTGCGCACGGACGTGTCGAGCTTCCCGGCGCGGTCCAGCTCTCCGAGGATGCCGAAGATGCCACCGGCGCGGTGAACGTCTTCCATATGGACGTTGGCAACCGCCGGGGCGACCTTGCAGAGGCACGGCGTCGAGCGGCTGAGCCGGTCGATGTCGTCCAGTGTGAAGTCCACTTCGCCTTCGCGGGCGATGGCCAGCAGGTGGAGGATCGTGTTGGTGGAGCCGCCCATGGCGATGTCCAGCGTCATGGCGTTCTCGAACGCGGCCTTGGTGGCGATGCCGCGCGCGGAGACGGACTTGTCGCCGTCCTCGTAATAGATCTTGGCCAGTTCCACGATGCGCTGACCGGCGCGGCGGAACAGGCCTTCGCGGTCGGCATGGGTGGCGAGCGTCGAGCCATTGCCCGGCAGGCCGAGGCCCATGGCTTCGGCGAGGCAGTTCATCGAGTTCGCCGTAAACATGCCGGAGCAGGAGCCGCAGGTCGGGCAGGCGGCTTCTTCATAGGCCAGCACTTCGGCGTCGGTCCGCTCAGGGTTTGCCGCTTCGATCATGGCGTCGATCAGGTCGACCGCTTTCAGCTCGCCGTCGATGTTGACCTTGCCGGCCTCCATCGGGCCGCCGGAGATGAAGACGACCGGGATGTCGAGGCGCAGCGCCGCCATCATCATGCCGGGGGTGATCTTGTCGCAATTGGAGATGCAGACCATCGCGTCGGCGCAATGGGCGTTGACCATGTACTCGACACTGTCGGCGATCACTTCGCGGCTCGGCAGGGAATACAGCATGCCGTCATGGCCCATCGCGATGCCGTCATCGACCGCGATCGTGTTGAATTCCTTGGCCACACCGCCGGCGGCGACGATCTCGCTGGCGACCATCTGGCCGAGGTCCTTCAGGTGCACATGGCCGGGCACGAACTGGGTAAAGGAGTTCACCACCGCGATGATCGGCTTGCCGAAATCGCTGTCTTTCATGCCTGTGGCGCGCCACAGGCCGCGGGCGCCGGCCATGTTGCGGCCGTGGGTCGACGTGCGGGAACGGTAGAGTATTGCCACTTTGTGCCTCTTTTACGGTGTTCGGCAGGGGATTACCTGCCGGGCGGGCGATTATCAATCATGACGAAGGGGGAACGGCCAGCCCCCTTTTGTTGCCGGGCGGGGCGGCTGCGCTAGTGCGCGGCGGCTTTTGCGTCGGCGTTGACCGGGCCCAGGCACTGAATGCTGGCCATCACAGGGGCGAGGCGCTGGAGGGCGGCCTCATAGGCGGCCTGGCCCACCGAAGGGATGTACCGGGACTGGATCTCATCCAGATAGCGCTCATCGCCATCGGCGCAGATACAGGCGACGCGCGCCGGCTTGTCCTGCCGGGCCAGCCAGTCCAGCGCGCCAAGGATGACGCCGGTGCTGGACAGGCCAACCTTGGACAGCTGGCGCTCGTGCAGCAGGGTGAAGGCGGCAAGCGTGGCGGCCTCATCCATGCGGATCATGCCCGGATCGGGCTTCATCCCGGCGAAGGAGGAACGCCGCTGACTGCCGAAGGCGGGGATTTTCAGCTTGTCGGTGCAGCCAGACGGACTGTCGAGGAAGGCGCAGGAGCTTTCCGGTTCCACCAGGCAGAGCTGGGTCTTGCCCGGATGGGCCTTCAGATAGTCGGCAAAGCCGCGCGACGTGCCGCCGGAGGATGAGGTCATGAACACCGCATCGAACGGGCCATCGGCGAACAGTTCCGGGGCCGTCCAGTTTTGGTGGGAGGCCGGGTTCAGCGGGTTGGAATACTGGTCGAGGAAGACAGAGCCGTCCTGTGCGGCGATTTCCCCGGCGAGGCGCATGCGGGCGGCATTGGAGGTCTCGCCCGGCTTCGGCTCCGCAATCACGAGGCGGGCGCCGGCTGCTTTGATCTGGGCGGCATTGTGGGCGCTGATCGAGGCCGACGACACGATGGTCGCGCCGATGCCCAGCCGTTGGCAGATGCAGGCGAGCGCGTTGCCGTAATTACCGGAGGAGGCGTCAACGACCGATTTGACCGGGCCAATCTTCTCGATCGTCTTCGACAGGATGTACCAGGCCACGCGGTCCTTCACGGAGCCGAATTCGTTGCAGCGCTCTTCCTTCACCAGCAATTCATGCGTGAGATTGCCGATCTTGACCTGGTAGGCGGTCAGGGGCGTGTGGCCGATTTTGAAGGGACAGCTGGCGACGGCGGTAGAAAAGGGCATAAGCCTGCCTCGGTCTGCGTTTCGCAATTCCGCATAGCTAGCAGGCCGAATCGCTCACGCAAATGTGACAACTGCGTCTGGCAACATTGCAAATTTGTATGCCTTTCCGCGCAGCACCGGCGCCGAAGAAGCAGACAGCCCAATGGGCAAGCTAGTGGGCATCTGCCCAGTTGCCGGCTGCGCGGGCGTCTACTTCCAGCGGGACAGACAGCTCCATTGCAGGGCTGGCGGCCGACTGCATGGTCTCTTTGGCCACCTGGATCAGCTTTTCCGCTTCCCCTTCGGGACACTCGAAGACGAGTTCGTCGTGCACCTGCAGCAGCATCCGGGCTTTCAGCTTCGCCTTCGCCAGGGCCTCCGGCATCCGGATCATGGCGCGTTTGATGATGTCAGCGGCAGAGCCCTGGATGGGAGCATTGATGGCCTGGCGCTCCGCGAACGCCTTCTGCGGCCCTTTCGACTTGATCCCGGCGAGGTGCACTTTCCGGCCGAAGGCGGTCTGCACAAAGCCATGCTCCTTCGCGAAGGCCTTGGTCTCGTCCATATAGGCGCGGATGCCGGGAAAGCGCTTGAAGTAGGTCTTGATATAGTCCGCTGCTTCAGACTGCGGGATGCCGAGCTGGCGGGCGAGCCCGAAGCCGGAAATGCCATAGATGATGCCGAAATTGATCGCCTTGGCCTGACGGCGCACCATCGGGTCCATGCCCTCGATGGGCACGCCGAACATTTCACTCGCCGTCATCGCGTGAATGTCGAGGCCATCCTTGAAGGCGGATTTCAGGGCGTCGATGTCGGCCATGTGCGCCAGCACGCGCAACTCGATCTGGCTGTAGTCCGCGCTGACCAGCACATTACCCTCATCCGCGATGAAGGCCTCGCGGATCTTGCGGCCTTCGTCCGTCCGCACCGGGATGTTCTGCAGGTTCGGGTCCGAAGACGAGAGGCGCCCGGTCTGGGCGACGGCCATGGAGAAGCTGGTGTGAACGCGGCCGGTCTCCTTGTTGATCGCGGCCTGTAACGCTTCGGTATAGGTCGAGCGCAGCTTTGACAGCGTCCGCCAGTCGACAATCGTGCGGGGCAGCTCGTGGCCTTCGGCGGCGAGGCCTTCCAGCACATCGGCATCCGTCACCCAGGCGCCGGTCTTGGTCTTCTTGCCGCCTTCGATGCCCATCTTGTCGAACAGGATTTCGCCGAGCTGTTTGGGGCTCGAAATCTTGAACTCTTCTCCGGCCTGTTCGTAGGCCTCGGCCTCCAGCGCGGCCATGCGCTGGGAGAAGTCGGACGAGAGGCGGGAGAGCTTGTCCCGGTCCACCTTGATGCCCTCGCGCTCCATGGCGGCGAGCACCGGCACCAGCGGGCGTTCCTCGGTCTCATAGACGGTGGTGACTTTCTCCGTGTGCAGAAGCGGCTTGAACGTCTGCCACAGGCGCAGCGTCACGTCGGCATCCTCGGCGGCGTATTCGGTCGCCTTGTCCAGCGCGACCCGGTCGAACGTCACCTGCGATTTCCCCGTGCCGGCAACATCCTTATAGGAAAGCGGCACGTGGCCGAGATATTTTTCCGACAACAGGTCCATGCCGTGACTGTGCTTGCCGGCATTCAGCACATAGGACAGCAGCATTGTGTCATCGATCGGCGCAACCTGGATGCCGTGCTGGGAAAAGATGTTCAGGTCATACTTGATGTTCTGCCCGATCTTCAGGACAGCATCATCCTCCAGCAGAGGCTTCAGCGCCTTGATGGCATCCTTCATCCGCACCTGCCGCGGCGGGTCGGCACCGAACATGTCGCCATCGCCGTTATCGTTCGGATCGACGTGCGCGAGCGGGATGTAGCAGGCTTCGTTCGGGGCGAGCGCCAGCGATACGCCGACAAGATTTGCGGTCACGGAGTCGAGGCTGTCGGTCTCGGTGTCGACGGCGACATAGCCCTGTTTCTTCGCGCGGGCGATCCAGTCTTCGAGCTCCTTGAAGTCGCGCACGCAGGCATATTTCGACCGGTCGATCGGGTCTTCCGCAGGCGGAGCAGCCTCCAGCGCGCCTTCCTTCTCCATCATCTCGCGCACACGGCGGGTGATGGTCTTGAACTCCATTTCCTCAAGGAAGCCGAGCAGGGTCTCCGGTTCCGGGTCCTGGACGGCGAGGTCTTCCAGAGAGATCTCCAGCGGGACGTCGTCCTTCAGCGTGACCAGGTCGCGGGATAGACGGATCTGGTCGGCGAAATTGATCAGCGTCTCGCGCCGCTTTGGTTGTTTGATTTCCTCGGCGCGCGCCAGCAGCGTGTCGAGATCGCCATATTCGCCGAGCAGCGTGGCCGCCGTCTTCACGCCGATGCCTGGGGCGCCGGGCACATTGTCCACGCTGTCGCCGGCGAGCGACTGGACATCGACCACTTTCTCGGGGCCGACGCCGAACTTCTCGATCACTTCCTCCCGGCCCATCGTCTTGTTCTTCATCGTGTCGAGCATGACGATCTTGTCGGTGACAAGCTGCATCAGGTCCTTGTCGGATGAGACGATGGTGACGCGCGCGCCCTTGGCTTCGGCCTGGCGGGCATAGGTGGCAATCAGGTCGTCGGCTTCGAAGCCTTCCATCTCGATGGCGTGGGCAGCGAAGGCTTCGGCAGCGCGGCGTACGAGCGGGAATTGCGGGCGCAGTTCTTCCGGCGGCTCATCGCGGTTCGCCTTGTACTGGTCGTACAGCTCGTTCCGGAATGTGTGGGATGAAGCGTCAAAGATGCAGGCAAAATGGGTCGGCCGGTCATCGCCTTTCAGGTCTTCCAACAGCTTGAACAACATGTTGCAGAAGCCGCTCACGGCACCGATGGGCAGGCCGTCGGACGCGCGCGTCAGCGGCGGCAATGCGTGGAACGCCCGGAAGATGTAGGCGCTGGCATCGACCAGATAGAGGTGGCTGTCCTTGGTGACGGGGGCAGTGGCCATGGGCGGGAATCCTTTGTTGCCGTTGGTTTAGCCGCCAGAGCGGGGCGCGTCACCCGCCGGAAAACCGGAGAACGATTCTGCTTGTGGATTAAGTTCCCTAGGGTAAGCTTTCCGGAAAACGTGCCGGGGAGGGCAATTTATGAGCGGATCAATCATCAAGGCACCGTGGCATTTGTGGGTCGTTGGCGGCCTTAGCCTGCTGTGGAATGCGTTCGGCTGTTTCGACTTCACCATGACGGCCACCAACAATGCCGATTATCTGGCGTCATATCCGCAGGAGCTTCGTGACTATTGGATGGATATGCCGGTCTGGGTCTGGGCGATCTGGGCCATCGGCGTATTCGGCAGTCTTTTCGGCAGCATTGCTTTGTTGTTGCGCCGGAAATTCGCTTATCCGCTGTTTGCCGCATCCTTTCTGGCCGCGCTGATCAGCATGGGCCGGAGCATGACCGACAAGGATGCGCCGACCATGGAGGGCCAGATGATGATGTCACTGGTCATTCTTGTGATCATCGCGTTGCTGGCGCTCTATGCCCGGTGGTTGTCGCGCCGGGAAGTCTTGCGCTGACGCCGCAAGGCTCTAGCCTCTCCCAAAAGGGAGAGACAGATGAGCGAGATGAACCAGACTTGGGTGCTGCGCCAGCGGCCGGTAGGCGATATCAAGGAGGGCGATCTCGAACTCGTCGAGACGCCGCTTGAGCCCCTGAAAGACGGCGAGGTGCGGGCGAAGACCGTCTACCTTTCGCTCGACCCGACCAACCGCATCTGGATGAGTGACGTCGACGCCTATCTGCCGCCTGTCGGCATAGGCGATGCGATGCGCGGCGGCGGCCTCGCTGTCGTGGTGGAAAGCAAGCATGACGGCTTTCAGCAGGGCGACGTCGTGAACACCGGCCTTGGCACCTGGACCATGTATCCCACGCTGCAGGGCGAAGGCCTCGCCAAGCTGCCAATCCTGCCGGGCGTGCCGCTGACGGCCTATATGGGCCCGCTGGGCGCGACCGGCATGACGGCCTATTTCGGTTTGATGGACATTGGCAAGCCGAAGGCGGGCGAGACAGTGGTCGTCTCCGCTGCAGCCGGGGCGGTGGGGTCCATGGTGGGCCAGATCGCAAAGATCCAGGGCTGCCGCGTGGTCGGCATCGCGGGCAGTGACGACAAGTGCAAGTGGCTGACGGAAACGGCCGGCTTCGATGCGGCCATCAACTACAAGACCGAGGATGTCGGCGCGGCGCTGGACAAGCATTGCCCGGACGGTATCGACGTCAATTTCGAGAATGTTGGTGGGCAGATCATGGACGAGGTGATCGCCCGTTTGAACGACTTCTCGCGTATGCCGCTCTGCGGCCTGATCAGCACCTATAATGCGACGGAGCCTGTACCGGGTCCGTACAATTTCTCGAACCTCCTCATGCGGCGCACGCTGGTGAAGGGCTTCATTGTCATCGATTATTTCCCGCGCTTCCCGGAAGGCATCCAGCAGATGGCCCAGTGGCTGATGGAAGGGAAACTGAAGTTCGAGACGGATGTGGTGAAGGGCTTCGAGAACGCCCCGTCCAGCCTGTCGCGTCTCTTCGAGGGCAAGAATCTCGGTAAACTCGTCGTTGAATGTAGCCCGCCGCCAGCCTGATCACGTTGCTGTTCATCCCTCGTTCAATTACAATGCTTTGTTATCGCAGGTGAATTGGCTGGAAGGGGACACGATGCACGCAAGGCGGCTGAAACTGGCCGGTGCGGCCTTCGCCGGGACGGGGCTGATTGTCCTGGCGGGGTGCACCAGCGAAGACATGGCGATGTTTGCCGATGCAATGGCGCAGGCATCTGACGAGATGGCCGTCACGCTGACCGCCGTGCCGAGCTTTGGCTGCGACTACAATGTCGATGGCTATCTCGTGTGCGACGACACGGGAGATGGTTTCGCGGACCGCTATGCCGACGCCTATGATATGGCGCCTGTGGCCTATGTGCCGGTTACGCCGCCTGTCCGGGTCAATGACTATGGCGAAGCCTATCAGTATGATGGCGAGTGCGATTGCTGGCTGCGTGAGCCGTCACTGGATGAACTCCCGTCACGGCGCGGACATCACGACTAGAGCACCGCTGGCGCGATCCAGAAGCCGACGATCGTGATGATCACGACGCCCATCAGGTTGATGCGGAAGCCCTGCTTGATCATTTCGCTGATCGGCACCTTGCCGGTCGCATAGATCACGGCATTGGGAGCCGTTGCCACCGGCAGCATGAAGGCACAGCTGGCCGCGACCGCAGCCGGGGCAAACAGGGATTGCGGCGCAGCGCCCACGGCGATGGCGAGCGATCCGATGATCGGCGACAGGGTCGTCATGGTGGCCACGTTCGAGGTCACCTCTGTCAGGAAAATCACCAGAAGCACCATGATCGCCACGATCACCAGCGGCGGGAAGATGCTCAGCATCTGCATCTGCGTGCCGATCCAGTCGGACAGGCCGGTGGCGTGCATCGCCTTGCCGAGCGAGATGCCGCCGCCGAACAGGACAATGACGCCCCAGGGAAGTTTGACCGCTTCCTCCCAGGTCATCAGGGCGCGGCGTTCCTCCCCGCCTGCGGGCACGAGAAAGACGAGCACAGCGCCGAACAGGGCGATCATCATGTCCGTCTGTCCGCCATAGGCTTCGAGCAGGGGATAGCCCATCGAGGTCAGCAGTTTGGTGACCGGCAGGCGCAGCACCCACATTGCGGCGATGATGCCAAACACGATGGCGATGCGCTGTTCCGGCGTCTTGATCGGGCCCAGCTCAAGCAGGTCGTGGTGCACCGAGGCCGCCATCGACTCGCCATGCTGGTATTTTGGCAGGCCGCGGGTCACGGCCCACCAGGCGGCTGGAATGAGGAGCGTGGCAGTCGGGATGCCAAACGACATCCACTGGCCGAAGCCAATGCCTTCGCCCGTCTCTTCCTGCAGCCATTTTAGCGCGATCAGGTTGGTGGGCGTTCCGATCGGCGTCGCCACGCCGCCAATGGAGGCGGAATAGCAGACGCCGAGCAGGATGGCGGTCGTGAACTTGCCTTCCTTGTCCTGCAGAGCCGCGGCCGCTGAAATGGCGATGGGCACCATCATCAGCGACGTCGCCGTATTCGAGATCCACATCGACAGGACGGCCGTGGCCAGCATGAAACCGAAGATCAGGGCCTTGGGCGAGGTGCCGACCCGGTCGACGATGTTGAGGGCGATGCGCTTGTGAAGGTGCCAGCGCTCAACCCCCAGCGCGATGATGAACCCGCCAAGCAGCAGGAGGACGATCGGATCCATGTAGCTGCTGCTGATGGCGCGGGGCGACAGCGCGGCCACGCCCACAGCATCAGCGTGTTCGCCATGGCCAATGATCGCCGCACCAAATGGCAGTACGATCAGCGGCAGCAAGGAGGTTGCCGGAATCGGGATGGCTTCTGTCGCCCACCAGGTCGCCATCAGGACAAGCAGGCAGCCGGTCAGCCAGGCTGGCCAGGACAGGCCAGCGGGCGGGCCTGCGAGAAGCATAAGCGCCGGAAGGACAATCCCGAGGATGAGGCCGATCGTCCGGTGCGAGAGCGTCATGCAGGGCCTTTCAGGGCGGCGAAGGCGGAGTCGAGCTCTGCCTTGAGGTCTGAGAC
>MDTG01208920.1_pt1 | contig 10443 bp, 11 predicted proteins | sample 811421 | NCBI WGS metagenome assembly MDTG01 (sample SAMN05326645, study PRJNA326480) | marine metagenome | isolation source: seawater | place: Pacific Ocean: South East | collected 2011
GTTGCAGAACTAATATGTCATATAGTCTCAAATGAGATTTATTCTAAAGACATTGAAGTTGTTGGGCCCGAGATTTTGACATTTAAAGAAATAATAAATAAGATACTTTTATCAATTGATAAAAAAAGAATATTAATTCCAATGCCTATATCGCTAGCAAAAATCTCTGCCTCTTTTTTACAAATTTTACCTAATCCTTTGATAACTTTAGATCAATTGAATTTATTAAAATATGATAATATTAGATCTGAAAATAGTATTTCAAATTTTGAAATAGGTTGCCCTAGCAAAATTATTTTTGGAGAAGAAATTAAAAAATATTCTTATAATTGGAGACAAGGAGGTGAATATTCAGTCAAAAAAAATGATGACTAATATTTAATAATTCTATGTTTACATACTTAGTTTATTTAGGATCAATATTAATTTTAATCTTTGTAATATTTGTTACGGCAAGAACAGTATATAAAAATCTTAGTATTAATAAAATGGAGGATAACGAAAATAGTAAAATTAATATTACATCTGAAAATAAATTAAACTTGATTGATGAACTTGAAAAGTTAAATGCACTTTATAAATCTGGAGCAATAAATGAAGAAGAGTTTACTAAAGCCAAAAAAAAAATACTTAATGAAAATGATTAAGCAGATTTAATTTTTTTTTCAATAAATTTTGGAACTTCATCGCTCTTATCAATAACATCATCTTTTTTACCTTTCGGCTGAAATGCGTATAGCAGATGCAATTTACAATAAGAAAAATCTTTTAAAGATGATCTTCCACAAAAATAAAAAGTACTTTCATCGGGATGTCCTATCGGCCATTTACAAGAGTTTTCATCCAATTCTTCCAATTGTTTAGGATTTTCAGGTTCAAAATTCTTATCAATTAATAGTGATCTAAATCTAGATTTACTTATTTTTTTCTTCTTTCCATCTTCATTATCCGAAGTTTTTTCTGTGTTATTTCTAATTTCACTAGAGTTATTTTTTGATTTAATTTTTGCTGATAGATTTAAACGGAAAGCTTTACCTATAACAGCATTTCGACTTATCCCTCCTATTATTTCAGCTATTTCACTAGCGGTTTTTCCTTTTCCCCATAATTCTCTAAGTTTATTGACCTTTTCCTCTGTCCAGCTCATAATGTACTATATCTAGTATGTTACTTTTTTTTATATACTAAATAAATACACATATAAAACTTTTAATATCAAGTTGTATTTTTGTTTTTTTAACAATTTTTAAAAAAAAACTATAAGTATATTTACTCATGGTTGAATTACAAAAAAAATATAAAATAGGCGTTCGTCATTTTGGAAATATTAATTACATAGGCTTATATGCATTATGGTATCGGGAATGCTGTAGATTTTTTGTAGTTTGGGCACAAACACTTTTATCTCCGTTAGTTTCCAGTTTGCTATTTTTATCTGTGCTTACTTTAGCGTTAGGTTCCGATAGATCAGACATGCTTGGATATTCATTTATTACTTTTTTAGCTCCAGGTTTAATTATTCAATCAATGATACTTCAAAGTTTTTCTCATTCTGTTAGCTCATTAATGATTTCCAAAATGCAGGGAAATATTGTTGATATTCTTTATGCTCCGTTATCCGCTTTCGAGGTATCGTTAGGCATTATAGCAGCAGCATTAACAAGAAGTATTTTAATAGGTATAATTTCTACATTTGTATTTTTATTCCTAGTAGAACTTCCCATAAAAAATATTTTTTTCATACTTTATTCATCAATTTTTGGGTCTTTTTTCATTGGTAGTTTAGGATTTATAACTGGGCTTTGGGCAACAAAATTTGACCACACTGCAACTGTCACTAATTTTGTTTTACAACCACTGAGTTTCTTATCTGGTGTATTTTACACAATTGATAAACTTCCTATATTTTTTCAATCTATCAGTTTTTATAATCCATTTTTCCATATTATAAATATTTTTAGATATGGATTTTTAGGTGTATCAGATGGACCTTTATTTTTTGGTATGATTTATTTACCTATTTTGGCATTTATATCTTGGTTAATAGCTTATATTTTGTATAAAAAAGGTTACAAAGTTAAATCATGAGTTATCTAGCTAGTAATTATAATCGTAGAAAAATATCCTTTGTTAAAGGAAAAGGAAGTTTTTTATTTACAAAAGATGGAAAAAAATATCTCGATTTTCTAAGTGGGATTGCGGTTAATACCTTAGGACATTCACATCCTGATTTAATTAGGGCTTTAAATGATCAGGCAAGAAAAGTATGGCATGTCTCAAATTCATTTGAAATTCCAGAAGGAGAACTCTTAGCTAAGAAACTTGCTAAAAACACCTTCGCTGATAAAGTTATATTTGTAAATTCTGGAGCAGAAGCAAATGAAGCAGCAATTAAAATAGCAAGAAGATATTTTTACTCTATTGGTAAAGTATATAAAAATAGAATACTTTGTATTAAAAATTCATTTCATGGAAGAACGCTAGCCAATATATTTGCTAGTGGCTCGAAAAAAATGACTGAGGGATTCGGTCCAAAAGTTAGTGGCTTCGATCATTTTAAGTTTGGAGATTTAAAGTCTTTAAAACAAAAAATAAGCAAAAATACTGCTGCAATTTTTTTTGAAACAGCAATGGGTGAATCTGGAATAAAAGTTAATTCTAATAAATTCTTACAAGAGGTAAGAAAAATTTGTAATAAAAAAAAAATTCTCTTAATTTTAGATGAAGTTCAATGTGGAGTTGGCAGATCAGGAAAATTTTTTGCTTACGAGTATTCAAAAGTAAGACCAGATATTGTGCCAATTGCCAAGGGCATTGGAGGAGGTTTTCCTATAGGAGCGGTATTAATGTCCAAAAAAGTTGCAAAATGTATGATTCCAGGTACTCATGGTAGCACCTATGGAGGAAATCCACTCGCCATGATGATAGGAAATACAGTTGTAGACCATGTTTTTAAGAAAAATTTTTTAAAAAATGTAAGAAATAATTCTAAATATTTTTTGTCAGAATTAAATAATATAAAAAAAAAATATCCCCATGTAATAAAAGAAGTTCGTGGGATTGGATTGCTTATAGGTTTACAATTAAATGTAGAATTAAATAAATTTATCAATAGTCTTACTTTAAATAGATTATTAACGATTAGGGCTGCAGAAAATGTTGTAAGAATTTTACCTCCTCTTAATGTGAAAAAAAAAGAGATAGATCTTGCTCTAAAAATTATTAATAAAGTTTGTGAGAATTATAAATAATTGTGAACCATTTTATTAATATAAAAGATATATCCTCTAAAAATTTAAGAAAAATATTGACTGATGCAAAAAAAAGAAAATTAAAAAGAAAAAAACTCAAGACATTAGAAATAGATAAAGACCAACCTCTCAAAGGAAATTTGTTAATTCAAATGTTTGAGAAATCCTCTTTAAGAACAAGATTAAGTTTTTACTTGGCCATAAGACAACTTGGTGGATCAGCTCTTACTCTAAGACCTGATGAACTTCATCTATCAAAAGGCAGTGAGTCATTACCAGATACAGCAAAAATATTATCATCTTATGGTGATATTTTTATGTTGAGAACTGACGATGAAAAAAAAATGGTAAATTTTAAAAAAAATTTATCTATTCCACTAATTAATGGGTTAAGCCCAAAATCGCATCCCGCACAAATCTTATCTGACATATTTACTATTGAGGAGATTACAAAAAAAAATATTTCAAAATTACAGATTTGTTGGATAGGTGACACAAATAACGTACTCAACTCATTAATTGAGGCATCTTTAAAGTTTTCTTTTTCTTTAAATATTGGATGTCCCAAAAAATATACTAAAAATTTAAAAATTCAAAATAATAATAAAATTAAAATTTTTTCTAATGCAAAAGATGCCATTAGAGAAGCTGATGTTGTCTTAACTGATAAAGTAATATCTATGAATGATAAAGTTAACAAAAATAAAAAAATTAATGATTTTTTGAAATTCAAAATTAATTCAAAACTCATGTCTTATTCGAAAAATGCTTTCTTTTTACACTGCCTACCACGAGGTAATGAGGTTTCCGAAGATATTTTTTATGGAGATAAATCTAGAGTATGGCAACAAGCACTAAACCGGGTCCATGTACAAAAATCAATACTTTTGTATTGTTTGAATAAATTAAGGTAGAGGGAGTGGAGTATCTGAATATTTATTTAAATAAAGTATAACTGAGGCCCTATCTTTTTCTTTTCTTAATCCCGCATAAGCCATTTTAGTTCCTTTAATCCAACTTTTTGGTTTTAACAAAAATCCGTTTAACTCTTCAAAGCTCCAATCTTTGCCATATTCAACCAAAGCTTTAGAGTATTTATAATCACTAAGTGACCCTATTTTTCTTCCAACAACATTGTATAGGGCAGGACCTATTTTATTGCCACCGCCACTTTGTATTGAATGGCACGCAGCACATTTTTTAAAAACTTTCTCACCATGCACTAAGTCACCAGTTGATAAGAGCGCAGCAATGTTTACCTCCTCTTTAACAGCTACTTCAGCTTTTGCCTCCTCAATGACAGTATCTACTTCAACCTCATAGGCAGCTTTTTCTGGTTTATCTACTTTAAAAACTAGATTTGAAACCTTTCCAATGCCAATTACAAGCAATGCTACTAATAGAATTGCACCTATAATTTTGTTTAGTTCAAAAGAATCCATTGGTTTTAAAAGTAATTTTACATATAACATGATATTTTTAAAATTGCTTAATTAAAATTTAATGAAAATTTGCGTCTGTTAGACGCATAAAAAACAAATGTCGGATACAATTATTTTAATACCTTCTAGAATGTCTGCCAAGCGATTACCAGGTAAACCTCTAATGCCAATAAATGGTATTCCTATAATATCCCATGTCCTTAAAAAAGCTCAAGAAACTCAAATAGGGGAAGTTTTTGTTGCAACAGAAGATGAGGAAATTCGAGATGAGATTAAAAAAAATAAAGGTAATGCAGTTTTAACATCAAAAAATCCTTTGACAGGAACAGACAGAATTTGGGAAGCGTATAAATTGCTTAATTTAAAAAATATACAATATATTATCAATCTCCAAGGAGATGAGCCAATGATAAATGTCGATGATATAAAAAATCTTCACATGTTAACTAAAAAATATCATTGTCAAATTAATACATTAGCATCCGATCTACATAATTCAGAACTATTAAATAATAAAAATGTTGTGAAGGTTCAAACCGACAAGCTATTGACGAAAAATTCAATTGCAGCCGCAAAAAACTTTTTTAGAGAAAAATATGAAAAAAGTAAAAATATTTATCACCATATAGGAGTTTATGAATTTAATGTTTCAACTCTTAAAACTTTTACAAGTTTGAAGCAATCTCAAAACGAAAAAAAAAAAAATCTTGAACAACTCCGAGCTTTAGATAATAATATAAAAATTGATGTTTCTTATGCATCAAACAAGATCATTGGAATAGATACAATAGAGGATTATATAGAGTTAAAAAACATAATGGAATATAAAAAGTAATATGAAAATATTATACCAAGGAAGTGAAGGGGCTTATTCGCAATTAGCTGCTTTAGAAGTCTATTCAAAAGCTACCACTATCTCATGTAAAACATTTGAGGAGTGTTTCAAAAGCTGTTTAGATGATGAAAATCTAAAAACAATAATACCTGTTGAGAACTCTATAGCTGGTAGAGTCGCTGATATACAATATTTAATGAACAAGTATAAACTCCAAATTTATGCTGAACATTTTCACAAAGTTTCCCATAATCTAATAGCTTTACCAGGGGTAAAAATTAAAGATATTAAATTTGTCCGATCTCATTCTCAGGCTATCTCTCAATGTCAAAAACTTATCAATGAAAATAATTTGGAACCAATCATTGCTGCTGACACTGCTGGTAGTGCAAAGTTTATTAGTGATAATTCAAAAAAAGAAGAGGCAGCAATCGCATCTTCTCTAGCTGCTAAAATTTATAATCTTAATATAATCAAAAGTAATATTGAGGATGACAATAAAAATGTTACTAGATTTTTAATTATGGGTAAAAAAGCAAATCATCCAGAATTTAATAAGGATAAATATATTACAAGTTGTATTTTCAAAGTTAAGGATAAACCAGCAGCGTTGTATAAATGCTTGGGAGGGTTCGCAACAAATAATATTAGTTTAAGCAAACTCGAGAGCTTTTCGGATCAAAGTAGTTTTGAGCAATACTTATTTTTGTGTGATATTGTGGGCCATATTGAGGACCCGGGTGTTCAAAAATCGTTAGAGGAGCTTGGTTTTCATACAGTTAGTTTGAATATTCTGGGTGTTTATAAGGCTAGCTCTTTTAGAAATTTATAATTTTTTTTTATATCTTATTGTAGAATAAAAAATATTACTGGTATAATAGTATTGGAGGCTAGAGGTGAATGCTGCTTGAACCCGACCAGATCTTAACCGAAGCAGTCGTAAAGACAGTTTTTCAGGTTCTAGTCTCCTAAATATAAATGAAAAATAATTCTAAAGTACTATCGTTAAAGTACAGACCAGTGGTATTCGAGGATTTAATTGGTCAGGATGTTGTAAAAGAGACAATATCTAACGCTATCAAAGAAGATAAAATTCCAAATGCTTATTTGTTTACTGGCATAAGAGGTATCGGAAAGACTACTACTGCAAGATTAGTAGCTAAAGCTTTAAATTGTAAAAACGGTATTGCTAAACTTTGTAAAGAAAAGTTGTGTGAAAATTGTGAATCAATTTCTAACTCAAATCACATTGATGTTTTAGAAATGGATGCAGCAAGTAAAACTGGTGTTGATGATGTAAGAGAACTAATTGAATTCTCAAGATATGGACCATCTGTAGCAAAATATAAAATATTTATAATTGATGAAGTTCACATGCTGAGTAAACAGGCATTTAATGCATTATTAAAAACTTTAGAGGAGCCTCCAAAGTATAACTCTGGGGGTAGTTTAAAATTTATTTTTGCAACCACTGAAATAAAAAAAATACCTATTACTGTTGTCTCTAGATGCCAAAGATTCGACTTGGCAAGAGTTAAATCAGAAGAGCTTTTTCAGTTTACAAAAAAAGTTATGAACAGAGAAAGTGGCAGTATATCTGATGATGCATTAAAACTTATAGTCAAAATCTCTGAGGGATCTGTAAGAGATGCCCTGTCACTCCTGGATAAAGCAATCATCTCTAATACTAGCAACAAAGAGCTCAGTCTAGACGAGGCCCAAAAAATATTTGGCTATTTTGATAAATCAAGTTTAATCAGTTTATTCGAGTTTATTTTTGAAGGAGATGAAGCAAAAGTATTGAGTCAATATAGAAAAATTTACGATCAAGGTATCGAACCAAAAGTTTTTTTAAATGATTTCTTAGAGATGTTATATTTTTTTAAAAATATTAATCATATTAAAATTGAAAGCACCAATTTTACATTAAACGATAAGCAATTTTTAGATATAAAAAAACTGGTAGAAAAAATAGATAATAAAACATTAATATTATTTTGGCAATTCACAATTAATGTTACACAAGAATTAGAAATTGTAAGTAACCAGAATTTATCAATCGAAATGTTTTTGATAAGATTAATTTTCCTACAAAATTCTAATCATGAATTTAATAACTCGGATGAATATTTGATTGATAAAAATACAAATCTAAAAAATTTTGAAAATATAGAAAAAGATAAAATTATTAATAAAACTGTTAATCAAATTAAAAATCTAGCTCAACAAGAAAAAAAAAGTTTAAATATCGAAGAAAAATTAAGTAAAAATATTCAAATAAAATCCCTTAAAGATCTTATTAAAATTTGTGAAAAAAATAGAGAATTAAATTTAAAATTTGAATTAGAGACTAATTTCAACTTAGTAAGTTTTGAGGATAAAAGAATTGAGATTTCTTTTAATGAAAATCTCGATAAAAATTTTATTAAAAATCTATCAGCAAAATTATATGAATGGACCAATCAAAGATGGATTATTACTTTATCACAAAAAACTGGAGAAATGTCTTTAAAAGATGTACAAAAAAATAAAGTAAAAAAAAATTTAGATAAAGCCAAAAATAATAAAACTTACAAAAAAATCTTGGAGACATTTCCAGATGCAGAATTAATTTCTATTGAGGAAGAAAGTTAATATGACAGATTTTTCAAAAATACTCGATAAAGCAAAAGAACTTGAACAAAAGATGAAAGATAGCAAAGATAAAATTAAAAATATCAAAGTTGAGGGAGTTTCAGGGTCTAATTCCGTAAGGGTTACATTAAATGGTGATGGTGAAATGATAAACATTGAGATATCAAATGATATTATCAATGAGAATAAAACGATTATTGAGGACTTAATAGTTGCAGCCCATAATAATGCTAAAGAAAAATTAAAAGTAAAAACTTCAGAAGAAATATCAAAGGTTACAGGTGGTTTTGGTATTCCTGGTTTTAAGTGGCCGTTATAGAAATTTTTATGCATAATATCCCTGAGATTGAAGATTTAGTAAAAATAATTTCGAAACTACCTGGCTTAGGACCTAAGTCAGCAAAAAGAATAATTTTAAAAATGATTAATAATAGAGATGAATTACTTAAACCAATGGCTAAAGTTTTAGTAGATGTTTACAAAAATATTTACAGATGTAATAACTGTGGATCATTGAGGTCTAATAAAAATTGTAATAATTGTGATCAGGGCAGAAAAAAAACCAATAAAATTTGCGTTGTAGAAAATATAGCTGATCAATGGAGTATCGAAAGTTCAAGTATTTTTGATGGATATTTTCATATTTTAGGGGGAACTATTAGCTCTAATGGTCAAAGAAAAGAGGATTTGCTCATTGGGTCTTTAGTGAAAAGAGTTAAAGATGATAATATTGAGGAAGTTATTATCGCTACAAGTGCAACAGTTGAAGGTCAGACAACAGCTTATTATATCCAGGATAGTCTTAAGAATACCAAAGTTAAAATATCAAAACTTGCTCAAGGACTCCCTGTTGGAGGTGAGATAGAGAGCCTCGATGATGGAACACTTTTTTCTGCTTTTAAAAATAGGACTGGGATTTAATTTTATCTATATTGATTTTTTCATTAATCTATTGAAGTGAAGTATTGGCTCTGTGTAGCCAGAAGGTTGAAACTTTCCACTAAACACTAGGTCACACGCCGCCTTAAATGCGATAGAACTATGAAAATTTCCATCCATAGGCTGATATGGATTTTGACCCTTCATACTTCGATCTTTTAAATTTTGATAGTCTACAATCCTAGCCATTTTTTTCATTATTTCTAAAACTTGTTTTTTACTACATACTCCATGGTGTAACCAATTTGCTATATGTTGACTACTTATCCTGCAAGTTGCCCTATCTTCCATTAAACCTATACCATTTATATCAGGAACTTTAGAACAACCAACAGACTGATCTACCCACCTCACAACATATCCTAAAATACCTTGAGCATTATTTTTTAATTCATTCTCGATTTCCTCTTTTGACCATTTTTGTTTATGATTAATTGGAATCGTAAGTAGATTGTTTAGAGATGCAGGTTTTCTTTTCTTTAGTGTTTTATGTTTTAAAAATACGTCCACCTCGTGGTAGTGTAGGGCGTGAATTGCAGCAGCAGTAGGCGATGGCACCCAGGCACAATTTGCTCCTGACTCAGGATGGGAAATTTTTTGATCTAACATTTCTCCAAGCATATCTGGCATTGCCCACATTCCCTTTCCGATTTGTGCTTTACCTGAAAATCCACAAGAAAGTCCAATATCAACATTATTATTTTCATAGGCTGTTATCCATTTAGTTGATTTCATATTACCTTTACGAACCATTGGTCCAATTTCCATTGATGTATGAATTTCGTCACCTGTTCGATCAAGAAAGCCTGTATTAATAAAAAAAACTCTTTTTTTTAAAATTCTAATGCACTCTTTTAAATTAACAGATGTTCTTCTCTCTTCGTCCATTATTCCACAGAGAATTTGATTTTTTTTTAATTTCAAAACTTTTTCAACTTTTTGAAATATAAGATTTGTAAAAGAACACTCGTCTGGTCCATGCATTTTTGGTTTTACAATATAAATTGAATTAGTTCTTGAATTTCCTTTTCTTTTAAAGTCATGTAAACATGCCGCCGATGTAATGAATGCATCTAATATTCCTTCAGGGCATTCAGATCCATCTTTTAAAAGAATTGCAGGATTCGTCATTAAATGTCCTACATTTCTATTAAGCAGTAGTGACCTACCATGTAGTATGATTTTTTTTCCTTTACATGATATATACTCTCTGTCTCTATTAAGTTTTCTAATTATAATTTTATTATTCTTTCTGAACTTAGATACTAAATTACCTTTCATTAAGCTTAACCAGTTTCTGTAACCTAAAACTTTATCTTCAGCATCTACTGCAGCTACACTA
>MDTG01244632.1_pt1 | contig 10443 bp, 7 predicted proteins | sample 811421 | NCBI WGS metagenome assembly MDTG01 (sample SAMN05326645, study PRJNA326480) | marine metagenome | isolation source: seawater | place: Pacific Ocean: South East | collected 2011
GGAATATTAATCCAAATAAATGTAATAGATTTAAAAAAAATATTATTGGTAACATTTATAATTAATATTTATATTATTATTGATACCAATATTTATAATAATATTATTATTTTTAGTATTATCAATATTATATAATACTAACTTTTATTAATTATTGTAACTATACAAATAACTTAATTATACAATTCATTTAATATAATTAATCTAATTAACTCAATTTATTCATCTAATTTTATTGTAATTGAGTAATATCATACTTATTTTTTTTATATGTTTCTTCTTCAATTGTGTTTTTAGTAATAAATCTTGTTACTAATACGGGTTTTTTTTGACCTAACCTTACCGCTCTTCCAATTGCTTGACTTTCAATTGCCTTTGTGGTTTCACTATTAGAATTAAGAACATCTACTAAAATTATATGATTAGCTTCAGTTAGGTTATTCCCACTATTACATTTTTCACTACTTAACAATATAATTTTAATAGATTTATCTCTTTTGAAATTATCTATATTTTTACTAACACAATGTACATTACCCTCACAAAATACATGTTTAATATGATATTCAGATAAAGTCTTACCTATTAATTTTAACATTTTATCATATTGACTAAACATAATTATTCTATTTTCATTTGATTCAATAATCAAATCATATAAATATTTAATTAGTTTGGTCATTTTAGCACCATATTTGTCAATACATTCATTTTGCCAATCTTTTTGCTTAAATTTTAAGATCATTTCTTTATGAGCACTAGCTTCTTCTTCGGTCGTTAATGATAATTCATCATTTTGTTGAGATTCTTCTTTTGTATCCATATCAACCTCTTTTTTCTCTTCTAATGATTCTTTAATATTATCCATAGTAGTAATATTTACTTGATAAGGTGAAATATCAGTTCTACATTCGGGACATTTAATATGGTTCTTACCATTTTTACTTAATATATTATAGCAATCACCACAAAATATATGTCTACATTTAGTTACAACAACTTGTTTGAATTCGTCAAAACATATTAAACAAGGATCGTCAGTTTTTTCCTTAATAAAACTATTATCCTCAAATAGTTTAATTTGATTCTTAAATCTATTAATATCATTATTAATCTTTTCAATATCTGAATCAATCCTCTTAGTTTTAGTTAAATATTCAGTTTTCAATAAAGATATTATCTTTTTAATATAATACTTTTTATTAGTATCTGTTAATTCAAAGAACCTATTATTAAATTTATGATTATCTTCTTCCTTATTGTAATCAATAAAATTAGGGTTACTTTCATCTAAAGCGCCGTTCAAAATATTAGTCATTTCAATATAAATTGATGTAAATAGATTTGTAATAAGTTCTTCTATTTGACTAATAATTTCTGCCTCATCATATATAGTATATTGTTCAAGAAAGCTTTCTGCTATGAATTTTGAATTTTTGATAATAATGTTATTTTTATAATGTCTAGAGTATGAATATTCATGCTTATTACTATTAACATATTTGTGCATCAAATCTTTAATGATTTTTTTTACATCGTCTGACGGAGAAATAGAATTATCATTTAAGTAAATAAATACAGTTTTTAAAATATCAAACTTTTTATTATCCCCTATAGATTTTCTATTAATTGTTTGTATTTTTTTTTCAGATGTATCTAGAGATTGCTTAAACATTTTAATCATATTATCATTTAGTTCTTTTAATGTAAGTAATTCATTGGTTGAATTTCTAAAAGAATCTTCAAAACATTCAGCAATACTCATATTTGTACATATTAAAAACAGATTTTTAATGTAATTGACAGTTCTATTATAGCGTTGCTTATAAGAATTATAAATATTCCTTTCAATATTAGATTGTTCTACCCATAAAATATTCTCAGTAAATATAGGGATATCTATTTCAGAGCTTACTTTCTTCTTTGTGGTACCTCTAAACAAAGTATTTATCATTTTATTAATATTAACACCTTTAACACCTATAATATCATAATAATTGTCACTATTGATGGTAGATGAAGATAAAAATTTAACAATTCCAAATAAGTTCTGAACACCATATTCAAATGGAGTTGCTGATAAACCAATTTTATAATTAGTTTTAAAATTTTTAAGAAATACATCAACCATTTTTCTTTCATTTTTTTTTAAGTAGTGTCTATTAAGTCTAGGGATATCACCAGTAATAGTAATCATTGGTTTCAAAAGTTCATGTATTTCATCTACAATAATCCTATTCCATTTAATTTCAAATATATTAAATATTTTGGAACCTAATTCAGTAATTAATTGATAATATTTATCATTAATTAATAAATTATAGGATATTAAATATATATCATAAGTAGTTTTACTCTTTGATAATTTTTTTATATCAGTTAAAGTGGATATTTTTTTAACAGTTAATATTGTTTTATCTTTTAAGTACTGTTCAATTTCATATTCCCATTGAGCAAGTAAACGAGGAGGTAAAATTATTAAATTGTTAAATTCATAAGAACTTTTGTATTTATTATCATTAATTTTTTGATTTACTAAATGAGAAATAATTGATAAAGTTTTTCCTAAACCCACTTCATCTGTTAAAATTACACCATTAAATTTAATTGATAAATTACATTGGGTCTTATAATCAGATAATTTCATAATTTTTACATTTGTTTCTTCAATATTTTTTCCATTATATAAATCAATAGATTGCTTAGTATTATCTATTAGTTTACCATTAACTTTTGTTTCAAATAAACAAACATATTCTTGTTTAAGAATATTAATAGTATGTTTTAAACTATCATTATATTTAAGGATATTACTGACATATTTACTGTAAAAATATTGATTTGGTTCAACAAAAGATTTACATGTTATTTTATTACTTCTAATTTTAGATTCAATTTGATCTAACCACTTAACATTTTCAATTTGATAATTAAATAATTTAAGTTTAATATCATCAATATTTAATTTACTATTATTTTCTATTGCTATTGATTCGATAGTAAATTTATTTTTATTCCAATTGTTAAATTTATCTAAGTTCCATTTATGATACTGTTTATTTTTAAACAAAAGCAATGAAGTAATATCAAAATTACTGATATTATTAATAAATTTATCTAAATAATCGTTTTTAAAATAAATATTAATTTTAATATAAGTATTATTATTTTTAATATTAACAGAATAATTAATTTTAAATTTGTTTGTTTTTTTCATTGACGATAATATCCAAGCTATATAGTTGTAATTATGAATTATATTTACACCTGAATAAGGACTTAAATATGTATTTACTGTATTATTATTATTATTTAAATTATTCAAATATGTTAAACTAAATAACGATTTACTATGTATAGTATCTTTTAGTTTTATTTTATTTTTTAATAAAACATCAATTGGAACTAAATCTTTTGTTTTGATATCATCATAATTACAATTAGTTAAGATAATCTTACTAAAACCTATCACTGATACACTAGAATGAGCATCATGTTCAATAAATGATAATTTTAAATTAGAATCTAATATTTCCAATGTAAATTTATTATTAATTATTTTTTTCAAAGTAACATTATCACATTTTCTAATATTATTAGATGTTAAAATGTCATCAATATTATTTTTTAAGATATTATATTTATTTTTAAAATGATTAAATATAATTTTACTATAATTTAATATAATTGGTGTTAACTCAAGGTTTATATTATTAATATTAACATTACTATTATATAAATTATATAGATAATCATAATTTATATTATGTGGTAGTTCTTTGTAATTATTTTTTATAATAGCACATAATTGAAAAATATAATATATTATATTATCCTCTTCTTCTGAAGAATCCGTATATTTTATTTTTTTTGGAAAATAATTATCCATAATAAATTTGAAAATAGAAGATACGTTAATCATATTATAATATTTAACATTTGGATTATCACTCTGAACTGTATTTGTACTAAGAATTTGATTATGTAAACTTCTTAAATTATTATTAATAATTCTTATGTTATAAAAGAAATTGTAATTTAAACTACAGAAATCAATAATCAAATATTCAAATTTATAACATTTTAAATCTGAAAATACATATTTTTTATTGAACTGATCATTATTATATGTACAAAAATTAGAAGTTTTATTAGGTGTAGTGTAGTTATTATTCTGTTCAAAGGTATTAATACAAGTATAATCAGATAAGCTAGATTTATTATCAAATTCTATATTATCATTTTTACTTATCTCAACCAAGTATAAATATGGTCTATGTATATATCTAGAATGTTGAGGATCCGAAGTTATATGAAATAATGATGAACTAATTAAATGTCTAATGTAGAAAGACAATTTGGATATTATTATTTGTTTTTCAGATTCATCTGTAATTTTTGATATATCATCTTTAAAATTTAAATTAACAAAAGTTTTAATTTGTGAATCTGATGGTATTTTTCGATTTATATATACAAAAGTAAAGTATTTTACTTCACTATCTAAAATAGTTGAATTGCCCTCCATAATACTAGAATCAGTATCCATATTGAATTGTTCAATATCATGAGTATTATCCATGTTAGATAACAAATTCATAAACAATATATTAAATTTTCTGTTAAATTAAATATTAATTCAATTTTAAAAATTAAAAATTATAAACTAGGTATATATTGCCAACCTAATTCTTTACAAATTTTCTTCCAAATTAAGTCTTGTTGATATAATTTTGTTCTTGATTTTAATAATTGAAAACACTGTAAATATTCATCTAATTCAAGTAATTCAAAAAATTTATACATCACATAATTATAAGATAAAAAATTTTTTCTATTATCTGGGCAATATTTTATAAATGGGTTTTGAATAGATTTAAACATAAATCTAATTATTTCTTCAATTTCAGGAGCTATAACTGGTGCGGGCAAACCATTCAATTGATTTATAATGTATGGAATATGTTCATAATAATCATTTCTTTTAATTTTTCTTAGTATTAATCTCATTTTTTCGGGTGTAATCGTCATCATATTTTTAATTCTTTCTTTTTTAATTTCTGCTAATATTTCATTATATACATCTTCTGGTATTTCAGTAGTTTCTTTAGCTTGAAATTGAGCTAAAAATTCATTAAGATGATTAATTCTCTTATAACAAAAAGATGTTTGTTCTTTAGGAGGATCTTTATAACTAGGCTTATCACTATTAATAATAATATTTTCAGTTATACCGCAAGAGGGACATATTAATATACCTGAATTTTGATTTAATAATAATCCTACCGAACAAAATTTACATTTATCTAGTTCATCATCATCAGTTTTACTCTCTACATAGAAATCTTCGTCTATTAATTTCATATAATTTTTATACAAATTATCTTTATTAGGTATATTTTTTTTAACATTAGTTGTCATATTTAATAAGCTATTAACATTATTAGTACTATCATTTTTATTAATATCGTTTATCATTTTTTGATTCAATGAATTGTTATTTTTTTTTTTTATCTTACACATCATTTTACCATTACTAGGATTAATTGTAATATTATTTTGTTTATTAGAAGTATTAAACCAATCTATAATATTTTTATTTTTATTTAAATTAGATGTATTGTTTAGAGTACTATTGGACACATCACTATTATTTGAATTATTGGATATTGTCTTAGATACATTTTTTATATTACTATTATTATTTTTGAAGCTATGGCTATTCATATTTTTTTCATTTTCTATTATTCTATAATATTCGCTTAATAATTTGCTTGTATTTAGCATATATGAGATTTCAGATTTATTATTTTGTATATCTAATATTTGTTGTTCCAGACTAGTTTTATTGTCCTCAAGATCCCATTTTTTTTTTTGAGTTTCTAAATTTATTATTTTTTCTTTAAGCATATCTTCTGATAATTTATTTAATTCTGCATTTATAATCTCTATCTTTTCATTTAATTCAGAAATTGACTCCTTTTTTTTTTCAAATGAGTCTAATATTTCTTGATGTCTAGCATCAATTGTTTGTTTTGTATTTATTTCTATCCTATTTTTATTTTTGGCTTTAAATGCCATATATTATATTATAAGACTATATATAGATTCTTTAAATTGTTTAATTAATCATCTTTATTGTATAATAATAAAAACTTATAATCCAAAATAGATAATAATTATCAAAAACTGAATCTTTTTAATTAATAATTTTAAATCTAAAATGAGCTCTCACCAACCATTTTTGGTTGGATTTTCTGTAAATGATATCAACTATAATAGATATAATTTAAATTTTCTATTTGAGTGTTTGTTAGACGGAGGAGTTTTAAAAATTTCGTTCAAGGAGTGGTATTATGATGATCCTGGATGTCAAGTAGTATATGGTGACCCTAATCGTTTTTGGACTTTATCAGATACGATACAATTAATTGAAGTCACTAGGGATAGTGAATGTTTCTTAGACTTCTTTAAAAATAATAATTATGAAGATTCATTAGTCGGAAAACGATATATTATTAAGAATACAGAAAATTCTGATAGACATAATAAAATTGCTGTAGTTCAAAAGGAAATTTACAGTAAAAATAAAAATATTTTAGGTGTACCTACATTTTCCAACAAACCCAAAACACCTAAAACCTTTATAGGTTTAGTTGGTATTGTTGAAAGTACTGGTGACATAGCAACAACAAGAGAAAATAATTTCATAGTATTAGATGGTCCTAAAACTTTTCTGGGTTTTATTGATCATTGTTTGATTAAACTAACAAATTACATATAAATAAAATTTTATTATAGGTATCTTAATAAAAACTATACTTGAAATCATTTTTTTATAATTAGGCAAAATAGTTATTGTAAAATAATAAAATATGTAATTTTGTTGATAATTATTAAAAATTGATTTATTATTCTAATAATAAAATGAATAGAGATGAGTTATAATCAACCGGTTGTGATTCATTATTTGATTAATAATACAATATATAATTCGGATATAAATAGAGTAGTGCTTTATGATCTTTTCATTAACGGTAATCCTTTGACAATTAGATATAGAAAGTGGGTATATGAATATTATGAAGACCAGTTTCCTAATGACCCAAGTAGTGGTATGATACTGCCAGAAACAGTTCATAGTCTCACTATTAGTATAGATGATCCAGAATTCTTAGAATTCTTTAATGGGAATTATTTTCAGGATTCACTAGTTGGGAAGAGTTACCTAATTAAGAATCCCAATAATCCTAATAGACACAATAATGTAGCAGTAGTCAATCAGGAGTGTTATGATAGTGATAGGAATTTTTTAGGCGTTGTAGGTATTATTGAAAGTACTGGTGAAATTGCTAGGACAAGAACTAATAATATTATTGTATTGGATGGTCCAAGAACATTTTCAGATTTTATTAATGACTGCCTAGTTGACCTTACTTAGTTAATATAATTGTAAAAAAAATAAAATTTTTTTTTAAAATTATTATAATACTATTGTAAAATTCTTATTGATATATTAATTATATATTTAAACTATAATTATACAGTGAAGTTGTAATGATATTGTAAAACGTTTAGTATAAAATTAAAATATAATTTATATAATAAATATAAATAATGGGTGGAGGATTAATGCAGTTAGTAGCATATGGTTCGCAAGATATATATTTAACAGGAAATCCACAAATAACTTTTTTTAAAATAGTTTATAGAAGACACACAAATTTTTCCATAGAATCAATTGAACAAACTTTTAATCAAACCGCAGATTTTGGTAACTTAGTAAGTTCAACTATATCTAGAAATGGTGATTTATTATATAAAATGTATGTTCAAGTTAAAATACCATCAGTCTCAAGTAATAGTGACCAGCAATTTAGGTGGTTAAACTGGTTGGGTCATATATTAATTGATTATGTTGAAATAGAAATAGGTGGACAAAAAATAGATAAACATTATGGTCATTGGTACCATATATGGAATGAATTAACACAAACAGCAGGACATCAATCTGGATATGCTAATTTGGTTGGTAATGTTCCCAAATTAGTTCAATCTTCATCAGGAGATGTCCCATCTATAACTTTATATATTCCACTCCAGTTCTGGTTTTGTAGAAATCCAGGTTTAGCTCTCCCACTTATCGCACTTCAATACCATGATATCAAAATAAATGTTAAATTTAATGATAAATCTAATTGTTTTTGGCAATCAAGTACAGGTAGAACTCCAGGAAGCTTTGTAGCAGCAAGTTTATATGTAGATTATATATATTTAGATACAGATGAGAGAAGAAAATTTGCTCAAGTACCTCATGAATATTTAATTGAACAATTACAATTTACAGGTGACGTAGCAGTATCACAAACTACTGAAAATGTCAAAATGCCATTTAATCACCCGGTTAAGGAAATAGTTTGGACCGTTCAAAAAGATAAAGTTATTAATAGTACTGAAACTGCTGATTATGGTGGGTTTCAGTGGTTTAATTTTACAGATCAGATTGATTATACCTACTTTTCTGGAACACCTCAAGACCCATTAGGTGGTGGTATAGGAACTGCAGCTTTTAACGTTGGTAATTTTCCAAATAGTTTACCATTAACCGGAACTGCTAGTGGTAATATAGCTACAGCAGGGAAAACTAGTAATACAGGAGTAAATATTGGAACGTTATCATTTAATGATTTATTTAATGATAGTGGTTCTAGAGGTTGGTCAGCAGATTTACCATATTTTGATTCAGGTGAAAATTGTGTTAGTGAAGCAAAAATACAGTTAAATGGCCATGATAGAATATCCACTAGAGAGGGAAGATATTTTAATTTAGTTCAACCATTACAACATCATACTAATTGTCCAGCTACTGGTATTAACGTGTATTCTTTTGCTTTAAAACCTGAGGAACATCAACCAAGTGGGACATGTAATTTTTCAAGATTAGATATAGCAACTTTAAATTTAACATTAACTGCTGATACTGTTACTGGTTCCGATACAGCAAAAGTTAAAGTATATGCCACTAATTATAATATATTTAGAATTACTAGCGGCATGGGTGGTTTAGCATATTCTAATTAGTTTATATTCATATTAATACTTAACTAATTATTACTTAATATTAAATTATTATAAATTGGAATATAACAAAATAATAAAAAAAAAATAATAAAAAAAAAATTAAAAAAATAAAAAAATTGATTTTTATCTTATTAATTTTGAAAGTTGTAAGAAATATGTCCAGTGTTTGTCAAAACTCTGGTGATTTTCCTAGCCGTAATAGCTGTAATAGCTGTAATAGCTGTAACCAGATACATCTGCCAAATGGAGAACATATACCAAATAAAGTAGATATACAAGATAAGATAAAAGATTATATAGAAACCCGTAATTCTATTTTAACTAGTCCAGAACTAGTGGTAGCAATTGTAGATATTTACGGTAATGGTGAGATAGAAGCAGATTTTCTAGATAGAATAATGATTGAACTTCTAACTGAAGAAGGATATGGTATGATGTTACTCCTTACTGAAGTAGGAGATAAAACTAATGTAAGATTTAAGTACGATGTTAATATTGGGGAAGGAATATTTTATTTACCTGAATCTAATTAAATAGTTTTAAAATAATAATATTTATAATTTTTATGGTTATTATAATATAATTTATCATAATAACATAAATTTTTAATTAAGTATATTTTTTTATTATTACATTACTTTTTTTAATTATAATATATCTAATTCAATAATAATTGATCATTTTCATTTGATTGAAATTGAATATTAACATTATCATTTACATTTCGATCAGATAGATTATTATAATTATTATCCTTATAATTATTATCCTTATAATTATTATCATTATAATTATCATCCTTATAATTACCATCATTATTAATAAAATTATGTTTTTCTTTTGTCCATTCTTGATAAATCCATAAAGGTGGTAACTTCCCGCATTTTTTTTGTATATCTTCAATTTCAGATTCAATATTATTAAAAAAATCATCTAAATTTTCATTTGGATTATCAATTTCAAATTTAACTTTATTAATCAAATTATTGTATTCATTAGCAGCTTTTTTAAAATCTTCTTTTTTAGAGTCATACCCACATGATGCTGATATTGACTGCATCAATGAAGATAGAGATGTAAACACACCTACACTAATATTTAAAATGTTTTGAGTATCATTTGAAACTAATGTAGATGTTCCTAAAAATGATGCGATTCCAGATAGAGCTGTTATTAAAATAGATGGTATTGTGAATCTAAATTGTAATTTATCATAATAAGAGGAAGCCTTCTGATTTAAATACCGCTCCTTTTTTAGTCTAGATAATAATAAATTTAATTTGCGATTCATAGATAGGATATTTTTACTATTTAATATTAATTATTTTTAAATTAATATAAATATGATACTTTAAAAAAAAA